>ERZ724505.487-NODE-487-length-25353-cov-4.515337_pt1 | contig 25353 bp, 42 predicted proteins | sample MGYA00376038_ERZ724505 | MGnify/ENA primary metagenome ERZ724505 (study PRJEB28724, sample SAMN07190884) | wastewater metagenome | isolation source: effluent of sewage treatment plant in Hong Hong | place: Hong Kong | collected 2016-03-17 ...
CCCTGCCCGCAGTGCGGGGCCACCGATACCTACGTCTATTGCAAGCACGCGGCGAGCCCCAAGCGGTACTGCAAGTGCCGCAAGTGCCGACACACCTGGCTCCAGACCAAGAGCTGAAAAAGCGCACCGATGCGCTTTATCCCGACAGCCGTTCGCGGAATGGCAACCGTTAATACGCATATTAAAGCACGGTGTTGTGCCCCCGCGGGAAAAGGTAAGGTGGCGAGCATGGCCACGACGAACGCCAACCTGGTAATCGGAAATCTCACGGAAGGCGTCACCTTCGACGGCATCCAGGCCGCGAACGGAGTCATTCCTGGGGTGAAGCTGATCGGGCTTACCAGCCGCAACAAGCGGCGGTACACGGAGGGCGCGCTCATTAAGGCCCATCGCGACAAGGTCTACGAGGGGGCCACGGTCTACGTCGACCACCCCCAGAGCCGCAATGGAGCCACGCCGCGGAGCTACCGCGACCGCTTCGCCCGCGTCGAGAATGTCCGGTTCCGCAAGGGCGACGGACTGTACGGAGACCTGAAGTTCAACCCCAAGCACCCCATTGCCGAGCAGGTCGTGTGGGATGCGGCCAACAAGACCGCTGGCGTGGGGCTGTCGCACAACATTCAGGCCGGCTACCGCACGGCGGGCGGCGAAGAGATCATCGAGGAGATTACCCGCGTCAACAGCGTGGACCTCGTCGACAATCCGGCCACGACCAAGAGCTTCTACGAGTGCGAGCAATGCACGCGGGAAGACTGCCCGGCCAAGAAGGAAGGCAAGAAGGAGCAGACCGTCGCCCAAGTGCTGCGGGCCAGCTACGGCAACAAGCCCGCCACCACCAAAACACTCTTGGAGGCCATCGCCGCCGACCCCGTGATGGGAGCTGCTGGCATGGCCCCCATGAACGCCGCGAGCGGAAACCCGGACGACGCCATCAAGGCCGGCATCCGCACCGCCGTCATGGCTGCCTTTGACGACCCCTCGCTCGACAGTCAGGAGACGATCGACAAGATCAAAAAGCTCCTGGACGCGCAGGACGCCGCCCTGGGCAAGGCCCCGGCCGCCGAGGCAGGCGATAAGGTAGCCGCCCAACTGCCGCCCACGCCTCCCACGGACTCCGATAGCCCGGATAAGGAGCAGGAGGCCCCCGGCCATGCCGACGAGAACGAGGCGGCAGACGACAAGTCACAGGAAAAGAAAAAATTCGAGCAGGTGGAGCGCCGCGGTCTCGCGATGGAAGCGCTCGCCACAGCCCGCGTATCGCCGCGGCCGGAACTGGTCAAGGAACTGATGGAACAGGCCACCCTGGAATCCATGCGGTCCACGATCCTATCCTGGTCGCCCGCCAAGCGGGGAGCAGCCAAGCCGCGCATGAGCACGGCAATGATGACCGAACAGACTGCGTTAGACAGGTTTCCCGACACCCACGAAGGGTTTGTCGAGGCCCTGCGTCGGCGCAGCTAAATGGAGTGAACCATGCCCAAGCTAGTGCGTGAACAAGTCCTGTTTGACCACACTCATCAATCGGACTTTTTCGACGACTTCCACGTTCTGGATGTCACGAATACGTGGGTCGACACGTCGGCCGACGCGGGCGCTGCGCCGGCCCTCCAGGTCACTGGCGACACCGCGGTCACGCTGACCACGGGTGCCGTAGACAACAACGAGTGCCTGCTGGCCACGAAGATGACGTGGGACATCGTCGCCAGCCGACCTCTCCTGTGGGAGGCCCGCGCGAAGTGTCCCGAAGCAGCCACCAACGCTGCCAACTACTTCCTTGGTATGTGCTCCGTGGGGCAGACCGCCGACGTGCTTGTCGACAACGGGGCAGGCATGGTAGCCAGCTTCTCGGGGTTCGGGTTCTACAAGGTTGACGGCAGCACGTCCTGGAAGTGGACGAGCAGCGTGGCCGCCACCCGCTATCCGACCACCGACCAGACGTGCTCCATCACCACGGGCAGCGGGTACTACTCGTTTCGCGTGGAGGTCCGGCCGATCAGCAGCACGCAAGCGGAGATCGCTCCCATGATCGACTCCAACGGCGGCAACAACTACAGCCAGCTTCGCGACTCGACCACAGGGGCTCTGATTAAGAGCATCCTGACCTATACGTCCTACGCCCCGGCGTATAGCACGTTCGACGTGAAGGCCGGCAGCGCCACCGGAGAAGTGATGACCATCGACTGGAACCGAGTCAGTCAGCGCCGCTAAGCCATAGCGGCCTTGCAAACGAATTGTCAGGGACGACTTAACATCAGTAACGGAGTGCGAGCCATGCGTGGCAAGCTAAATACCAAGGGCCTCTACGAGGCAGCCGTCAAGGAAGGCAAACCGCAGCGCTTCTTCGACGAGTTCAGCGAGGCGCTGGAAAAGCGCGAGATCGTCCCCACCGACTTCCACGTCCGGCAGCTATTCGAGGACTTTGTCGAGGGCGGCATCGGGATCGTGAACCAGTGGTATCACAACCCCGAGAACCGCATGACGATCATGGAAAGCGGGGTCGACACGACCGCGTTCTCCAACATCACCGGGCAGCTCCTGGTGAACAACGTAATGGACGCCTACAACGGCCCCACGTTCATCGCCGACAAGCTCTGCACGACCAAGAGCACGAAGCTCCCCAAGGGCGAGAAGATTCCGGGGATGGGTCAGATCGGTGATGAAGCCGAGGCCGTGGGCGAAGCCCAGCCCTATCCGGTCATCGGGTTCCAGGAAGACTGGATCGAAACCCCCGAGACCATCAAGCGCGGCATGATCGTCCCGCTCACGCGGGAGGTCATCGTGGCGGACCTCACGGGTCTGCTCTACGATCGCGCCCAGGGTGTCGGCAAGTGGATCGGCTACAACAAGGAGCTGCGGGTGCTCCAGACCTGCCTGGGCGTGACGACGAGCTACAATCGCCGCAGCCGCGGCGCCGTGGCCACCTACAACGACAATACGGGCAACCACGACTGGGACAATCTCACCGACCAGAACCTGGTGGACTGGACGGACCTGGAGAACGCCCTGCTCTTGTTCGACGGTATGCTGGACCCGAACACCGGCACTCCGATCGACGTCATCAGCGGCAACAAGCTCCAGCTCGTTGTCCCCACGGCCAAGCTGTTCACGGCCAAGCGGATCATCGGGGCCACCGAAATTCGCTATGGCGACGGGGCGTCCAACACGACCCAGACCATCGCCTCGAACCCGGTCTCGGATATGTTCGAGATCGTATCGAGCCAACTGGTGTACACGACCACCAGCTCGAACATCATCTGGTTCCTGGGCGACTTCAAGCGGGCCTTTGCCTATATGCAGGTCAGCCCGATTCAGGTCGTCAAGGCCCCCTCCAACTCGAATGACGAGTTCCACCGCGACATTGTCGATCAATGGAAGGTTAGCGAGTGGGGCGTGCCAGCGGTCCTCGAACCGCGGTACGTCGTCAAGAGTTCTGGGGCCGCGTGAGCCATCGTCTCTACCGTTCCCTCCAGGCCGGACCAGCGCCTTGTAAACGCTGGTCCGGCCATCCGCCTGCCAGGAAGTTGCCATGAGTAAGAAAGCGGAAGGCCCCATTCAGAGCCAGGACGACAACCCGCTGGGCATCGAGGAGCCGAATCTCGACCCGGCCACACTCACCAAAGCACGCAAGGCTCCGCCCAGGCGAGGGGCCCGCATCCGGGCCGGCAAGGCGGTGCCTCACGAACCACTGCCCGGGCTCACGCCCGTCTCCCCCGAGGCCCCCAAGCGGAAGGTCTCGCCGAGGTATATCTGGGAAGTCCGCTCGTTCTATGACGGGTACGAGTACCTGTTCGAGGACATCCTGGCGACGGACGAGGTCGACGCTATCCGCATCGCCATCCTGGAGAACGATCAGCTTCGCGTATCGAACCCGACGAAGATCAGGCACCGAGCCAGGAAGACTGACGACACGCCCCGCGACCCGCAGGGCGAGCCGCTGGTAAGCGAGGCGGCCGATGGCGACAACGCTTGAGAACCTGATCGCCGCCCGCGACGCCGCCGTGCTGCGGCTGCGGAGTGCGATGGAGACGGCAACCGAGGCGGGCTACAAGCCGAACACCAACTCGCCCAACTCAGTCGACCACGTGGGCCACACAGACCGGCTGATGCGACTGATCGAAAGCCTGGACCGGCAGATCGACTCCGAAACCTCGCGCAGTGACCCGCTGTGGCTGGAAACCAAGGGAGAATTGATCGAGTAGTTCGCCACGGCCGGCGAATTGACTGGCAGGGAAGCACCTCCGCGGCCGGCTGGCGAAGGCAACCCGCTGGCCGGCGCGGAGGCAGTCTGACCTATGCCCACCTTCGATCCATCAACCGATTACGCCAACGACTGGCAATACTTCGATTTTACCGAAACCGCTCAGTTCTTCCCTAACAACGAAGACCTGACCATTCTCAACCCCGACTATCGGACCTCCTTCTCGGGGCTCATTCTTCGTGAAGGAGACATCACCCGCCCCGAGTTCGTCGGCCTCTCGGTGGGGCTCACGCTCGTCGCGGCCCAGACCGCGGCCTTCCTGCTGTGGAACCCAACGGTCTACGACTTCGACCCCCGCAGCAGGGACATCGTCCAGCGAGCCGACGCCAGCCAGTGGATCATCCAGTCGGTAGGACAGAGCCCATTCGGCCGCTGGAATGTCCTGGCCTACCCAGTCCCGGAGAACGAGTGATGCCACGCCCATCTAGCCAGACGCTCCAGGAGGCCGCTACGCTCATCATGGGAGGAGCGGCTGTCCTGGCAGCCCTCTTCGCCATCAGTGCCGTACACGACCGCCAAGAGCCTCCAGCGAGGCCGCTGGAGATGCGGCGTTCGCCAGAGAACGAACCTTACCATCAAATACCCCCACAGAAGGGGGAGCACAGCCTCCTGGTGCCCCATGCCCGTTGACCCTTCAGCCACCGCCCTGACGGCGAGCGTAACCGGCGTCCTGGCCCTTGCGGCTCAGGCTCGCGTCCAGGCCCTTGCGCTCACTGGCATCGACTCCGACAAGGTCGTCATCCGGGCTGTGTCCTGGGACGCCAACCTGAAGCCGCCCTATGTGATCATCCGCCCGGCCCCGGAAATCATCAATCCCGACTGGGGCTCGACTGACGGCAACGACCTGGAGTTCGCCTTCATCATCTCGCTGATCCTGGCGAACCCCGAGACGGGACTGACGGAGATCGGACTGCCGCTCTTGTGGCGGGACAGTATCCGCTGGGATATGCAGAACAAGGGCAACGCCACCTGGCAGTTTGGCGGCGTGGGCGGCACCTTCCCGCGGACCGGGATCAACTTCCTCCGCAGCAAGATCGTCGACGGCGAGCCGTTCATCGAAGAGGCTCAGAAGCGGGGCTACAACGCCCAGTACCTGGCCCTCCGCATGTATGCCCGTGAATCGAGGAGTGGGTCGTGAAGCGAGTCTACATCAACAGCGTAGACGAGCTGCCGCAGGTCATGGCCGACTTGTTCGAGGAGTTCTATCGCATCGACTACTCGCCGATGCTGGTCCGCGAGCTGTCGCTAATGGCAGACCTGCACCGGGACTACTTCCTCCACTCCATCGGGCCCGATGGGGCCCCTTGGAAGCCCAACGCCCCTCTGACCATCGCCCGCAAGGGTCACAGAAAGGTCCTGTTCGGCATCCCCTCGCACGGCCACCCCCTGTTCCACAGCCTCACCGACAAGCAGCCCAGCGACGACGCCATCCGACAGGCGTTCCACACCGGGAGGGGAAGTTATCTGGTGTTTGGCACGCGAGTACCGTATAGTATTTTTCACGACGAACCACGCGGCAGGACGCCGGCACGCAGGCACGTCGGCCTCACCGAAAAGTATGTCGACCAGCTCGCCGAGCGGGTAGCCGACTACGCAGTCGCCAGGCTGGCGGAATAGTCCAGGGAAGGACGCACCATGGCCAATAATCAGAATCTCGGGTTCGAGCATCGTTTCGCGTGCGTCGCCGCTGGCGGCGCAATGGCCGGGGCCACGCAGTTCGACTTCGCCGGCAGCACCGTCAAGAAGCGCACGGAAGTCCTGGAGGGGGCTGGACTCACCGGCACCCGGGCCCGCTACTCGACCCGCACCCGCAAGGGAGTCTACTCGGTCGGCGGCACGATCAGCATGGACATCACGCCGCGGATGCTGGACTTCTTCCTGCCCTACGTGCTGGGGGCCGCCGAGGCCACCGACGCTTTTGGATTCGCAGACTCACTCAGCGGGTTCGACATGATGGACGACCCATTTGGGACGGGGGCCAACGCCATCAAGTTCGGCGAGCTGTATGTCAACCGCTTTTCGCTCGGGCTCCGCGGCGGGCCAGGAGGCGGTATCCTGCGGGCAGCCCTGGACGTGATGGGCAAGACCTACACCACCGGACAGACCTTCCCGGCCATCGCGCTCTCGCACACCACGGGAGTCGACAGCCCCTACACGTTCTACGACATCACCACGTTCACAATCGGCGGCGCCGCGGTCGAAGTGGATGACGCGGACCTCACGATCGAGAATGGCCTGGACGTCAAGTTTCGAGCCGGCTCTCGCGCGGCCAGCAGTATCCGGGCCACCGACCAGGCGGTGACGCTTCGCATTAACTCGGCGCTCACGTCGACATCGCTCGGCAGCTTCTTCGACGATAAGGCCGCGGCGGATGTGTCGATCGTCATCAACAACGGCACGGTGACCACCACGTTCACGCTCGAATCACTGGAGCTGGCGGATGAGATGTTCGAGACCCGCGGCAAGGGAGATGTACCCCTGGTGCTCCAGGGGCTCGCCCGCCGCGATTCCGCCAATCCCGCCTTCCAAGCCACTGTTACTGGCGGCTCACTCTAACCTGCAAGGATTGCACTTATGCCATCACCATTTATCGACGACGGCTACACCCTGGAGGACACGATTCCCGCGGTGGACGGCCGCTGGGACGACGTGCGGATTCGCTTCCGCCCGTTCACTGCCGAAGAGGAGAGTCGGGTGTGGACTCGCAAGAGCATCAACCAGTACGCGAACATGACCCGGCTGTGGGCGGAGGCCATGGTGGGCGACGGAGCCCGGGCCCCGGCCCGGCTGCTGTCATGGGACCTCAAGCGCGAGAGCGGGGAGACGGTCGAGATTACCGCCGATAACCTCTGCCGGCTGGCCCCCCAGTTCTTCGAGGCCATCCTTCAGCGGCTCAACAGCACGATCGTCGTGGAACGCACAAAAAACTAATGACGGGCGTGCGGCTGCTGCTGTCGCGCCCCGAGCTGGCCTATCGAGACTGCAAGTTCTGCCAACAGTTTGAACACGATGACAACGGACCGCTGCTCATCTTCGACTTGCCGCTCGCCCGCCGCCGCCCCCCGGCGTGCCGGACCAGCCGCGGCTGCCCCAAGGGCACGCCCGATGATCAGTTGTCGCTCACCCCAGCCAACCTGCTATGCGTTCAGCACTACCGCCATTGTAAAGCCGTGGGTCGTTTCCCTCGTGACCCGCTGGTGGAGTTCCACGCCCGAGTCATCTCCGAAATCGAGCGGGAGTTCGCCGCCCAGCAAGTAACCCCCCAAGACAGCCTGCCGTGGCCACAACCGTCCGCGATGTAATCATCCGCACTTCGATCGAGGCCCAGCGCGGTAGCGCCCCGGGCGGCGGCCAGGGTCCACTTCCGGGCGGGCACTCTCAGGACGACCTCAGCAAGGCCCGTGAAGGCGTCGAGCGGTTGACCAGGTCCCACGAAAACTTCGGGCGGGAGTCACTCAAGGCCTTCATGCACGCCTCACACGGCGTGCTGTCCCTGACCCGCGGTATCGGCATGTTGGCGCTCAGCGGGGAAGAGGACCTCCATAAGCTCATGGAGGGGTTCTTCAAGCTGGAGGCCGCCGTCAGCGTCGCCAAGGGAGCGCTCAAGCTAGGTGGCGTCGCCGCTGAAATAGGACTCACGACCGCCCAGTTCGTCTCCTTGGCCTCAGCCGTGGGAGCAGTGGCCGTCGTGTATCAGCGACTCAACGGTATCGTCGAGGAAGGCAAGCGCAAAATGGCGGAGCTGGCAGAGGAGGGCCGCCGCGCTCGCGAGATGGAGACACAGGTCCAGCAAGCACAGGAGCGCAACTCCCTGGAGGCTCGCGAGTCCAAGACCAACCTGACTGCTGGGGACGTAAATAAGGCCGTAGCCGAACAGCGTGAACGAGAGGAGCTGCAACGGGAGTACAACGAGGGCCATGAAAAGGCTACTAATATCCGGGGTGCGATTGACAAAACAAAGGCCGATAGGCTGGAGGCAGAACGCCGCGCGGCAGCCGGAAAGGAAAAACAGCATTCTCACTGGTACAGCCCATATGACATCGAGAAGGGCAAGCTAGAGGAGGAGCGGTACGGAGCGCAGGCCAAGAGGCTGGCGGGCGTGGAGAACGACCAGAAGAAGCAACTTGCCGAGGCCCTGGGTGGCGACATACACAATCTGGAGAGACAGCGCGAGCTGGGCTCCGAATGGCTCCAGCGACGGAAGACCGCCGCGGACAAGATGGCTGAAACTGGCGGGTTCTTCAAGAACAACGAGTACGAAAAGCACTGGGCGGAGGGCGGTGACCCGGCCAAGCGAGCCGAGCGGGATGCGGCCATCGAGGCCAAGGCTCGGCTCCGGGCAGACCCCTTTGCCGCCGCGATGTACGGCATGAACGCAGCCGGGATGTACGGCGCTCCGGGCATGACACTACCCAATCAGCTACTTACTCCCTACATGGGTACCGACAAGGAAATCTCCGAAAAGGCCGGTAAGTTTGCCAGCGACGCCGAGAAGGAGTTTAACGAGCTTCTGGCGGATGTCACGAATTCAATTCGCGAGGCCAAGGACGAACTGGCCAAGATTACCAGCGAGCTGGCGGAGGCGGCAAAAGCGCACTAATGCGCTTTCGACACCATGTATTTTCAGTACGGCTCTTATCGACACCCGGCCAACGAAGTTACGGTGCGTAGCTTCCAGGCGACGCGGCTCTACAACTCACGGGGCCGGGCGCAGATTATCCGCCGCCGCATGCAAATCGAGGGGGAGATCATCGCCACCAGCCAGGCCGCCATCAACAACCGCGTGGCGGAGCTGAAGATGGTGTACGCCCTGGCGGGCGGCGACGCCATTCTACTCACGGACGCGGGTGCGGCCACCGGCTGGACACTGTCATCCGCGGCCTCCATTAGCGGCGTGCGGATTGTGGACATGACATTCCTCGCCAATGACGGGGTGGCTCACTGGGCCACCGGGCTGCCGTTCCGCGTGACGTTCGAGGCCGACTACATCGCCACCGATGCCGACAATCTCACCTCCTACAGTGAGACTATCCGCCGCGTCGGGCGGGGGATGCCGCGGCGACTTGTGATTGAGGTCGACAACGACGACCCCGTGGAGCAGTTCGTCTCCTCCGCCACCCCGATCGTCATCCAGCAGAGCGGGCGGGCTGTTGGCATCGGCTCCTGGCCCGTCCCGAACCCACCGATCTTTCCGGCATACCTGGACAGCCCGGACGGGGACGTGGTCGAGGAAGAGACGCCTCGTCTTAACGGCTACACTTGGTTAGACTATCCTGTGAGCTGGAACTACAGCATGACGCTGACCAAGTCGACTGGCATACCCCACCCGCTCCTTCGCGGGGTCGGCCAATAAGCAACGGAGTGCGACAATGGCAACTAAGACCTGGATCGGAAACGCCGCGGCCGTCAAGCAGATCGACAAGATTGCCATCACTGGCACCTGGGCCAATGGCGACACTGTCACCGTCACGATCAACGGCAAGGCCCTGGTGGTCACGATCGGTAACGACACGACCACCGCCCAGGTGGCCGAGAGCGTCCGGGCGGCCTTCATGTCCGACCGCAGGCTCGACAGCGAGGGCGGGACCGATGCCACCAGCAATTTCGGCGGCCAGGAGTGCGGTGAGTTCTGCGAGATCGAAGCCGTCGTCGACAAGGACGCCTTGTCCGACGTGCTCCTGATCGGGCGGCTGGCAGGGAGGCCGTTCACTGTGACTGCTGCCGACACGGCCGCGGCTGGAGCTGCCACCAAGAGCAGTGTGCAGGCCTGCACTGGGCCTTGGCACTGGGATAACGCCAAAAACTGGGACTCCGGGACGGTCCCCGCCAATGACGACATCGTGGTCTTCCGGGACACGAGTGTCAGTTGCCTCTATGGCCTGCCGAGTGGCTCGCTGGAGGTGACTTTCATTGTCTACCAGAGCTTCACCGGGCAGATCGGACTCTATGAGTGGAACACCCAGCAGGGTCCGAACAAGACCTTCAAGGAATACCGCCAGCAGTATGTTGGGCTGGACGAGAGCGGCTCAGGGACTACACTCACCCACACCTTCGGCGTGGGCCCTGGCACGGGCTCGCCACTAGTCAACGTGTCGCACAGCGTGGCGGCTGGGCTGGTAGTCAGCGCCAACGTCTTCAACACCGGCACTCCCCAGGTTCAGGGCGGCAAGGCCCTTAATCTGATGATCAAAAACAACCCGGCCGACGCCGGCACGGTGACGATTCTCAAGGGCTCCGTCAGCCTTACGCCGTGGTACACTTCCACGCTGCCAATGTTTTCAGTCTTGAACATCGGCCAGAGCGGGCAGCAGGAGGGCGATGTCGACGTGTTCGTCAAGGACCTCAACCGCTCTTGCACAATTATGCAATCCGGTGGCCGCGTGCTGTGGCACGAGACCACGAGCGCAGTAGCCGGAGACCGCACACTCACAGTCTACGGCGGGACGTTCGAGATGCGCGATGGCAAGACCAGCGGGACGATCAGCATGACTGTCAATGCCGGCACGGTCCTGTGGAACGCCGACAAGACCATCACCACCTGCATCCTGGGCAGCCGCGGGACATTTAACGCCGAGAACGACATGCGCTCGTTCACGGTCACGAATCTTGACCTGTACGGCGGAGCGAAGTGGCTGGATGGATTCGCGCGGGCCACGCTCACCAACGGCCTGGACCTCAACCGCTGCGCGCTGGCCGACTGCGAGATTCGCATCGGCACCAATCGCCGCCTCACCCTGGGGACCGCCGCATGATCCAACTATTCACTGTCAGCGTGACCAGCAAGAACGGCAAGGAGGCGATTGTCCCAGTGGACATGATTGCTTGCGTGCTGCCGGGGATGTCGAACGGCTCGACCATCCGCACTCGCGACGGCCAGCAAATCGAGTCCACCGACAGTCCGACCACCATCAAGACCGCCATCGACGCCCTTCAGTCCAGCTTTCTGACGGCCCTGACGGGGGTGTGACGTGGCGCTTATTCTCGACCTCGCGCTGCAAGACACCGGCGCAGGTTACACGTGGACCGATGCGTCGGCGAGCGCCAACCACGGCACGAGTGCGGTGCTCGCGCCCGACGACGTGGCTGTTGGCGGGCCAGGTGGCGTCCTGACGCGCGCTGTCGACGGCAAGCTGGTTGAAGACTTCGGCGATGCAATCGCACTCGGGTCCGAGATTTCGTTCGCGGCTAGCGACGAGTTCCACCTGAGTTTTTTTGGGAAGCGAAATGACACGACGCAGTTCGACATCTTCTCGTATGACTCGCTCGTGATCTCGCTGGTGTACTTTACTTCATCCTCTCATTCGATCAGGCTCGCGGATCAATCGTCTGGCGGCGGGCAGCGGGCGACGGGCGTCGATACCACCGCCTGGCACCATTACGGTTTCAATGGGCAGGCGGACGGCACGGTCGACGTGTGGGTCGACGGCAGCCTGTACGGTCCGCTCGCCAGCAGCCGGGTCGACGTGTTCGCCATGGAGTACATCAAGTGCCTGTCGAATGGGTATGGCTGCGGAATGCGGGTGTACGACATGGTGCTCGCCGAGGCGGACATTATCAGCGATGCCGCCCGCGGGGGTATCTCGCCGGCCGCGGGCGGCGGCCAGAAGAGCAAGTGGAACAAGCTGCGGCTGATAGGAGCCATCTAGCATGCCGACGACTGGCCCAGCCTACGCGATATTCGGGACGATCAAGGTCTCCCGAGGGTTCGACTTCACCTGGCAGGTCGGGACCCGCCCCAGCGTGTGCATGCTCAACTGCCTGCCCCAGGCCAGCACCTTCAGTAAGGTCGCGACCCTCTCGCTCATCGAAACCAACGGCAACTCCATTGACTTCCCAGAGTGCCGGCTGACCGAGCCCCGCGGCTCCGCCTCCCCGACGTCCGCCACCTCCTGGAGCGTTCCGATCTACGACCGCCGCTGGAAGTGGCAGTACGGCAACGTCTATGGCGAGTACAACAAGCGGCTGCCGGATGGCTCCTATCATAATGAGGCGACAGTCGAGGAGCTGCTGAGGATACTGTTCAAGGTCATTGGCGAAGACACGGTCGAACTGCATCTGCCGGCAGGGGCATACGAGCTGCGGCCGCAGAAGCGGTGGGTGGGCCAGCAGGCGGCGGCGGAAATCGAGCAGCTCTGCGCCGAGATGTCGTGTGTCCCCACGCTCAACCCCATCACCAACACCGCCGAAGTGTGGGAGGTCGGCAGAGGGGGCAGCATTCCCCAGAAGCCGACTGCCGGCTACTCACTCGCGCCCACCGCCCCGCTCTCCCCGCGGTACATGCGGGCCGTTTCCGGCGAGACCGAGTTCCAGGCCCTCTGGGACACCGAGTGCGTGGGGCAGGATGTGGACGGTTCCTGGAAGCCCATTGAGCAGCTCTCCTGGAAGCCCTCCGAGGGCTGGACGGCCATGGGGGCCCTCAGTGGGTTTGAGGGGTTCGGCGACGAAGAGCTGACCTTGGCCAGCGGCCGCAAGGTCAAGAAGCGCGAGTTCGCCTCGTCGATGATCTTCAAGCACTTCCGCGTGACCCGCTGCAACGCCCTCAAGAACGGCATCTGCCCACAGGAGATTACCGACCCGGAGTTTATTCCGCAGTCCCTGAAGCATGATATTCAGATGTTCAACCGCCTGTGCGAGTTCTACATCGACGGGGAGGAGGGGGCACTCGTCAGCTCGTCTCCGCGGGTGTTTGCCCGCTACCAGCCACAGTACGACTACATGGCCCCGCACCACGTGCTTTACGAACACGGATTCGGGTTCGACGCCCAGCGGAAGATCGTCAGCTTTGGCGAGCCGATGTATCGCTGGGGCGATGACAGCCAGGGGCTGCCGATTCCGGCCGACGTCAAAATCGAGTGCGCGTTCTATGCTGGCCGAGACGGCAAGTGGTTCCGCACCCGGAGCGACGACGGCGGGGAGCCTTACGACACCAACAGCGTCTCCAATATCGGCGGCACCGAGACCCCGGTTCATGAGATACTGATCCCCGACCTACATCGCCGCGTGATTTACCACCAGGAGTCGGACGGCGGGTTGATCAACGTGTGGGGGGACGTCGATCAGGTTCGCAGGATACTCACCAACCGCGTGGACGCCGAGAGCTACCAGTACGGATTGACCCTGGAGGCTGGAGTGCAGAACTATGTGGGCCTCCAGCTTGTGTCTCCCGATGGACTCACCCAGCAAGTCACCTGGCAGGGCGGAAATAAGCGGGAGTGCCTCACGATCATCTCAGTGGCCAACCGCTGGAAGCGGCTTATCCCGCCCCATGACGAGCTGCGGCGGAACATGATTGCCACCCAGCAAGCGAGATTCGCCCAGGACGCGGCCATGCGAGCGGTCATGCACGCCATGGGAGGGCCTATTCTGTGAACAGCCAATTCGGGGCCGGCACTCCACCGCCCAGCAAGTACAACATTGTCATCAAGAATGTCTCCGGGGAGACGCTGCCGCCGTACTCCTGCGTCGCCATCGGCGGGGCTACCGCGGTGGGCTCACGCCCTGTCTACTCGGCAGCAATTCCGTCTGGGGCTGAGGGGGCAACCTACGCCTTCACGGCCGGCGAGCAGCTACTACCCGATAAGGTGGGTGTGGCCACGACATTATGGCCTGCTGTGACCCAGGTCGACAGTACTGTGGCCAGCGGAGGGGAGTGTGGGCCGCTGCCGCTCTCCACGGCCCTCTCCGGCTATGGCAAGGGGTTTACCTGCCTGGGAGACGCATATAATGGCCGCGCTCGCGTAGCCCCGCGTGGGACGACCCAGGGGGATGACTTCCCGCTGGTCAGGTTCCTGGGGCTCCAGGGGGTGGTGATGACGGCCGGGGCGATTGTCGGATATGGAATCCCGGTCGACCCTCCCCCGGCCAGCCTGGCTCGGGTTCCGACCTTCGTAGCCGCCAAGCCGCGGGCCGGCAGCCCATTTGCTGTTGCGCTCACCACCATCCCCTTCGGTGGTCTGGGTGACGCCGGTCCGATTGGGGTGCTGGCCTGCCGCATCGACATCCGCAGCGAGCGACACCCGTTCGCCACAGCCATTACCGACAACGTCAACTACCTGGCCAGCGCCAAGAGCGGGCCAGCGGTGATCCTGTGGTATGAGCGACAGGCCTACCAGGGTCCCAGCAAGCTGGGCGTCCAGTGGGCCCGCATCCTCCTGCTCGGGGACATCGCCAGCGTCGAAGTCTATCGCGGCATCACCCTGGCCAAGATTGCCGCTGCCACCGGGGACCTGGGTGACAACATGGTGCTCTCCAGCGGCAACGTGCGGCTTTACGACCCACCGGTCGACGACGCCTCCAACACCTGGACGATGGGCGAGGTCGTCCAGGCCGACAACTGGATGCACGGCGACATCGACACGCACAAGCCAGTCGAGCTGCGGAAGGTCCGCAACCTGGCCGATGGCTCTACGCTCTACGGCATCATTGCCGAGGGCTGTACGAAGGTGAAGGACAAGCAGACGAGTTAGCGATGGCGGCCTTCAACAACAATCCTGGCGGCTGCTGCTGCGGAACGGCCACCGGCTGGTTCGACTGCTGGCATAACAAGAGCCCTGAGTTCCCGGACTTCATCGAGCGCACTGGTTCGATGTTCCCGATGGAACCCATCCCTGACCCATTCGGCTCGCGGCACGTCGAGAACTGGTTTATTAACCCGGCCTTGGCGGCAGGACTCCAGAACGCCGGCTGGGTCATCGACGACGGCAAGTACCTGTGGTCGATCGAGCAGGTCGAAGACGGGGAGCACGAGTGGTTTGCCTGCTACGAAGGAACTACCGAGAAGTTCCGCCTCCGTTACGCGGACATTCCCCTTGCGCATTACCCATGGGCGTTCCCGACTGCCGAGTTTACGCACGCATACCCAGGGTTTGGACTGGCGGTCGAGAAGGCCTACGTCTCCACCGTCTGGCAGGGTGCAGTGCCGTTCGCTATCAGCGAGTGGTCGGAGACCCACTGGCCAGCGCCGGATGGAGGGGAGATTGTTACCATCGGCGACTCGCCGGACGCCAACCCCAACTGGCCGCCTTACACGGGACATCAATATTGGAAGTCCCTAGTCTGCATCCAGCAGATTACTCCGGCAGGTCAGGTCGTCATGTGGGGCTCGCTCGACAGATACCTCTACACCTGCCAAGCCAAGTACATCGCCGATTACGTTGAACGCTGGGATGACGGAACGCTGAGCGGAGTCGCCTGGCACGGCTACGCGAAGGCAGTTCAGATGGGGTCGAACGCCTGGCCGATCGGGGCCGGCGTCGAGTTCGAGATGGTCACGCAATATGGACTCATAGCTCCTTATCGGGATCAAAAGAACGAGACCAATGTAGACTCCAAGCTGGTCTTCAAGCTCAGCTCCATGGAAAGCACCGGCGATGCCATCCAGCTCAGCGAGGGCGGAGTCCCGGGGGACAGCGACGCCATCTCGGCCATTGTCAAGGAGGTCACCTACCCGACTAGCTGGGGCTGGTGCATCCCCGAGGACAGAGGCGATGGAGTTACGATCTACCGATTCAAGGAGATGGCTCCGGCCTACGGCCAGTGGCTGTGGCTGGACGTCTGCCGCGGTCACTGGGTCGCTGTGCTCCAGTACGCCAGCATGCTGATTTCCGACGACGACCTATATGGGGCCTGGAATTTTAGGCCAACTGCCTTCAATACCCAGGAGCTGTGGGTCGATGGGCATTTGGTTGACTCCATTACCATGCCCGTAGGGGTATCTGGTGGATTCGGCTACCAGCGCAACCAGTATGATACGGCGACTCGGGGAGTACATCCCTACTTTGGGCATCCGCGGATGGCCTATCCGCACGCCACGCTGGGCGGTGGGTACTGGATGACATGCCGCGAGATATACACGACCAAACCCAGTAAGGACAACTGGTATGGCGTGTCGGCCGGCTACTCAAAAATACAGCTATACAAAAAGGATCAGATGCTCTGGGAGTCGCCTGCGAACATGCCGTCTGTCGCCAGCGGTCTGGTCAGCCAGTACGGAGTCGACCTGGGTCCGATTACCGATAACGTCTATGGCATAGGCTATATCGACTCCAGCGACGCCTGGATTTATATGAACATTCCATCGCATATCAGTGCCTCTGAACTGACCGATGGCAAGTTCAATGACTTCGGCAGCCTGTCCGTAAACACCGTCCGCTGGCTGATTCGCCACGACGGCTCTGAGATCATCCCCATCGGCCAGCTCACAGACGACCCCAAGGTTGTCCATCCTATTGGCAATATCTACCGTTGTGCGAGCGTCAAGCGGGTGACCGATTCGATCAGCCTGCCCGACAACTTCAACGATATGTACCAGCAGAGGCACATGTGAGAGTCACGCAGGATGGTGCGTCTGGACGGATACTGACAGCACCTCCAGGAGGCTCAGCCGCTCGGCGTCGAAGAACCCCACCCGGTGCATTATCGGTCCCGCCTGGTCTGGATTTCGGCTGATGTTCGCCACCCAGAACGCTGGAGCCCCGGTTCCCAGACTGGCCCAGGCCACCAAGAGCGTCGGCGTCTGTCCCGGCATCTGCTTGTCGGTCTGTTTGCGATTGGCCATTGTTCGTCCAGAGGTTGATCAGGAAGCCAGGTCTGCCGACGATGGACATATCGTTTCTGCTTTCACGTAGAGTGTGTCTGGGGCGACGTCAAAATACTTCAGCAGTGCCGGGCACAGCCAGCCCTCATGGTTTGTAAGCGGGTCGTAGTACCACCGCCCGCCGCAGTCCAAGTCCCTCCCCGACATGGCCTGGGCCCCCGGAAAGGCTTGCGCCGATAACAGCAGCCGGCAGCGGTCAGGCCCTGGTGAACCCAGCAGGTGGTCGATGATCAGGTTCACGTCGCCTATGAACGGCTCGCGCAGGAGCCCCCGCTCTTCGTCATCAAAGGCCCACATGCCATGGGTGCGGTAGGGTTCTATTACAAACAATGAGTTCATTACTTGCCCTTCTCGCAAGAACAACGGCGCCCCAGCTCGGCGTCGACGAGACGCTCCAGCCGCCGCGCCTCCTTCAATAGCGCGGCCCGCATGCTATCTTCACGGCATTGCAGGAATGAGGCCTGTGCCACCCGCATCATGCGGACGTGCCAGACAAACTGCTTGTTAGTCATTTCTCGAAGCCCGCTCGCTCCTTGTCGTTGCTCTCCTGCTGTGTGTCTCGCAGGCCGCCATGGCCGCGGCTCGCGACCTGTGCCGACTAATCCTCAGCTCGCTGTCGAATGACCGGTCAATGTCCTTCACCCGCACGGCCACCCAGGCGGTGAAGACGATAGGACGTAGTTTCACGCCAAAGCACTCCTCGCTGGCGCTCACGCGATAGCGGCCGCAGCGGGTCTGCCATACCCGGCTACCGCAGCGGTTGCGGCGAGCCTTCTTCCATTGGAGCTTCATGGCTGCGACCCCTCTCCGTCCACCTGGATGCCGCGCTCGGCCAGGACCGCGGCCCACAGGATTCGCACGTCTGGATCGCAGTGAGCCAGGGCGTCGGCCCAGGTGGGCCAGCGGCCGTGCTCGTTATAGAACCAATACTGGTAGGCCAGCGATCGTTGGTTGTGCGGCTGCGACGGGTCGTGAGCGACCCCGCACTCGGGACAGGTCCCCGGCGCTGTCGGCAGCAGCATGAATGGTTTCAGGTGTCCCATCACACGGCATCATTCAGGTCTGCTTCGTGGATTAGCCGCGTCTCGTTCCGGTGTAACTTCAGGTACTTCTGGGCGTAGGCCGCGGCCTCTGCAAACTTGGCCTTATGCACCACCACCCACCGCTTCACGCAGAACACGTTTCCGGTGGTAGTGGGCTTGCCGAGCCGGCTAGCTATGCCGGACTCCTGGAGGAGTGCCTGGCGGAACGCCTCTAGTTCCTCCGTGGCCAGGTCGCTGTTGGCCGGCGAGTCCGAGAATCGTCCGGTGTCGCTACAACCTACGACGGCGTACTGAGGTATCTCGTAACTGTCGCGGCCCCAGCCATCGCTGCCTTTGTGGTATCTCATATCAGGTCTCCAGGGGTGGTAGGTCCAGGCGTCGACACAGTCTCGGCCCAGCCCCGTCGCCAGCCGGCCGCACCCCATAGCGGCCTGCGGGCGCTGCCATCCGGCAGCCTACTTGGTTTCGTCCGGCTCCATTGCCTTGACCTCGTCACGCCGGCCAATCTCCTTGGCCACGACCAGCGAGATCAGTTGTCCCAGCATCTGAGCCTGTCGCTCGTCGGCCAGAATCCGATGGAATGAGCTGACCGGCCGCTCTTGGAAGTCGAGCCCCATGCGGGCCAGCGACTTGTTATCCATGCCCGACAGGTTGTTGGCTATCTCGGCAGCATACACGTTCTGGCGGTGTATGGCCGCCGTTAGTTCCTGTTGCATCAGTCAATCACCTCCCGCAGGGCAGCCTGCGACGCAGTAATGTTAGACAGCGACTCCAGCGTCGGCGACACCGGCACACCCAGTTCGCCGCGAAGCTGTTTCAGCTCTCCGGCCAGCAGGGCGATGGCCGCCAGCAACTGCCGCACGGCGCTGCCGCTGATCGGGCCGCGGTGGTCATTGTCACGCTGAGGCCAGTCTATCTCCAGTACCTTGGCGGCGCTGCGCACGTTAGCCGGCGTCACCAAGAACCCAAGCTGCTTGGTCGCCTTAGCCGCCAGCTTGCTGGGCTGCCACTCGCCGGCCAGGATGTCGTCCTTGTGGGACAGCACGATGTCCTCGACCTTACGCAGCGAGGCCCGGCCCAGTCGGTTCACATATTCACGTTTAGTACCCATAATTGGTCTCCAGTTTCTCGAAGTCTCATAACAGAGCCTCCGACCCCAGCCGCTGGCGACCCTTGGAAGAGCCAGCGGCTGGAAGCAGGGCTCAGTTGACACTCGGCAAGAGGTTAAGGCCGCACGCCGAGTCGAACAGCCCATGCAGCGGTTGCGACCGCTTCCAGATGCTGTCAATCTGATAGCCCTTCAGGACCTCCGTGAACGCATTGAACAGGCTCCAGCCGGTCCGAGGCTCAAACTCCTCGTGGGACGGCTCACGCCATTCCCGGAGCACGTCACCCACCTTGGGTGGCGAGATAATCTTGGCGTCCAGGGCCCGGACCACCAGGTCGTGGGCATGCAGGTCGTCCATCTCGCGGCTCTTGTAGCCGGCCACTCGCTGCTCCATCGTCAGCCGCTCACCCACGATCTTGTTCACCGCCACGTGCATCAGGTTCGGCAGGTCTCGGAGAATGTACTTCGTGTGCTTGCGGGCGATGGTCACGTCCCCGGAGAATGCCAGGTTGTCGCAGACGAACACCCGCGTCCCCAGGGCCAGGCTGGCCTGGTAGGACTGGTCGTGGGAGTTCCGCAGCCCGATGACCAACTGGTAGTCATCGGTCGCGCTCGCCCCGTCGCCGCCCGCCACGCCGAACACGCCGAAGTAGCGATTGCCCTGGTGGGAGATGGCATGAGCCTCCCCGTTCACCCGGACACCGAGCCCCTCCAACTGCTCGATCGTCTTCGACACCAGTTCTGCGTGGGGGATCGGGAAATGGGTCGCGCTCAGCCGCTGCGGCGCCGGCAGGGCCCGCAAGGCGTCACGGTTCACGTTCTCGCCGCCACAATGGAGGACCAACTGCCCTCCGCCAACGTTCGTTTCGGTCCGGTTCATATCGGTCTCTTTTCTCCGCCGATAGGCTCGGCGGCGGCCTGTGGTCATCGTGGGTCGACCACTACACCCTTGTCACCCCATGCGCTGCGAGCAGCTCATTTATGGAGCCGCTGGCCACCAGCTTATCGTGCCCGCCGCTATGCAGCGACCAGACCTTCACTAGCAGTGTGCCGCCATCTTCGCGGACTTGGTAGTGAAACTCCGTGTCGCCGTGGGCGTCCTTGCCGGTCGTCAGGTACACGTCACCTCCTCTAGTTTTGTTGGCCGCCACAAAGGCCGCAGCAAAATCGCTGGCCTCGAACCGCGGCAGCGGCCAGGCCATGGACTGGGCGTTCGCAATCGCCGCCAGCCCGCAACGTGGGTAGCCATCGTAATGCTTGTAGACAGTGAAGCTGTCCATCTCATCCACAAACTCATAGGTTGCTCTGGTACTCATATCGGTCTCGTTTCTCCCGCTCTTAGTCCAGCGGGCGGCCGCGGCCCATTGTCGGCTGGGCCGCGTCGCCGTTCCACTCAGTTACACGCCGGCCTTCTCCAGGGCCTTGGCCACTTTCCGCTCGTGGGCCTCGACTTCCTCCGCGGCTGCCAGGGCCGCATCGGACAGTTGCCGCAGGTCATCCGCGTCCCAGTCCCGATAGCTGCTCTCGATCTTCGCCTTGCCACTGTTGACAGTGATGATGTCGAAGTTCGATTTCGCAGAGCTTTCGGGATAAGAGCTGCGGTACACGCTCTTGGTGATACGGGTCGCCATAGTTCGGTCTCCAACTTACAATTCCCGGCTGATCGGCGCCGGCCCGTAAAGCGCACCGATGCGCTTTTGTATCAGTGGTCCGCGTCGCATCAAGTCTCCAGCGCTCAAGCGCCTACTTTTTCGGCTCGCGCTGGAGGCGTCTGCCGTCCGCGGACCGTGTCTCAGTTCCACCCATGGCAGCCGCAGTAGTAGCTGTCGAAGGCGGCCTCTGGGCGGTAGGCGAAGTACGGCAGCTCCACGGAGCTGGACTCCAGTTTGTTGCAGTACCAGCACCGCGACTTACGGCCCTCCAGGTTCGGGGTCTCGGCGACTGCGAGGTTCGCCCCGTCCTTCAGGCCGTAACAGATCGCACACACAGGCTTGCCGTCCAGGGTCGCGTTCGCGGCATGCCCACACTTCATTAGCACGTTAGGTCTCATAATGGTCTCTCCTTCCACGCCCCTATTATACCAAGTCCACGATTGTTGTCAACAGTGCCAGCAAAAATTTTTCCTCGGCAAGGTCACACTCCGAACGGTTCGTCGGGCAAGCTGCTCCGTAGCACCTTGCCGTTCTCGTCAATCCCCCGCCAATCCCGCACGAGAGTCCAGCGGAACATCAGGTCCACGACGTAGTCGGCCGCGGCCTCGACGGTGTCGAAGGTCAGGCCGTTGCCACACCACTTGCCGGAATTATCGGCAATCACTTCAGCGCGGTACTTCATCAGTAGTCCTCCCGTCTAGCGGGCAGGTAGTTGCCCCAGAAGTCCTTGCCGCCAGTCGGCGGGTCGATCAGGCCCTCGCGGATCAGGGCGGCCGCGGTCCGGCCGATGCTTCCCTCCAGTCGCCAGGCCAGCCCGGTCTTCACCAGGTGGTCGTAGGCCGCCAGCAGTTCCTCTTCGGTCGCGTTCTCGCCAGCGCCCCAGCCACCGGCAATCTCAACAGCTTCGTAATCGGTCATCATAGGTCTCCAGGTCGTAAAGGTTGCCGGGGTCAGTCGCGGCCCCGGCTCCGCGGTTTACGTCAGGCCAGCTCCTCCAGGACATTGGCCGCCACAGCCAGCAAGGTCCCAGCCGCCGCCACTGGGTGGACGATGATGCCGATGCCACCGTGGATGGCACCGAGCAGCTCGGCGTACACCGCCACGGCGGAGGCAATCTCCGCCAGCTTCAGGCCCTTGTGGTACTTCTCCTCCAGGGCCTCGATCTTGTGGGCGGCAAACAGAGCCACCAACTTTCCAAGGGTCAGATACACGACAGGTCTCCGTTCAGTCGAGTTTGGGAATCAGTCGCCAGGCGGCGGCGAGCCACACGCCCGCCAACACCAGCCAGCCTAGCGCCATCACAATCGCTTCCATCGCCTCTCCTCCAGTTCAGGACACGCCACAGGCCGCGTTCCACCGCGACCAGTCGAAGTGGACATTCGATTCGGCACACAGCGCGCCGATCGCAGCGGCCAGGCTCGCCCGCACCGCCGCGTCCTTAACCGCGGCGACAATCTTGGCGAGAGCCACAAAGTCTTTTCGCGTCATCTTTCATCACCTCCCTTTCGCACCCTTATTATACTCGGTCGAGTATTGTTGTCAAGCGCCATGCCACAAATTTTTCGCGGGGGGCCGGACTGGCCCGCGGTACTTGTCGACCAGACCCCTCCGCTTCTCGCCCTTGGCCCGCCGCCAGCGCCACAGGCCGGGCGGATACAGGCTTGGCGAGTAGTCGTTGTCCGGGACGGCCTTGGCGAACGCCAGCTTGCTCACCGGGTGGACCTCAAAGCCCTTCAGCTCCGCACCCACCCAGCGGCCGTTGTCGCCATCCACCACCCACACCTCGATACGGTCGTCACTCACAAGGCACCTCCTAGTCGACAATGCGGACATCAGGCTCCGGGCCGGGCACCAGCCACAGCTCCGCGGCCCGCAGGGCGAACGCCGCCACTGCCGCCAACAGTAAAGCCAGGTTACTCATTGCTACCTCCAGGGAAGGGGACCCAGGCCAATAGGCCGGACACCACGAACACCATCACCAACACCAGCAGGTCGTGTAACATTGCTTCCTCCGAGAAACAGGCTCCGGGGCGGAACCCCCCGCCCACACCATTATTATACTCGGCCGAATACAGTTGTCAACATGAGGAATAAAGATTTTTTCTGGGCTGGAAAACAAGCCTTTTCCGCTGGCCCATGAACTGGACAGTTGGGAAACTTGACAACAGTCGCGGCACGGCGATAATTACTGCATGAAAACTACCCCCATTACGATCGACCCCTCCAAGCTGATTACCGCCCGCGAGGCCGCCATCCGCCGAGGGTACAACGTCAGCCGCATCCACAAGCTCTGTCGTGAGGGCCGCATCCGCGCCTGGAAGGTGGGGCAGCAGTTCCTGATCGACCCGGTGAGCCTGGCGGCCTTCAAGCCGATGGAACCCGGCAACCCCAACCTCCGCAAGTACGGCTCTATGCGGCCGCCCGCCGCCAAGCACAAATCTCGCCGGGCCCCTTGACAAGTGTACGGACACTGGTATGATAGTGGCAACCGGCGACGATCGCCGTAACACCCACCCAGGATTGAAAGGTTGCCGACATGGACAATACACAGGAAGGGCTCGTCGACTTGGAGTGCTTGCTCGGGATGCCGAGCCGGGAAGTTGTCGAGGGGCTGCGGACCGCCGCCGCCAAGACCCGCGCGTACATCCGCTCGCTGGCCGCGGGGCTCGACGACAGCTACATCAACAAGCTCGTCGCGCTGGCGGCCCTCTCCATGGCCCGCAATGACCCAGCCGGGCAGGATCGGATGCTGATTGCCTCGCTATCCAAGGCTCCGACCGCCAAGGTCAAGTGCGGCCGCTGTGACGAGCTGCATAGCATCGACGGGGCGACCATCCTGGCCCACCACGCCCTGGCTGCCATCCTGGAGGCAGTGGCCGACAACTATGAGAAGCGGCCGGAGGCGCAAGCTGCTGCCTCCAAGCGCGAGGTAAAGGTAATAGGCGGCATCTCCATCGAAATCCGCGGCGGCGGGGCCGCCAATGCCAGTGGCCTGGGATCGACCGCAGCCTGGGCCAACGAGATGCGCCAGGAACTGACGGACTACGCTGTGGGGCTGGGAATCAAGGCCGACGACATCCAGATCGTCATCAGCCCCATCGGGAAGTTCGCGGACGCCGAGGAGCTTCCAGCCGACTATCGCGCAAAGATCATCGACACCACCAAGCCGGCTATCAAGGAGCTGTCCGAGGTCTACCGTGAGAAGGAATCAAAGCACAGTCTATTGGACGTGTTCCGGGAAATACTCGACCGCTAACCACAGAGACCAGCGTGACCTACACAATCCGACCCCATGACACCGAGGAGGCCTGGCTCGACGCCCGCTACGACTGGGTGACGAGCACGGACGTCTCGGCGCTGTACCCCGATGTCAACCCCTACCAGTCGGCCCGCGGGCTGTGGCTGGAGAAACGCAGCCGCAAGCCCCTCGCCCACCGCGAGAACGCCTACGTCCCCGAGAAAAAGTACGGCAGGCTATTCGAGCCCCTGGTGGTGAGCGACTTCGTCCAGGCCACCTGTGAGAAACTGCGGGTCGATGACCCTGGCCGCTGGACGCTGTTCTGCGATGACGGAGGTGTTCTGGCCTGTTCGGTCGACCGGCTGGTCTACGACCTGGATGAACCCGAGAGGCTCCTGGCGCCCCTGGAGGTTAAGAACGCCTGGCGCAACGCCTCCCGCGTCTGGGACGTCCACGTCCCGCCGATGTACCAGTTCCAGGCCATGACACAGATGGCCGTCCTGGGGACCGAGCTGGCCTATTACGGAGTCTGGCTCCACCAGGGTGGGCCGCCAGTGTTCCGCATGCACACGATTCGCCGCGACGAAGCGGTGATTGCGGACATCCGCGCCAAGGCTGCGGAGTTCCGCCGCCGCGTGCTCGCTGGAGACCCGCCACCGGTCGACGGCACCATGCACACCATGAAGGCCCTGACTGAGGAGTATCGGGCCCCGATCGAGCTGGAGGTCGAGCTGGCGGATGAGTTTGTGGATTACCGCCGCGAGATCGAAGAGCTGGAGGCTGAGCAGGACCGCATCGAACGGGAGATCATGCAGCGCAAGAACAAGTTTCGCGACGCCCTGGGAAACGGCACCTTCGGCCGCCTGCCCGATGGCAGTTATTGCACCTGGAAGGCCGACAAGAACGGCAAGCGCACCCTGCGGCTGTAGACCAACCATACTGGAGACCGTATAATAAATACCATGCCTAACGAACTAACCTTTAGCGAGCGGATGACCAAGATTACCGAGCGGATTGGCTCGGAACAGTCGATCAACGCCCTCGCGCGAGCCGCCTCCCAGGGGGTTGACGTCTCGAAGTACCTGGCTCACCTGGAGAACGCCTGCCGCAAGAACCTCAAGGTCCTCAACTGCTCCGTGGGCTCGCTGTACGAGGCCCTGCTCGCGAGCGTGACGATGGGCCTGCCCATCGGCGGCCCGCTGGGGTACGGCTATGTCGTACCCTACAAGGGAGTGGCCCAGTTCCAGGTAGGCTATCAGGGCCTCTTGCACCTGGCCTACAACGACGCCCGCATCACCACGGCCGCCGCGGAGGTGGTCCGGGAGGGAGACGAGTTCGCTTACAAGCTCGGGACCCGCCCGTTCATTGACCATGTCCCGCTGCTGGAGGGAGCAGCCGAGCGGCCGATTATTGCCGGCTATGCCTGCCTCGAACAGGCCAGCGGCAGCCCATTCGTGAA
>ERZ724505.492-NODE-492-length-25251-cov-5.935585_pt1 | contig 25251 bp, 26 predicted proteins | sample MGYA00376038_ERZ724505 | MGnify/ENA primary metagenome ERZ724505 (study PRJEB28724, sample SAMN07190884) | wastewater metagenome | isolation source: effluent of sewage treatment plant in Hong Hong | place: Hong Kong | collected 2016-03-17 ...
CTAACGTGGCAGGCTGTTAAAGGCCTCGAGGGTTCGAATCCCTCCCTCTCCGCCACATACAACGCCTTTGATGTCACGTGACACGGGCTTTTCATTTCCAAAGAACAAAAGCCATCTATCACACCAGGTATCACGTACCAGCAAGCGATTCTGTCTGGCGCCTGCAGCCGGCTTGGTCAGCGCTGCATCTGGCGTGAAGAGGGTTGTGGCTGTCAGTGACTTACTGCAGGAGAGGTGGCGTTGCGTACCCATTTGGCCGCTTCAAACAAGACAAAGGCCCCAAGCGCGCTTGCCGCCACCATACCCCATATGTTTAGGGGCAGCGCAACGACGAAGAAGAAGTTGCTCAGCGGTGTCGCAAGCAGAAGAACCTGCAGGAGAACGGTTGCGGCAGCGGCAGCCACAAGCCACGGATTGCCAAACGGTGAGCGTTCGAAGACAGTGTGGCGAACGCGTGTCGAGAAGGCAAAAAGTATCTGGAGGAGAATAGTGGATGTCATGGCGGCGGTCTGGGCAAGCGGCAAGCCGTATTCGTTTTCCAGCAGGTATTCGAACAAAATAAGCACCATGCCGGCATTCAGCAGACCGGCAACAACAGTGAGCGAGAATTCGTTATGCAGAATATGTTCACCAACCGGCCTCGGAGGTCTGTTCATGACATTCTTGCCGCCCTTTTCCGCGGCAAGTGCGAGAGCAGGCAGGCTGTCTGTGACCAGGTTGATCCAGAGAATATGCAGCGGCAATAAAGGCAGAGGGAGGCCGAATACAAGCGCGAAACTGATGATGAACACCTCGCCTATGTTGGTACGAAGAAGGAAAGTGATGAACTTGCGGATGTTATCGTAAATTTTACGTCCCTCCGCAACCGCTTCGACAATAGTGGCGAAATTATCGTCAGTCAGGACCATGGCCGACGACTCACGGGCAATGTCGGTTCCGCGTTTGCCCATGGCGATACCGACGTGTGCGCGCTTGAGTGCCGGTGCATCATTCACGCCATCGCCGCTCATGGCGACAATATGGCCGTCTGCCTGGAGTGCTTCCAGAATATCCACTTTTTGCGTTGGCAGCACACGGGCAAAAACAGACACGGTTTTCAGCTGTTCGCGCAGCTCGTCCTTGTTCATGTTCAGCATATCTTTTCCTTCTATCGCACCACTTGTCTCGATGCCGATCATGCCGGCAATACTGAGTGCGGTGAGCCGGTTGTCGCCTGTGATCATCACCGTGCGTATGCCGGCGCGCTTGGCGGTGGCGATTGCCTCTTTTACCCCCTTTCGCGGCGGATCCATCATGGCGATGAGTCCGACAAATGACAGCGTATCCGTCCCCGGGTACTGAACAGCGCAGGCCAGAACGCGCTTGCCCTGTTGCGCATATTCTTCATGAATGACATTGATTGCCTGCATTTCTTTATGGCTTGTCATGCTCATGATCACTTCGGGGGCGCCCTTGAAAAACTTTATGTGTCCGTCCTCCTTCACGTGGCTTGTCGCCATATACTTTTCCTCGGATGTAAACGGAACATCCTCAAAATGAATGGGCAGGCGTTCAACGCGATTTTCTTCGGCGGCGACCAGGAGAGCGATTTCCGTCGGATCGCCGATATCCGGGAGCTCTGCTCTGTTGCAGGCTGCGGCTATTGTCAGAAGCATGTTGTTGTCATGCTCCTCTACCGTCCACAAATCCGTCACGCGCATCTGATTCTCGGTCATGGTACCCGTTTTGTCGGCGCAAATGATGGTCACGTTGCCGAGTGTCTCTATGGCATCGAGTCTGCGTACAAGTGCGTGTTTGCTCAGCATGCGCTGTACACCGAGCGCCAGACAGATGGTGACGATTGCCGGCAGTCCTTCCGGCACAGCGGCGACTGCGAGACTGATGGCTGTAAAGAGAAGATTGAAAAGCGAAATGCCGCGGATATACCCAACGCCGATCAGCAGCATACAGATAATCAGCACGATGAGCCCGATCTTGCCGCTTAAACTGGAAAGTTTTACCTGAAGCGGTGTTTTGGGAGGCTTGGTGTCCATTACCAGTTTCGTGAGTTTGCCGATTTCTGTTTGCAGGCCGATCGAACTGACGACTGCTTCGGCTGATCCGCGCACAACTGTCGTTGCCGCGAATATCTTTTTTTGGGAATCGTCCTTCCCGTGCAGATCCTTGTTACTGGGCATCGATTCGCCGGTCAGACTGGATTCATCCACCGCAAAAGAGGACATACTGAGTATGTCGCCGTCAGCGCCGATTTTGTCGCCCGCCTCTATAATCAGCACATCGCCCGGGAGCAATTCGCGTGAAGCAATCATCTGCGTTTTGCCGTCGCGGCGTACTTTTGCCTGCGGAGCCGTCAGTTTCTGCAGAAGGGCAATGGAATGCTCTGCCCGACGTTCCTGAAAAAAGCCGAGACACGCATTCAGGATTACAATTGCCAGAATCACTATCGCATTCGTCAACTCGCTCTGATTCACGTGGCCTTCGGCAATGAACGGTACCAGCAGGGAAATGGTGACCGCGCCGAGCAGTATGTAAATCAGAATATTGTGAAACTGCGAGACAAACTGCATGAACGCAGACGAGCGCTTGTGCGGCAATTCATTGTAGCCGAATTCAAGGCGCTTTTGCGCGACTGTCGTGGCATCTAATCCTGTAGCTTGTATTTTTGATAGGCGGGAAGCAGAAGTATTCATGGCTGCGAGTATAGCGTAGAATGTGCAGGATCATGACTGATTTTGTTCTCCTGTATAGTACGATAGCCACAGACGCGGAAGCTCGCTCGATTGCTCGCGTGCTCCTGCAGGAAAAACTGATTGCATGCGCCACTGTCATTCCATCCGTTACATCGCTGTATGAATGGAAGGGAGACATGAAACAGGAGGATGAGGTTCTATTGCTCTGCAAGACAGCAGGACATTTGTTTGAAACGGCGCACAAGCGCATCACTGACCTTCATTCCTACGAGTGTCCCTGCATACTGGCTCTGCCGATTGCAGCGGGCAATGAGCCGTATCTGACATGGTTATCGACTCAGGTGAATGCTTGAAACTGACACGTGCATCGAAAGCAAAAATATCGTATCCTAGCTTCACTGGAGAGGTGGCCGAGTGGTCGATGGCGACAGTCTTGAAAACTGTTAACCCTGTAAGGGGTTCGAGGGTTCGAATCCCTCCCTCTCCGCCATCCTTCGCAGCGCGAAGGATGCCTGCCGCAGCTTTGAGTCCTGTGCAAATTTCCCGCAGCAAGGCCGCGTGCTTCGGATGGCAGGGGTCAGCAGCGAGGACGGTTGTATGCCCCGGCTTTCCGATCAGACGGATCGTTCGCGGTCTGCAGTCGCTTCATGGCAAACTTGTTTCTGGCGCTTACATCTGTGAGGCGGTTCTTTGCTGTGCTACACTGCCAGAGATTTCTTCGCACTTATGAAAACCGTTCTGATCATTGTTGTGACACTGATTGTCATCACTGTTTTTTCGCTCGCACTCTTCATTTTCGTCCGTCACTGGAAGATCCAGAACAGCGATCTGCAGCGTGCTTTTCTGGTTGCAGTCGTTCCCTCCGTTCCGCCTGACGGTTTTTACAGAGGATCTGTCGAGGGATTTGCCGTTGCGACATGGAAAGGAAAAGGTTTTTCATCTGCCACCCAGACAGGTATCAATGAGTTTTCCGAAGGGACCGCCTCCATTCAGAAGTATGCGTTCAAGACCTACGTGACGAAAAGTGTTGTCGATCCGACAAAGGAGGTGCTGCGCATCGACTATTCGTCGTCGGATAACCCGTGGTGGGTGCGTGCGGTTGTCGATGAAATAGTGGAGGTGAAGCCGGGTGAATATCTGGGAAAAGTCTGTCTGCGTCCCTTTCCGCAGGTGTCCGTTGCACTGGCATTCTTCCGTCTCAGCAAATAATCCATGCAGTCTTCGTCTTTCTCATCAGTCACGTTCACGGCAACGCCTGTCAGTGGCGCCGGCAGAGGAAAAAAAATGAATGTGCCCACCATCAATCTGGATACAGGTTCGGTTCCCGGCCAATTGTCATTCGGGGTCTATGCCTGTCTGGTGTCTCTTGATGACGGCAGCACGTGGCTGCAATCCGCGGTACATTACGGTCCGCGCCCGGTCTTTGAAGACAGTGTTTCCTGTGAGGTGCATCTGCTGGATATCTCTCCTGCATCTCCTCCTCCGCTTGTGCAGGTCCGCGTCATTGCAAAATTGCGCGACGTGCAGAATTTCTCCGGTCCGCAAGCGCTGAAAGACGCAATTGCCCACGACATCCGTCAGACACGTGCTATCCTGAACAGCATATGAAAAAATTTGTCAAAAAACTTCTTCCCGACACTCATCCGCTGCGGCTCGGCTATCATCGCGTCAGAGGATCGTATGCTGCGCTCAAGGCCGGGTATCCGGCGTCAAAGTTGCGCATTATCGCCGTCACCGGCACTGACGGCAAAACGACAACAGTTGCAATGATCGCTCATATACTCGCGTACGCCGGCCTCAATGTCGGCGCTGCCTCCACCGCTTTTTTGCAGATAGGAAACAAGCGCGAGCCGAACCCGACGCAAAAAACTTCTTTGACGGCGGGACACATGCAGGCGTTTTTGCAGCGTCTTGTGCGGGAAAAGTGCGAGTATGCGGTGCTCGAGGTGTCGTCGCACGGCCTGATGCAGGGGCGTTTTAACGGTATTACACCGGATGTCGCGGCCATCACGAATATTTCCATGGAGCACCTTGATTATCACGGGAACATGGATGCCTATATCGCTGCCAAGGCGCTGCTCTTTCGTCGTCTGAACGGGAAAGGGACGAAAGTTCTCAATGGCGATGATCAGACATTTTTACCCTATTCCAAAATTCCGTCAGCACACACGCTTGTGTACGGAGCGTCATCGCAATTGTCGGATGTCGAGGCGGGAACCTCTTTTTCCAGGGCGACGGTTGCAATAGAAGGCAAAAAATATGCACTCACGCTGCCGGTGCCGGGCGCGTTCAATCTGTACAATGCCCTTTGCGCCATCGCCTGCGCGCAGGCAGCGGGCGTAGAGCCGGCTGTAAGCATACAGGCGCTTGCGTCGTTTGGAGGTGCGCCCGGCCGCATGCAGCAGATCGATGCGGGCCAGCCTTTTGCGGTCTACGTTGATTTTACGGTCACGCCGGTTGCCTATGAGCGCACTCTCACATCCTTGCGCTCTGCCCTGAAAGGCAGCGGCCGCCTGCTTGTGCTGACAGGCAGCTGCGGAGACCGCATGCCGGAAAAGCGGCCGCTTGTGGGCGCCATCTGCAGCAAGCTGGCTGATATTATGGTGGTCACCAATGAGGATCCGTACACCGAAGATCCCGAAAAAATCATTGATGAAGTTCTGTCGGGGATTACCGACCAGCCGATCATACGCGGTCGGGACAATTATCGTCCGTCCATGCAGAAAGCCTGTGTGCGTATTTCCGATCGTCTGGAGGCCATACGTTTTCTGCTGTCCCTTGCCAAGCCCGGAGACATTGTATTGTTCAGCGGCAAAGGCGGAGATATCACCATGATGACCGCTCACGGTCAGATTCCCTGGAATGAGGCGACAATTGTCGAAAGAGAATTGCGAAATGCCAGATAGCAGTCGTGTATGCGAGAAATTACTGGCTCTTTGCCCCTCGCCTGATTGCCACCCACAGCACGATGCCGCTTGCGATAATCGGCAACGTGTACAATTGCCCGTAGCTTAAGGAGACAGGTCCGAAGAAGTAGAAGCCGAAGGGCTGGTCGCGGTATATCTCTACCACAAAACGCAGACAGCCGTACATCGTCAAAAACAAAGCGGTGGTCATGCCGTAGCGGTGAGCGCGTGCCGTCCTGGTGAGATGGGCGTAGCAGCAGGCGGCAATAGTGATATCTTTGATCATGGCATAGATCTGCGTCGGATGCCGCAAACCGCTGACGCCTGGAAAATGCATGCCCCAGGGCAGAGTGGTAATCGAGCCATACAGCTCCCCGTTGATAAAATTTCCCAGCCGACCCAGTGCCAGGCCGATTGCGACAGGCACAACGATTACATCAGCCAGCTGAAGCAGGGCTATTTTTTTTCTGCGGCAAAACAGGATCAGTGCAATTGCCACTCCGATAAAACCGCCGTGGGATGCCATTCCTCCATGCCACACCGCCAGCATTTCCAGCGGATGTTTCAGATAGACCGCAGGCTCGTACAGCAGGATGTAGCCAAGCCTCCCGCCGAGCAGGACACCCAGAACAACGTGCACCACCAGCGAGTTCCGGTCATCTTCGCTCATGTGCAGATGCCGGCGGTGCTGCAGTGTTTTAAGCAGCGATGCACCTATGAGAAATCCGAGCAGATACATAATGCCGTACCAGTGGATGGACAGCGCGCCGACGGAGACGGCAACGGCGCGTTCGGGAAAGAATTGAATCATATGCTGTGAATTGAATGATGAGTAAGTGTGTGCGAGAAGCGCTTGAGAACGCGGGCTATCGGCACGCCGGTTTTCATGCGGATCCGCGGCAGTTCAAGTCGGGGGCTGGACGTTGTTGCAATGGCGCTATGAGTGGTGACGGCAAACAGCACGCCTGGTTCCGTTTTGAATTCTTTCAGTACCGCCAGGTTGTATCGTCCCGAGGGGTAGGCAAAGCTGAGTACCGGTTTTTGCATCCGTTGTGCGAGTGTCTGAATGCTTCCGTGTATTTCCAGCTGCATCTTCGTGGCAGTGATTTTTGTGAGATCCGGATGATGTTCGGAATGTGCACCGATTTCCATTCCCGCATCCTGCATTTCTTTCGCCTGCTGCCATGTCAGATAGCCGGATGTGCCGACCATATCTGTAATAATGTAAAATACGCCTTTCATATGATGCTGCCTGAGGACAGGGAATGCATGGCTGTACGCGTCTTCATAGCCGTCATCAAATGTAAGGATCAGAGGCTTTTTTGTATGTCCGGAACCACTGGCAATATTCGCGAATGTGACAGTCTCATACCCGGCTTTCTCGATGACGGCCAGCTGCGCATCGAAGGATGCCGGCGTCGTGCTCAGGCCGACGCTCATTGGTGTCATGTTTTTTGAGAGGTCCTGGATGTGATGATACATCAGGATGGGCAGTTCGGCCGGCACCGGACGGGTTTCCTGGTGTCGCAGGGCCGGCGGTCCGGCGACGAGTTTGTCGCTTTTTGCAGCAGCACAGGAGGGATGAACGATCCAGGCAATAATGAAGGCAGCTAGCAGCAGGCGTGTATGCATGACGGATCGGTATCAAAAAACGGGGCAGGCTGCTATGCTAGCAGCCTTCATTTCCCCGGTGAAACCTTTCCCCGTCCATGCGTATTCTCGGCATTGAATCATCGTGCGATGAAACCTCCGTTGCCGTGGTCGAGGCAGGCTGTATTGTGCGTAGCTGCGTCATTGCAAGTTCGCTTGCCGATTTTCGAAAAACAGGCGGCGTTGTCCCCGAATATGCGGCGCGCCGGCAGGTGGAATGCATGAATGCCTGTCTGTTCAAGGCGCTGGAGCAATCCGGCAGTGCGCCGGAGCACATTGATGCTCTTGCCGTGACGCGCGGGCCGGGTCTGCTTGGTTCACTGCTTGTGGGTACCACAGCGGCACGCGCTCTTGCGGCGGTGTGGCAAAAGCCGCTGATTGCCGTTCATCATACGCTTGGCCACCTGTCGTCTACGTGGCTTCAAGACGGCGTTACGGCCGTTCAGCCGCGGTTTCCAGTACTTACCCTGTCTGTTTCCGGCGGTCATTCCGATCTCTGGTACAGAACGACTCATACGAGCGGACAACGCATCGGCACAACGCGTGATGATGCGGCTGGCGAAGCGTTTGACAAAGGAGCGACCCTGCTCGGACTCCCCTACCCCGGCGGTCCATCGCTTGCCAGACTGGCTGAATCGGGCGATACGGCGGCGTATGATTTTCCTTCGCCTTTGTCGCGCGAAGACACGCTCGATTTCAGTTTCTCGGGACTCAAGACATCACTCAAATACCTGTTGCGCGATCTGTCACGGGATGGCGTCGCTACTGACCGGCCGGACATCGCATCATCCATTGCCGCCAGTTATCAGGCTGCCATCTGCCGTCACCTTCTCGACAAAACAGAGAGGGCCATGGAGCGGCATCCCGAGGTACAGGAACTGCATATCGTCGGCGGCGTATCGGCCAACCTGGCATTGCGATTATCAGCATCGCGTCTGGCGGCTGATCGTGGTGTCACCGTCCGCTTTCCCTCCAGGAGCGTCTACAGCACCGACAATGCGGCCATGATCGCATCGGCCGGATATTTTCTGATGCAGGAAAGGCCGGAAGCGGTCAATCGCCTGTTTCTGACCAGGGCGACCGAAGATGTGGCAAGTGTTCTGCAATGAAAACGCCGCCTGTTGTCAGGTGGGAATGGCGCTCAGTGCCGGCAGCAGTGCGCCGAGAATAATGGCGATGACGCCAAGCAGTGCAACGGCTTTGACGAGAGAGGATTGCTTCATTGATCGGATGGAGAAACGGAAATGACGGACTTAAAGGTATCTTTCGTTCCGTCTTTGGTTGTTGCGGTGAATGTTACCACATATTCGCCCGGGTCCTTAAAGACGTGCGGTTCCGGATTCTGCAGATCGCTTTGCGCATTGTCTCCGAAATCCCACAGCCAGCCGGTAAATGCGCCGGTAGTGCAGGTGGTGTCGAAGCGGACGGACAGCGGTGCTTTGCCCTTCGTGCGGCTGGGAACGAAGCAGGCCCGCTTCAGCGGAGCGCGGACAAGCAGGGTCTTCCGGGCGCTGTACGTATTTCCGGATGTGGTCTGCACGGTAAGCGAGATGTTGTAGGTGCCCGGCTTGTCGTAGAAGTGCTCGATGCGCGAGCCGGAAAAATTGCTGCCGCTGTTTCCGTCACCGAAATCCCAGATAAAGCCGGTGACATCCTCGCCCGCCTTGATGAAAGTATCCGACGCGTCGAATTTCACGGATGCCGGAGCTTCCGGGGTGAGCGGGTCCATGGAGAATGCAACAACCGATGAGGCAGGCTGCACGTTTACGTTGATGACTTTGCGCAGCACTTTGTAGTCCGTGTCGTGAGCGATCAGCTCGATTTTGTATTTTCCCTCTTTACGATAGATTGCCGTCAGCATATCGCCTTTCACGCTGGATTCGCTGGCGTCCTGCGCATCCCACTGAAAACTGATGACGGGCTGGGAGGTGGACGGTGTGATGGTCAGGTTCAACGGAACCTCCCCTGTCACCGTGTCGCCCTGCACGGACGGCTTGCCGCTGAATGTCAAATCGTTTAATACCAGCGGATCCGTCACGCGTATCAGCTTGGTCATCTTCACAACTGTGCCGCTTTGGGAGCGGACAAAGGCGGTGGCCGTATAATTGCCCACGTTTTTGTAGACGTGTTCGATCACGCTTCCCTCATCATTTTTGTCATCACCCAGTGTCCAGCTGACATTGGCAAGGGGTTCCTGTGTCCGGATGGTGAACATCACGGGAAACGGCGGCGGACCGATCAGTGTTGCCGGATTGGTTTCCAGCGTCACTGCAAACGGCGGTAACGGGGCGTTCACCACTTCAAACGTGCGTGACAGCTTCGCCTGTGTTTGATTGGCAAGCGACAGCGTGACAGTCGGAGACACGGTACCGAGCTTGTGGTACGTGAAAGTGGCATCCAGCGCGCTGCCGGTGACGTCTATCACTCCGTCCCCGTCGAGATCCCATTCTGCTTTTTTCAGATCCTCCTTTTTTGTGAACAGATGAGCGATGCTGAAACTTACCGGCTCGTCGATGATTACCGGTGACGGTTCGACGGAAAAGCTGTCTTTGGTGATGATCAGCCTTGCGGCAATTTTCTTGATGACACCGTTTGTCATCGTAACGCGTACTGACGGTGCGTACACTCCTTTGGTTTTATAGAAATACGTTGCCTGCGTGTCGAAGTTGTCCTGATCGATCACATTATCGCCGTTGAAATCCCACTGGTACTTTAACGGCACCAGTTTCTGTTGCTTTAAGAGCTTGCTGGCGGAGGCGGTGGAAAACGTGACTCCGATGGGTGCGATGAGATCTTTGGCAGCCGGCGAAACAATATCCAGACTGAGGGACGGCTCGCGACTGATGAGAAAGACGGTTCCGGCACTCACGGCCAGCAGCGGCAGCTCGATCAGAAACAGGCGCAGCATGGCGTTTGTCTGCATGCGCGGCTTGTCCTTAAATGTTCCGATGCGCAGAAAGCCGATGAATCCGAAGCCGAGCCATGCCATGGCGCCCAGTCCGTAGAACGCGATGCCGCCGATTTTCACATTAGCCAGACTGCCGTCGGGCGTCGGGAAAAGCATGACCAGCACTGTGGCGGGAACAACGTAGGCGACGGCAAGTGCGGCAAACGCAAGAACAGAACCTGATACAAGCGGCTTTTTGGCAGGCTTTGGAGCAGGTGCTTCACCCGGCTCTTCCTGTGGTGGCGGTGTCTGCGGTGCCGGCGGGAGGATTCCATCCAGTGACGGAACAAATTTCTGGTCGGATGACATAAAGATGTGACATCAGTATGTCGCTTTTTCCGTCATTCAGGAAGTAGCGCGGATGGTAAAATAGTGTGAAACATACGCCATACATCGGCAGTCGCATACTCGTACGTCAGCGGCACGCTTACAGGCAGCTGTTCATTATGGCGCGACAGGCGGATATCCATATTGGCATCCGTGCTTCCGTTTGTGCCGGGTATGTTGCGAATGTTCCAGATGGCTCGCTGCAGAAGGTACGTTTGCGCATCGATCCATAGTTCGCCGCTGGGCAGACTGGCCAGGCCCATGGAGTTGGCGCCCGGAGCTCCTGCGTCGATGTGAACATGGTAGTGGTACATTTTTCTCCGGTTGTCTGTTACAAGACCGTCGTCCCTGTCGACGATAACGGAAGCGAGAATGGCATTAATTGCAGAAGGATCGGGGGTCTGCAGAGCGAGGATCTGCTTTGCTTCGTCAGTATCTGCCATTTTCCACCACGTCTGAACAATGCCATCAGAAGAAACGGCGGAATTTTTCGGTTCAAAATCGAGCGTTCGTACACGTGCATACCACTCAGTAGATGATGCACTGGCAATATCGAAGGCGGCAAAAAGCGATCTGGCAGTCGTTTGCGTTTGTATGTGACGGGTAATATTTCCGCTTCCGGAAAACGACTGGAATCCTGCAACAGCATTGCCAGAGAGCAGGAGCTCGCCTTTCTCTTTTATACTGCCGGCTACGTCATACTCCGCATTCATGCTGATATGCACATTCTGCGTTTGTGCGTTGGCGCGAACGGATTTTTCAATCACCTGCTGCGCAGATAATCCACTTATCGCATTCTGCGAAAAGCAGCCACTTAAGAGGATAGTTGCGATTGCAGATACAAGAGGAAGGCGTCGCATGCAGAAAGGATACGCAACTTGTCAAAAAAATAAAATAGTATTGCTGTTAGCGAAGATGTACATCAGCTGTTTCCAGATCTGCCGTTTCCTCAATCAGAAACTGAACGGTACGCAGCGTGGATCCGGAAACGCGACCTTTGAGAACCAGTGTTTTGATATCTCCGCGGCGCAAAACGTAGTCGGGCGTAAACGTAAGATGAACCGTATTACCGGTTAAGTGTGCGGCAGTTGTGGTAACAGTCTCGCCTGCCGATGTCTCCAGATGCAAATCGCTAAAATTGGTGTCGCGCGCCGTTCCTTCGTTTGTCAGTGTAATGCTTTTGAGAGCCGAATCGGTTCTGCCGCCGGCGCTGAGCTGCAGGCGTGCAAGTGTTTCCGTTGCTCCATAGCGTATAGTGCCGCGTACCGGCAGGTACTGCACCGTCACGGTGCCGACACCCGTCCCCGCTATTGCAGCGGTATTGCCTGTAGTGGCAGCCGGACGAAGTGTTACCTCGCCGGCTGTTGTCTGAATGCTTTCTTTTGACCGGATTGTGAGCGCATGCCCGCCGCCGCTTGCCGCTTCCGCGGTAAAATCCGCGGCAATGACAAATGATTCCCGGCTGCAGGCTCTAAGCGTCAGAGGCCGGAGGAAGCGGATGGTCGCCATGCCGTCTGCATCCATATGTCCGCTGCGTGTCACACGCTGTTTATCGCTGAGTGCGTACACATTGCGAATATCCTGAGCGTTGCCGATACCTGTGTGCGCGAGTGTCAGCGATGACACTTGAATATCGCTGTCGCACGATGCCTGCATATCCACAGACAAAAGCGGTACACGCGTCGCGCCTTTGGGCAGCGAAGCGGGTGCGGTGGACTCGGTCGTGACAGTCAATGCGGATGACGGTAATGCGGAAGCGGTTGAGGCCGCTGTCACAGCAACCGAAAAGAGGGAGGCAATCAGCATGCTGTCATTCTACGCACTATAAGATTTTTGCCCAACAAATGAGCCGGTTTTTACCAGCTGCTGCTCCCGCCTCCTCCGCCTCCGGAGCCGCCGCTGAATCCGCTGAACCCTCCTCCGCCCCCGCCTCCCCAACTTCCGCCTCCCCCCCGTCCCCCGCCTCCCCCCGCCCACCATCTGGTCGGGCCGCGCGAACGGTAATTTTTTGACACGAAATAATCCAGCAGCAGGCCGGCTATGACCAAGGCAGGCACGGCGAAGAAGAATTGATACAAGACAGACAGAATAATGCCAGCCACGCCGCCCACAATACCTCCCAGCCACCAGGATTTTGTCCGGCTCATGACTACCACAAGCCATTGAAGGAGAATGAATCCGAGGAAGAAAAATGTCGGCGAAAGAGAAAACTTTTCCTGGGTTTTGTATCGGTCTGCCGTGTATTCACCGCCGATATGTTTTTCGAGCGAATCGACTGCCTGACGTATGCCTTCATAATATCTGCCTTCGCGAAAATTCGGCTGCATATCTTTTTCGGCCACCCCCACTGCCGTGGAATCGGTGACAGCCCCTTCCAGTCCGTATCCTACCTCTATGCGAATTTTGCGATCTGCATAGACAATGACTATCAGAATTCCGTTATCTTTTTTTTCATCTCCGATTCCCCAGGTTCGGAGTGTTTTGAGCGCGGCATCTTCCAAAATCTCCCCATTGAGTGAATTGATGATCAGGACGGCAATCTCATTGCTTGTGTCAGACTTGTAGCGCTCCAGTTCGGCAGTCAGCTGCGCTTTTTCATCAGGCTTGAGCAGATTCACCTCGTCCGTGACAAATCCGTCGTTGGGCGGAACGGTAAAGGCTGCATGTGCTGTTTGCAACGAAGAAAGGCAGGCCAGCAGCGCCAGAACAATTGCTCCGGCATAACGGCCGATGAACCCTGAGTGCTGCTGGCACATATGGCAGAGTGCTAGTTATTGAAATTGACGGTTGGCGCCGTTTCCGAACCGGCTGCGGACTGGAAGAATTTTTCCTGCCTGAAGCCGAATATGCCTGCCAGCAATGACCCCGGAAACGACTGTACTCTCACGTTGTAACTCTTCACGCTTTCATTGTAGTCCTTTCGTGCGACTGCGATGCGGTTTTCCGTACCGGTGAGTTCTGTCATCAGGCTTGCAAACGATGCGTTGGCTTTCAGTTCCGGATATGCCTCGAACGTAAGCATAATGCGGCTGAGTGCCGGGGTGAATGCCGCATCAAACTGCTCGGCTGCATCGATCTGCTGATCTCGGTTGCCGGTGTCTTTTGCCTGTGCCCATCCGCTGCGTGCCTGAGCAATGCCCGTAAATGTCTCCTGTTCGAACTTTGCGTTTCCCTTGGTGGTGGCAACCAGATTCGGGATAAGGTCAAAGCGCCGCTGGTACTGTGTTTCAACTTGCGCCCACTGGCCGTCAACGTTGGCTTTGGACGCTATAAAGCCATTGTAGCTACCGGCGAGCCATACACCGAGAATCACAACGACGCCAAGGAGAATGAGCCATGCAGATTTTTTCATAAAGTAGAGGAGGAAGGAATGGAGGCAAGTGTAGCATAAAAGTAAACCAAGTACGAATTACGACTGATGTGCTTCGTAATGCGTCATTCGAGATGCGTGCTTCAGCGCGAAGCGCATCGGCTTGGAATTGTTCTTAGCCATTTTTCAGTTCGTGGAGGTCTTTGAGAATTTCTCCCGCATGAGTCGTGCATTCGATGCCGGTATAAATTTTGCGGATCATTCCTTTTGGATCGATGATGAATGAAACACGCTTGCCGAATCCGCCGTCCGTCGCTTCATATGTATTGATCAGTTTCCGATCCGTATCCGAGAGAAGTGTAAACGGCAGCTCGTACTTTTTGATGAACTGCTGATGACTTTCCGGCGAGTCGGCACTCACTCCCACAATATCGATTTCTCTCTGCAGGAGGGAGAAATTATCGCGAAAGCCGCATGCTTCGATAGTGCATCCGGGCGTATCGTCCTTCGGATAAAAATACAGCAGAAGCCACTTGCCGGCATAATCCTGCAGCGTGTGGCCGGCGCCGTGCTGATCGATTGCTTCGAAGGCCGGTGCCGGGGAGTTTGGGGCGAGGGTAATCATGGGAGGATATTAGCATGAGCGCAAAACGATGGCAGTTTTTACTTGAGAAAATAAGGGAACCAGAAGAAGCAGAAGAACCAAATGATGCAGAGGATGATTATATGCATACACCAAAACTTCAGACGTATGGTTCCTGCGAATCCTCTGGTTCTTCTGCATCGTCTGTTTCTTCTGGCTCCTCTTACTTCTTCCCCCACCTCCACCTCGGCTTTTCACCGGTTGCATAACAAATAGCAATGAGTGTGACGGTCGCAAGCAGGCACATGGCAATCCAGTTGATGACTGTTGCATCGACGGACTTTGTTCTGTTGTCCACCTCAAAGAAAGAAACCATTACAAATGCAACATACATGAGGACAAGGAGCCAGCCTTGCCAGGTGGCAGGCGTCCAGCCCCAGCCGTATGTCTTTGCCTTAAACCAAAGTGGTTTTTTCATAGGTACTCAGTATGAACCAAGTTTTAGACTTCGACAAATTTCTTTTGCGGTTTCTTGTGAAAGAGAAGGACGAAAATCATCCATGAAAGCAAGATGAATGTGCCAGATACGATCAGCGGCAGATTGCGATCGATGGAAACGATAAAACCGGCAATGATTGGAGGAACCGCTTGGCCAAGAGATTGAATCGATTGATTGATGCCAAGTACCTCACCCTGGGATTCCTTACTGCTCAAGCCCGAAATAATCGCTGTCATATTCGGCTGAGTCAAGCCATTGGCTACTGCCACGAACGGTAACACCATGTACAAATACACCGCTTTGTCGGGAAGTAGCAGAACAGGAAGAGCGATGCCCAGCATGAGTGCGGAATACGAAAATATCTGGGTGGGAGAAAAGCGGCGCGAAAGCGGCCGGATAATGAATCCCTGTGCAAGTGCGATCCAGATGCCGATGTACGCAAACAGATCGCCGATTCCCGACTGCGTAAAGCTGAACTTGTCGTAGAGGAATACCTGGAAGAATTGTGTGAAAAAGTTAAAGCCGAGTGTCAGGAAAAACACAACGATGAACATCGTGCGCAAATTCGGAATCGTGAAGGCTTTGGCAATGTTGTGAAAACCGGTCAAGAGACTCATGTCGCGGCGGACAGACGTGTGCAGAGTTTCCCTAAACCGCCAGATAACAAGAAGAATGTTCACCGTGCTCAAAACGGCTGCGAACCAGAACGGCGTCGCATTCGTAAACCAGCTGACTATCGTCGGATCCGCCAGCTTTCCGCCGATGAACGGCCCCAAAATAAAGCCGAGTCCGAATGCCATGCCAATGAGCCCGAAGTTCCGTGCTCTGGATTTTTCATCACTCTGATCGGCAATCGCCGACATCGCAATCGAGATGTTGCCACCAGTAAAGCCATCCATAATACGACCGGCAAAGAGAAGGTAGATGTTTCCCAGCTCAATACCTGCCGCAAAAATGAGATAACCAATGACAGTGCCAATCAGCGATACGATCAGTGCCTTCTTGCGCCCCACTCTGTCCGACCAGCCGCCAAGCAGCGGTGCGCCGAAAAACTGGGCGAGCTGATATGAAGCGAGAAGGATGCCAAGAATGATCGATCGAACATTGTCCGGTGTTGCTGCTGGCAAAATTGTGCTGGAGTGACTCAGAAACAGCGGTGCAAAAATCGGAATCACAATGCCAAGACCCACGAGATCTAAAAAGACCGTGAAAAAGATGGTGCCAAGCGAAAGCGTGCGTTTTTCAGAGGATGTTTGTTGCATGAGGACAGAATGGGTGAGATATCTACTATAGAGACTCGCTTCAAGGATTGCGATGGGTTCCGGTCTAAAGACGTATCACACATGAGAAGCTTACGATAGCGGTCGAATTTCGAGTATGGTCTATTTTTCAATGCTTGATTCGTATTATTATAGAGCTCTCTCGGGGCGTAGCTCAGTTGGTAGAGCGCGTGGTTCGGGACCACGAGGCCGCTGGTTCGAGTCCAGTCGCTCCGACCATAGTATATTAAAAAATATTATACAAATAAAGCAAGTCATGTAATCTTGTCTTTCAAACAGCAAGATGTGGCAAGTAAAAGCCACAAACGTATATTTTGATATGTATTTGTGAACAAGCAAGTAGCTCAGCAGATACTAGACACTTTGGCTCCTCAATTTACAATCAGGCACTTTCTACTCTTTCCCACTTTGCATGAATTACGTGAGAAAATTAAGAAGAAGTATTTCCGTGCCACTCATCTTTGTTCATGTGGTGCTCATCGCCTTCATTGCCGTTGCAATGATTTTTTCCATGCCGACATTTTCCGCGTAAAGACTACTTGGCCGGAGGAGTCGGCTTTTTCAGGGGGACCGGCTGCTTTACCAGTGTCAGAGAGCCGGCGGCAATGATTTTTCCCGGTGCTGCCGGATATTGCGTTTGCTCCTGAGTAATCACCACTTTTTTGTATGCGGTGATGTCGGCTTTGGTTTCGAATTTCAGACCGTGACGGGCATCATTGAACGGGGCAAAGAAGTCACCCATTTTTATCCATTCCTTCGTACTGTCTTCCTGCGTGAGCCATCCGATGTAATAGGAGCCTTTGACGATAGGCACGTTCAAATTGAGGGTGATGACGGTTGCGCCGTCCGAAAAGCCGTAACGGTATCCCACGCCATTCGCGTTATTGCCATCCACCCCCGACAGTGCTCCATAGGAAAATGTTTTCTCGGTGCCATGTACGGGGTCCTCAAGCTCGTCTCCGGTTTTCATGACCGTGGGGACAGTGTCCTGCTGCAGTACATCCGAATCGGTGCCTGCTTTGCTGTTGCAGGCGGTTATCAGAAAGGCGGTACAGAGGAGGAGAAAGTGGCGGCGCATAGAATGATGAAAGTGAATGGGAACATAGTATTGCTCCGCTTCATGCCTGCCGTCCATAGTCTTTTGCGTGTATTTACCACAGTATGCCCGACGGACGACCTTGCTGTCTGGCACGTTCTTCTGCAGATTTTTGCATAATGTCCAAGGCCAGATCCTCGTAGGCTTCACGGGTGTCAGGGTACAGACCGGCCATAATGCGCGATAGTGTCGCAAGTGCCTCCACATTCGGTGACAGATCGATGAAATGCGTGTTATTTTGCACCGCGAGTTGAAAGTCATTTATAAGCGAGTCTATCTCAAGGCGCCTGGCATCGAGCGCCTGTCGATCGTGCGTGGCAAGAGCGGTTACGTAGGCCAGAACGACCGTCACGTCATTGTAGCGCAGACGACGATACGCTTCGGTGTAGCTTTCAAGGCGGGAGAGATTGTTCGTTGTCTGTGTATCCCCTCTCAGCTTCCATGCGCGTCCGTCCTCGCTGTTCTGCTTCATGTAGCTTGCCAGCACGGCTTCGGCTTTTTGCGTGTCGGAGTGTTTCAGGTACATTGTTGCCATACTCAACAGCGTGTCGCGCGTGAAAAGTGACTGCGTGGTTTTGTCATAATACTGCAGGGCGGTGTTTCTGTCGCCTGCCGCCTCCGCGCGGCGGCCCCTGGAGGACAGAAAAAGATAGCGCCCTTCCAGTACGAGCACAGAGCAGAGCAGGACGGCAAGCAGCATCTTGCAGGTATGGACGAGAGTGATATTGGTAGACTGTACGGTGCTTTCGTGCCTGAGTGCCATGCCGGATCCGAGGCCGGCAATAAGCCACAGCGGCAGCGAAATGCCCACAAACTGCAGATTGTAGTCGATCATGTTATGGGCGAGTACTCCCGCAATCGCCACAAATGATGCCAGCACAAACCAGCGAGTAGCTGGGTCATGATGCTCGCGCTTCGATGTGCGCAGTGTTTGCAGATGCAGACCAAATACAATCACAAAAATCAGTCCGAAGAAAATAGCGGCCGGAATCCCCCGCTCCGCCGCGAGTTTCAGCAGCACATTATGCGGATGATCGGCGGTCGCCAGCACATCCTGCTGCAATGCCGGCTGCACAAACCGGAAGCTGTAAGGCCCCCAGCCGACAAGCGGATGCGCTGATGCCAGAATGACAGCCTGATGCCAGAATTGCGAACGCTCGGATACCGAAGATGCCTTTTCGTCCGATGTGAATGTCGCTTTTTTGATCACTGATTCCACCGTGTGTCTCTGTGAGCGGATAGAGTTGACGCTGCCAAACAGCATGACTGACGATACGATGATGATCGCCGCAGCTGCGATGCCATGGCGCAGCGCAATCCGCAGCCTGCCAATGATCATCAATCCCGATGCAACTACAAACTGGCAGCCCAGCGCGATCATCGATCCCCGTGAATAACTCAGCAGCAGGCAGCCAAGCAGTATGCCGCTTGCAAGCGACACTATCCAGAAACGACCGTATCCGTTCTTTGCTTTTGGGTGCAGCCACAGTGACCAGACGAGCATGGGCCAGGCGAGCAGCACATACTCTCCCCACGCATTTGGCCAGTAATCCGTATGGAAACGATAGTCGAAAAACGTACCCACAAAGCGGCTGACAGGCTGGAGACAGTACACCGCAATGCCAGCGGTACACGCGATCAGAACGGCAGCGGCGATTGTTCGCGCAACGTGTGTCTGCAACGCATGATTGCCGGCGCTGTCCCCTGCCCGATGCATCGCCCAGACAAAAATCAGCAGCAGACTGACGGTTTGGATCACTTCATCCAGTCCGTAGTTCATTGTCTTTGAAAATACGAAGCTGAGGATCGTCCAGAATCCGAAAGCGGCTGTCACCCCCAGCAGCGCACCGGGAATTTTCCGCGACGTGCGTGGCGCCATGCAGTCGAGACCGGTAAGGATAATTGCCAGAGCGCCGACCATCCAGGTGGCATCAACAGCTTTACCGCCCTTCCAGAGCAGAAGAAGGCCGACGGACAGGCAAACCGTCAGGTGTTCAAGTGTTGATCGTGAGAAGCGCATGACGGCATTCTATCCCTACCTGCCCCTCTCTTCTATCCCGAAATTCCGTGCAAGACTTCGAAGCACGCAGCGTCTTCCTTGTATATGACTGTCTATTTTGTTGTTCTCACTCTGGCCTGATTTGCACAGAGTGCAGGTATGGCCGTCCTTATGCAGGGTCGTCGTGCATGGCGATAAATCCCTGCTGCATATCCAGGTGCTGATGCGTTAGTGGCCTGCCGTCTGCCGACCACTGCGTTACATCCCATTCCAGATTCACTTTCACATCCGGCGAGGTATCGGAAACGAGTGTCAGTTCCAGCTTGTCACCGGCTGATAATTTCACGGGCTCCAGGAGCGGCAGGAAAATCTGTTCCCAGTGTGTCGGTACGGCAAACGGACTTGTCGACAATTCCACTCCCTTTATAAGGAGTGCATTCCACCAGAGGGCGAAACCGTAGATGATTTCAGGTTTCTTGATCGTCCAGCTGAGCGTTGCCTGGCGCACGCTTTCATTCGTTTTTGAAAAATCAATCGTGTCCCATAATTGCGACGATGCATCTTGTTGCAGCAATTGATCCGGCTTGATAGTTCGTACGTACATATTCTGCAGCGATACTGTTTTGGCGGCCGAAAAATCTAGATCGTAACCGATCGTATCCCAGACATTCACGCTCTCATATAACTCCTTCGAAATCACCGGGCAGACAAATTGCTCGATTGCGCCTGGAATGATAATCGCGTCTTTTTTGAGAAATCTCTTCGCGTCTTCGACAGATTCAATAATATTCTCTTCGAGTGCATAGTTGCCGAGTGTTTCGGAGACAAGAATATCGGCCTGGATTTTTTTGTCTGACTCAGCCGAATGTTCATGATGAAACGTGAGATTTTCTATTTCATTGATCTGCGCGAGTTTTTGGCATAACAGCATGTCTTCGGATTGCTCAAATAAATGACATTCTTTGGCACCGAGCCTCGATGCGAGAAAGCTTAAAAAACCCGTACCCGAGCCTATGTCACACACAATGCTTGTACCCGGAACAATCGATTGTTGTAACGCAGTATAAAACGCATCATTTCGCCCTTTGTCGCCGAGGATTTTGCGGTGCAGTTCAAGCATACTGACTGAATCGTAGCATACTTTGGTCGCTATCCGTGATTGCATTCAAAAATCAAGAAGAAAGAAACAAGATATAAATAACAAAAAACTGCAAACAACAAATATCAAAAAATTAATAGTGGTCGTAATCTCTCGGTGATTGATGATTCTTGCTTTCATCCTTTTTGATGCTTGTTTCTTGTATCTTGAAATTTACTTCCCTCCTCCCTTCTTCAGCAAGTGCAACACCGCCCTTTCTTCCGGTTTGAAAAATTGCATATCTCCGGATTGTTCGGACATTTTTGCAAAGACGACATGCAGCGATCCTTCGTGATAGGCTTGCAGCACAACAGGGTGCACGTAATAGTTTTTGCAGACGGACGGCGTATTGCCGAGTGTCCGGGAGACACGCTTGATTGCTTCGCGGATTTTCTCCTTCTCATCCTTTTGAGTGGTGAATGTGCCAAGGTCTTGTAAGTGCGATGCCATGAGGACCGTCCCCTTCCAGGTGCGATAATCTTTGGCGGTGTATTCCTCGCCCAGTACATCGTGCAAATAGGCATTCACATCGGCTGAATCTATTTTCTGGCAATTGCCGGCATCATCAATGTATTCAAACAAATGCTGGCCTGGAATTTCCTGACACTTCTGCACAATCTTTGCGAGACGACTGTCGGAAATATCGATCGTATGCACAACGCCGCTTTTGCCTTTAAAGTGAAACTGAAGTTTCGATCCGTTTACCGTCACATGTTTATTGAGCATGGTTGTCAGGCCATACGAATGATTATCTTTGGCGTACTCTTCGTTACCAATGCGAATGAGCGTGCGCTCGAGGAGTTCCACAATCGTCGCAAGTACTTTCTCGCGTGGCAAACCCGGCTTCTTTAAATCCAGCTGGATACGCTGACGAACGCGTGGCAATAATTCAGCGAATGGTACCATGCGATGATACTTCGTTAAGTTACGCATGCGGTTCCATAGCGGATGATAACGATACTGCTTGCGTCCTTTGGCATCTTTGCCTGTTACCTGCATGTGGCCGGCATCGGACGAGCAGATCCAGACATCTGTCCACGCTGGCGGAATGACCAGGCTCTTAATGCGCTTGAGTGTCTTGGCATCTTTGACGGTTTTGCCGGACGCATCGGTATACGTAAAACTTTTGCCGTGCTTCTTGCGACGGATGCCGGGCATTTCGTCCGTCGTGTAATGCAAGCCAACAAGTTTGGCCGACGCCAGTGGATCCGCGTACACGTCCTGTACGCGTTTTTTGGTAACCATACGAATCAGATGAAGAGTGAGGGATTCATCTGAATAGGACGCAAAGTCGGTATGCGTCTTACCGCCGGAGAGGACGGATTTGGTCGCCGATCGTATGTATTGGTATATGTGTTTCATGATCTCAATGCAATATTATACAATAAAATAGTTTATAAAGCAAATACCAGACTGGCTTGCCATCAGCTAGTATGCTTTTGATGGCTTCATTTACACATTTTTCTCGCAATGGCGTTGTTCTTCCTCTAGAGCAAGCTGTTATCTCTACGTACAACATTTCGTATGCGTACGGGTTTGGCGTGTACGAAACAATTCGTGTGGTACGCGGCAAGGCGTATTTCTTGAGCGATCATGCAGAACGTCTGATGCATTCTGCGTCCATCATCCATCTTGTTCATAATTATACTGCTGCCGATATAGAGAAATTTGTCACCGATCTCATCAGCACCGTACAAATTGATGCGTTTAATATCAAAATTCTTCTCATCGGCGCCAAAAAGCCGGAGGATTGCGAATTACAGATTCTGCCGCTCTCACCCGTGTTTCCGGAAAAGAAATGGTACAGAGACGGAGTAACAGTGTCATCCATGCGGTACGAACGCTTGTTTCCGCAGGCGAAAACTCTCAACATGCTCGGCAGTTACATTGCCTACGACAAAGCCCGATCACACAATGCCTACGATTGTCTGCTTCTGGATCATGCTGATTGCATCACCGAAGGCACGCGCACCAATTTCTTTGCTCTCAAAAATCGCACGATTATCAGTCCGCCACTCGAGCAAATCTTGGATGGCATTACACGCATGCACGTGCTCGAAGTCGCTGAAAAAAACGGTTATACCATTGAGCATCGATCCATTCCGCTCAGCTCCATTAGCACATTCGATGGTGCATTTTTAACAAGCACATCATCGAAAGTTCTGCCGATTCGCACGATTAACGATTTTTCTTTTGATCAGATCCATCCGGATGCAAGTGAACTGTCGAAGCATTTTGAGGAATTTCTGGCAACGCTGTAATTATTTCGCTGCCTGCTTGTGATCCTTCTGATGCTTTTTCTTCATGCGGGCCTGACCGATTCCTTCCAGCTTATGGCTGAGCGGCCCGAGCAAGACAATGCCGGCAACCGACACAACCGATACGAACACGGCGATACTGTAAAACCCCGCACCAACCGCCATGCCGACCGCAGCCACCAGCCAGATATCGGCTGCAGTGGTGAGTCCGAGCACCTGTGTTTTGTGATGCATGAGTGCGCCGGCGCCAAGGAAGCCAACGCCGACAACAATGTTGGACGCAATGCGATCAACCACTCCGCCGCCGAAAGCGTACAGAGATAAAATGGTAAAGAGACACGAACTGATGGCGATGATCATGTTGGTGCGGAGCCCTGCCGGACGACCGCTTAAATCACGCTCCATGCCGATCATTGCGCCCAGAAAACCTGCAATAAGAATGCGGCTGTATAAATCCCAGGGAAGAAGATGCAAGTCTATCATGCACAGCAGTATAAAGTTTTTCTGTGCCAGAAGATGATAATTGGCATGAGATGCAACTGATTCTTGCCTGTTTTCTGCCCGATGCGTTACGCGGCAGAAAGCTGGTATTGTGCATCAAAGACAAAACAGGCAGCATTGCATTCTATGACATTCAATCCCCTCACACCCGACGAAGCGTACGTTATCGAACAGAAAGGAACCGAAGCGCCGTTTACCGGCGAGTACGATAACTTCTACAAGAAGGGAACGTACATCTGCCGTCGCTGCAATGCGGAGCTGTATAGATCTGATGATAAATTCGATGCCGGCTGCGGTTGGCCAGCGTTTGATCAGGAAATTCCAGGCGCCGTCAAACGTATACCGGATGCCGACGGTCGCCGTATCGAAATCGAGTGCGCCAATTGCAATGCGCATTTGGGCCATGTATTTGAAGGCGAGCATCTGACCGATAAAAATACGCGTCATTGTGTCAATTCGCTGAGCATGCGGTTTGTCGCGACGAAGTAATCCTTCGGCTCCGCTCTGGATGACAAAGAGATAATGATCGAGCAGGATTTTAGATGCTAATGTGTCATGCTGAGCGATGTCGAAGCAAATGCTTGACTAATACTTGATATATCAAGTATCATGCAAGTATGAAAACACTCTCTCCCTCACTTAAGTTTTTCCTAAACCTCGCAAAGGTTCAGGCAGTCACCACTCGACGTTTCGATGCCAGCCTCAACGGTCTTGGGCTCACCGAGTTCATGATTCTGTTTCACTTAAGCCAGGCCGAACACGAAAAAATGCGTCGCATAGATCTGGCAGATAAAGTCGGACTTACGGCATCCGGCATCACTCGCCTGCTCGCTCCTATGGAGAAAATCGGCTTGGTACAGCGAGAAGCGAATGCACACGACGCACGCGTGAGTTTTGTGGTACTTGCTCCTGGTGGCAAAAATAAGCTGTTCGATTCCATTGAACGTGCCGAGTTACTTTCTGCAGATCTGTTACCGGATTCCGCTCAGAAAAAAATTGAGAAGCTGTCGGAGCTCTTGGCAGAAATGGGCGGCGGCATTTTGTAAAGTAGTGTTGAGCAGAATCTTTGCTATGCTGCGCGCATGAATAAAACACGACTCGAGGCGTTTAGCGACGGCGTTATTGCCATCATCATCACTATCATGGTGCTGGAGCTGAAAGCGCCAGCGGGCAGCGACTTGCCGGCACTTCTTTCGCTCACACCCATTTTTCTCTCGTACGTTCTCAGCTTTCTGTATCTCGGTATTTACTGGAACAACCATCATCACATGCTGCAGGCAACGGAGCGAGTGCATGGCGGCGTGCTGTGGGCCAATCTCCATTTGCTCTTCTGGCTTTCCATTATTCCATTCACCACGCAGTGGATGGAGCAGAGTCACTTTGCCTTTCTGCCAACTGCCGTCTACGGCTGCATTCTGCTGCTTGCAGCCATTGCGTATCATGTGCTGCAGCTTGCAATACTCCTGCACAAAGACGCCAATCCGAAACTGCGTGCTGCAGTTGGCAAGCATATCAAAGGAAAGCTCTCGATTGTTCTGTATGCAGCTGGAATTGGCTTATCGTTTGTAAACGTATGGCTGGCAATCGGGCTGTATCTCTTTGTGGCACTCATGTGGATTGTGCCGGATAGAAGGATTGAGAAAAAGTTTGAATTAAATTAATACTTAATTTACATATTGTATGGATAAGTCAGAACTTCCTTCTTGGGCTAAACAACCCGCTATAGAATGGCTCAATTATGTTGAAGATATCCAAGATTCTTTGCAGACTTCTGTCTTAGCAATAAAAACTTCTAGATTGTTTGCTGATTTATTAAAAAAAATACCTAAGGATTGGCAAAAAGAATTGCAACAAAAAGGTGAATTTAATAATAAAACTTTTTTAGAAAATTTAAATATTTTCAAAAACTCAATGACTAAGCTAATGAAAACTGATTTTAATTATTTATATTCACTTGGTCTAGTTCTGTTGTGGACTTCTGTAGAAACACTTACATCCGATTTTTTACTATTATATATAAAAAATAATCTATCATCTTTAGTGGAAATAAAAGCAGCTCAAAAAATA
>ERZ724505.493-NODE-493-length-25206-cov-6.720448_pt1 | contig 25206 bp, 17 predicted proteins | sample MGYA00376038_ERZ724505 | MGnify/ENA primary metagenome ERZ724505 (study PRJEB28724, sample SAMN07190884) | wastewater metagenome | isolation source: effluent of sewage treatment plant in Hong Hong | place: Hong Kong | collected 2016-03-17 ...
GCCTGCAGAGTGCCGACCCTCGCTATGGCAAACAGCCTGGCACCGCCAGCTTTTGCAATGCCGATGACGACCTGATGCCGGGCGTGGCCCTTTGGATCCACGGCCACCTGCATTGCCGCCATGACTACGTGGTCCAGCATGCACTGGGTCAGACCCATGTGGTGAGCAACGCACGCGGACATGGCTACAAAGGCGAAGCAGAGCACTATGATGGGCTGAGATGCATCTCAGTCTGACCTCTGGAAGGAGACCCCATGAAAATCTTGTTGGCCGTTGACGGCAGTTCCTACACCAAGCGCATGCTGGCTTGGCTGACCACCCATGAAGAGTGGTTGAGTGCCCCCCACGAATTCACCGTGTTGACCGTGGTGCCCGCGATTCCGCCCCACGCTGCATCGATGTTCACCGCCGAGCAACTCAAGTCGTATTACGACGACACCGCCGAAGGCATCTTCAAGCCCATTCGCAAATTCACCGCCAAGCACGACCTGGCCACCAACTTTGTCAGCAAGGTCGGTCACGCCCCTGAAGTCATTGCCAAGGTGGCCGACAAGGGCAAGCACGACATGATCATGATGGGCTCGCACGGCCACGGCAACCTGCTCAACCTGATCACCGGCTCGGTGACCACGCAGGTGCTGGCACGCAGCAAGCTGCCCGTCTTGCTGGTGCGCTGAAGCGGAAATCAGCTGCCCAGGAGCTGCCTGGCCTGATCAGGCTCAAGAGGCTTGGTCAGGAAGCCGCTGACCCCTGGGGTCGAAGCGGCCAAGGCCTTGTCCTCAGGGCTGGCCGATGAGGTCAGCATGTAAATGCGCATGTCAGGCCAGCGTGGCAGGCTGCTTTGCAACGCCTGCACAACAGCCCAGCCATCGATGGCTGGCATGTTGATGTCGAGTAGCACAAGGTCAACGGGGCCATCTGGCTGCTGCAAGAGGTAATCGATGCCCGCCTGGGGCAAATCAAAGCTCTTGAGATCGCCCTCAAAGTCGGCGGCAGCCAGGACCATCTCGTGGAAGACGTTGTCCGGCTCGCTGTCGTCAATCAACACAATGCGCTGAACTCGATTCACTGGGCCCCCTTGACTGCAGGCAATTCAAACCAGAAACAGCTGCCCTGACCGGGCTGCGACTCGACCCCGATGCGGCCCCCATGCATGTCGATGATCCGTCGACACGTGGCCAGCCCCATCCCCGCGCCATCGTACTGCTTTCGGTTGTTCAGGCGGCGGAACAGTTGAAACAGTTGGGCATGGTGCTCTGGGGCAATGCCGATCCCGTTGTCATGCACAGACAGCCGCACACCCGCGGCCACCGCCTCAGCCTGTACGCGAATGCGCGGCACCACGCCCGGCGCGACAAACTTGATGCCGTTGGAAACGAAGTTCTGAATCACCACTCGCAACAAGTGCGGATCGCCCTGAACTTCGGCCTGCGCTTCGCATTCAACGACCGCACCGGTTCGTTGGATGGCATCGCCCAAGTCCGCCACCACGCTGTCGACCAGACTGCATAGCTTGACGGGTTCCTGCCGAATGGTCTGGTGCTCCAGGCGCACGTACTCGAGCAGATCGTCAAGCAAGGCCTTGAGGCGCGTGCCGCCCCCATGTACGAACTCTGCAAAGCGGCGCACGTCAGCCTCGCCGGTCTGGCTCAGCCGGGTCTTCAACACACCCGAGAAGTTGATGATGGTGTTGACGGGCTCGCGCAGGTCATGCGAGAGCATGTAAATGAACTTCTGTTGGGCCAGGGTCTTTTTCTCCAGCGCCCCAATCGTGTCTCGCAACTTCTGTGCGGCTTCGGCCAGCTCTTGAATGTCGTGCTCATCGATGACCACGCCCACGATGTCACCCGCAGCCGAACGGACCGGCACGAAGGTGACCTGCATGCGACGCAAGCCCTTGGCCGGGTAGATCACATTGGTTTCAAACGAAGTCTGCTCGCCCGCCAAGGCCAGGTCGATGTGCGGCTTGAGTTGCTCGAGAAACACACTTTGCCCACGCACCTCGGCAACCGTTCTGTCTTGCACTTCTGCCAGGTCACGCCCCCAGTAGCGCAAATAGGCTGAGTTGACGGCACGGTAGCAATACTGCCGATCCACAAACACCTTCAGGTCCAGATCGACCACCGCAAACGACATCAGGTGCATGGCTTCCTGAGCCTGAAATTGCAACTGTTGCTCGACTGCGCGAACACGATCCAATGACGCGCGACGGAAAGTGAGCAAACGCGCCACCTGACGCGACAGAGCTTGCAAGCTCTGCAGCTGACCCGGAGTCAACTGCCGTGGTTCGCGGTCAATGGCACACACCGTGCCCAGCGGATAGCCTTCGGTGCTGACAATGGCTGCGCCCGCATAAAAGCGAATGTGGGGATCGTCGGTGACCAAAGGATTGGTGGCAAAGCGCTGATCATCAAGGGCGTTATCAACCACGAACACCTGGTCGGGTTGCAAGATGGCGTGGGCGCAAAAGGCCAGCTCGCGCGGCGTTTCGGGCGCTTCCAGGCCCACCCTTGCCTTGAACCACTGACGGCCCTCGTCTACCAGCGAAATCAGGGCGATCGGGGTGCCGCAGATCTGCGCCGCCAACTGCGCGATGTCGTCGAACATGGGCTCCGCCAGGGTGTCCAGCACATCGAGTTCATGCAGCGCTTTCAGACGCAAGGACTCCTGGGGATGGGGGGCGGCAGGACAGGCGCCGTTAGGCAGCTTCGGGCTCACAGACAGACCTCACTCATCAGATGCTGAACAGATGCCGACTGCCCAGATCAGGGCGCCGAGGCAGCGCTTTCGGGTGCCGATGCCGGTGTGGTGTGCACGACCACACCTGGGGTCAGGGTGATGTCATCCACCGCCACCACCTTGGTCACGAAATAGCGGGTGTCGCCGAAACAACTGGTGGGCAAGCCCACCTTCTCTTCGTAATGCAAAGCCACCCGCTTGCCCATCAAACGGTTGACCTCTTCAGCCACGGCGTCGTCTTGAATGGTAAAGAAGAATTTTTCTGCCACTGCCCCGGGCTGCGAAACCAGGGCCTGCTCGCCCTCCCAGGTCTTGCAGATCCACCCCTTCTTGGCGAGCTTTTGCACCCAGCCGGCACGCTCGCCCATGGAGTAGCTCCAGTTGAGCACCACGGCGAAATAGGCCACCACCAGGCCCACGATGATCACAACCGGGAGAACAAGACGCTTGAAAGACATGGCTATCGGTACGCGAAGACGTGACAGCCATCATGTTGACACGTTTTCGGTGCGAACCACGTCGCGGCCGCGGCCCGCATTTTTGGCTTCGTACAACGCCAGATCGGCACGGTGAATGGCCTGCAGCGGAGGCTCGCCAGCGCACAGCAAGGTGACCCCGCCCGAGAAGCCCACCCGCAGTTCAGACACCCCTGCAACCACCTCGACTTGGGCCAACCCCGAGCGCAGCCGCTCCAGCGCCACCAAGGCCCCCTCCTGGGAGGTATCGGGCAAGACCAGCAAGAACTCTTCACCGCCCCATCTCGCGATCAGCTCGGAGCCTCTGAGCACCTCCTGCGCCTGACGCGCAAAGCACTTCAGAACCTCATCGCCCACGGCGTGACCATATCGATCATTCACCTGCTTGAAATGATCCAGATCGATCAGCACCAGAGCACAAGGGGTGATGGCACGGGCCTGGCGCTTGAGCAGATGGTCCAGCATCTCCAGGGCGTGTCGGCGGTTGTACAAACCGGTCAGAACATCGCGGCTGGCCAACTCTTGAATACGAAGAACCGCTGCCTGAAGTTCCTTGCGATGCCTCATCAACTGCTGACGCAAAGCACTGAACTGACTACCCAACACCACCAGACTGGGCTGCAGCATGAGCAAGATCATGAAATGAACCCACTCGGCCCCTCTGGGAAAGCGATGTGGATCGTGATGGCTCATGAAGAACATGACGCCCCCCATCGAGACCAGCACATACATGCAGAAGCCCCACAGCGCTCGCTGTCGCAAGTTGAACGTGCCAAATACCACCACGGCCAACTGAACGCACATGAGCGCGCCACGCATTTCAGGGAACTGGGAATAAGCGAAGGTGGCAAAACTGGAGGCAAACACCATTTGCCACAGGGTCAAGGCAGGATCGGCTGAGCGATTCGCCAACCCAAAGCGCACGACGAAGTACCAGCCAACCGTAGCCAGCAGCGCTATGCCATCGTAAAGACGGACTTTATCAGCATCAGCAAGGCCATGGACGCGCCCGACTTCCATGATGACGCAGCCCCCGACGTAACCAAAAATGGCCAACAGGGTGCGAAGCACGTAGCGCTGCTGCTTGGGATCTGCCCCCAGCAACGCCCCCCTCAAATGAAACATCAGTGTGCGCAAGTCGTCATGGCACGGCGGGTGCCCAGAACCGTTCACGAAAAAGTTGATTCTGCGCCGCAATCGACCTGCGTGGGGTAGGAATTTTCCACGACATTTGTCAGTCTGCACGCAAGACCACATCTACCCCTGCCCCGGCTTTCCCACCCTAGAATGTTTGCGCCCCGCAATTTGGCATCCTCCTGTAGCGGGCGCTAGCTTCAAGGTGTCTCATGTCTGTGATCCGCATTCGCGGTGCCCGCCAGCACAACCTCAAGAACCTGGACCTCGACATCCAGACCGGTGAGTTGACCGTCGTGACCGGCCCCAGTGGCTCGGGCAAGTCGTCGCTGGTGTTTGACACCCTCTACGCCGAAGGTCAGCGCCGCTATGTGGAGACCTTCAGCGCGTACGCCCGCCAGTTCCTGGACCGCATGGACCGCCCGGCGGTCGACCGCGTCGAAGGCGTGCCTCCCGCCATTGCGATTGACCAGACCAACCCAGTTCGCACCTCGCGCTCCACCGTGGGCACGATGACCGAGCTGAACGACCACCTGAAACTGCTCTACGCGCGCGCCGCCCAGTTGTTCGACCAGGACACCGGCCGCCTGGTGCGCGAAGACTCCCCCCAATCGGTGTTTGACGACCTGCTGGCCCGCTGTGCTGCCACGCCCGGTGGCCGCCGCGTGGTCATCACCTTTGGGGCTGAGCTGCCGGCCAACACCACGCCCGAGCAAATGGAAGAGTGGCTGTCGGCCAGCGGCTTCTCACGTATCCAGGCGCAGCGGGTGGTCAAAGCCAGCGAGCTGCCCTCCGCCGCGTTGACGTCCAACCAGACCAGTGCGTCGCTGGACGACCCTGACACCGCAGGCGCGAAGCCTGCCAAGAAAAAGCCTGCCGCCAAGAAGACCAGCAAAGCCGCAGGCAAAAAGGGCCAAGACACCACCGCCGTGGCCGCGGACGAACGCCTGGTGCTCGACGTGGTGGCCGACCGCTTCCGCATGGGTGCGGATCCCACCGGCGCTGATCTGGACCGCCCCCGCGTGATGGAGGCCCTGGAAGTCGCCTTCAAACGCGGCAGCGGCCACATCACCGTCTACGCCTTGCCTGACGGGGATGGTGAACCCGATCTGTGGCGCTTCTCTGCCGGCCTGCATTGCCCAGAAAGCCACCGCCGCTACAGCGCGCCCACGCCGGGCATGTTCTCGTTCAACTCGGCGGCGGGGGCTTGCCCCACCTGCCGTGGCTTTGGCCGCGTCATTGGCGTGGACTGGGGCCTGGTCATCCCCGATGGGAAGAAGACCTTGCGGGGCGGCGCCGTCAAACCCCTGCAAACGCCAGCCTGGGAAGACAGCCAGAAAGACCTCATCAAGTACGCCGGTGATGCCGGTGTGCCACGCGATACCGCCTGGTCGCAACTCAGCCCCGAGCACAAGCAATGGGTGATCGATGGCGACCCGGCCTGGAAGGGCAACTGGACCACGCAGTGGTATGGCCTGAAGCGCTTCTTCGAATACCTGGAAAGCAAGGCCTACAAGATGCACATCCGGGTGCTGCTGTCCAAATACCGCAGCTACACACCCTGCCCGACGTGTGAAGGTGCTCGCCTGCAACTGGAGAGCCTGTTGTGGCGCCTGGGCAGCCGCGAAGACGCCGATGCCGTCTTGCCTACTGCCAAGCGTTTCAAACCCGTCGGCGCAGCCCTGAGCCGCGAGGTGCTGGAAACCTTGCCCGGCTTGAACCTGCACGACCTCATGCTGCTGCCCATCAAGGACATGCAGCGCTTCTTCAGCTTTGTCACGCTGGCGAACCGGGGTGACAACGAAGCCCTGTCTTTGCTGCTCGACGAAATCCGCACCCGCCTGAAATACCTGGTGGACGTGGGCCTGGGCTACCTCACGCTGGACCGTCAAAGCCGCACCCTGTCGGGCGGCGAAGTGCAACGCATCAACCTGACCACAGCCCTGGGCACCTCCCTGGTCAACACCTTGTTTGTGCTGGACGAGCCCAGCATCGGCCTGCACCCGCGCGACATGGATCGCATCAACGTGGCCATGCAACGCCTGGTCGATGCCGGAAACACCCTGGTGGTGGTCGAGCACGACCCCGCCGTGATGCTGGCCGCCGACCGCATCATCGACCTGGGCCCCGGCCCGGGCCACCAAGGCGGTCGCATCGTGTTCGATGGCACGCCCGAAGACCTGAAACATGCCGAGACCTTGACGGGCGCTTACCTGGGCGCCCGCCGCACCATTGGTTTGGGTCTGCGTCGCCCAGTGGAAGACAACACGCCCAAACTGATCCTGCAAGGCGCGCGTCAGCACAACCTCAAGAACCTCAACATCGAGTTCCCCCTGCAACGTCTGGTCGGTGTAACCGGGGTCAGCGGCTCGGGCAAGTCCACGCTGATCCAAGACATCCTCTACCCCGCCCTGCTGCGCCACTTTGGTCAAGCCACAGAAAGCCCCGGTGAGCACGACGACCTGCTGGGCGCCGATTGGCTGTCCAGCGTCAACTTTGTGGACCAGTCGCCCATTGGCAAGACGGCGCGATCCAACCCTGCCAGTTATGTCGGGGCTTTCGATGCCGTGCGCGCCTTGTTTGCGGTGACCCCACTGGCGCGTGAGCGCAAGTACACGGCGGGCACTTTCAGCTTCAACGCCGGCACCGGCCGTTGTGCCACCTGCGGCGGCTCGGGCTTCGAGCATGTCGAGATGCAGTTCCTGAGCGACGTCTACCTGCGTTGCCCCGACTGCGATGGCACCCGCTTCCGTGCCGAGGTGCGCGAAGTGAAGATCGAACGCGGCAACCGCCAGCTCAGCATCTCCGATGTCTTGGAGCTGACCGTGGCCGAAGCCGTGCGCCTGTTCCAGCACGACGTGGATGTGGTGCGTGCCCTGCAACCTCTGGCCGATGTGGGCCTGGACTACGTCAAGCTGGGGCAACCCGTGCCCACCTTGTCCGGTGGCGAAGCGCAGCGCTTGAAACTGGCGGGCCACTTGGTGGAAGCGGCCCAGCAAGCCAGCAAGACGGGCCAGCGCGTGGCACGCAAAGGCACGCTCTTCATGTTCGACGAGCCTACCACGGGACTGCACTTTGACGACATTGCCAAGTTGATGCGGGCCTTTGGCAAGCTGCTGGATGCGGGCAACTCCATCATCCTGATCGAGCACAACCTGGACGTGATCCGGGCTTGCGATTGGTTGATCGAACTGGGCCCCGAAGGCGGCGATGCAGGCGGCACCCTGGTGGCCTATGGCCCGCCCGAACAGGTGCGACTGGGCAGCAGCCACACCGCCATTGCCTTGCGTGAGTACGAACAGGCCTTGGGCCTGGACGTACCCGCACTGCAAGCTGCTGAACGCGCGGCCACCTACCAAGTCCAGGTGGATGAGGCCGCACTCGCACCCCACATCGGCCCTGATCACAGCGCCGAAGAGGGCGCATCTCTGCAAGCGCTGATCAAAGCCCGCCGAGACAAGCGCCGCGAGCTGGCCGCCAAGGCGCCTGGTCACAGCGCCATCGAAGTCGTCAATGCCCACGAGAACAACCTCAAGGGCATGAGCGTGAACATCCCGCGCGGCAAGTTCAACGTCATCACCGGGGTGTCGGGCTCAGGCAAGTCCACCCTGGCGTTTGACATCTTGTTCAACGAAGGCCAGCGCCGCTATCTGGAATCGCTCAATGCTTACGCCCGCTCGCTGGTGCAACCGGCGGGTCGCCCTGAGGTGGACGCGGTGTATGGCATTCCGCCCACCGTGGCCATTGAGCAGCGCTTGTCGCGTGGCGGCCGCAAGAGCACGGTGGGCACCACCACCGAGGTGCACCACTTCCTGCGCCTGCTGTACGTGAAGCTGGGCGTGCAGCACTGCACCCAGTGTGTGGACGAAGACGGGCACCCCATGCCGGTGCTGCCCCAAACACCCGAAGCCATTGCCGCCCAATGGGTGCGCGAGTACCGAGGTCAGCACATCGGCCTGCTGGCACCCTTGGTCGTGAACCGCAAGGGCCTCTATACCGAGCTGGCCAAATGGGCTTCCAGCAAGGGCTATCCGTATCTGCGTGTGGATGGGGAATTCATTCCGTCCGCTGGCTGGGGCACGTCCAAGGGCCCCAAGATTGACCGCTACCGCGAGCACACCATCGAGCTGCCTGTGGGCGACGTGCTGGTCACGCCTGAAAACGAAGGCCGCTTACGCGAGTTGCTCGCCCAGGCGCTGGAACATGGCAAAGGCGTGGTGCACCTGCTCTCGCCGCTCGACAAACTGGCCGAGGCTTTGGAGAAAGGCCAATCGACCCTGCACATGGGCCGCGTGAAGGTGTTCTCGACCGAACGCTCTTGTCCAGCCTGTGGCACCAGCTACCCCGAGCTGGACCCACGCCTGTTCTCGTACAACAGCAAGCATGGTTGGTGCGAAGACTGCGTGGGCACGGGCTTGGCCTTGACCCGCGACCAGCGCAAGGTGCTGGACGACTCCGACCCCGACGACAACCGTGGCCGCGAACAAACCTTTGCCGAGCCCGATGTGGCAGACGTCAGCGACGACGCCTGCCCCAGCTGCCAAGGTGCGCGCCTGAACCCGATTGCACGCGCCGTGAAGCTGGGTGGCACTGGACCGGGGCGCAACTTGTCGATTGCCGAGTTGTCCGCCTACTCGGTGAAGGAATCCAAGCGTTGGGCCGAGCAACTCAAGCTCGATGGCCGTGAAGCCACCATCGCCCGCGACATCGTCACCGAAATCAAAGGCCGCTTGAGCTTCATGGAACAAGTCGGCTTGGGTTACCTCAGCCTGGATCGTGCTGCGCCCACTTTGTCCGGTGGCGAAGCCCAGCGCATTCGCCTCGCGGCCCAATTGGGCTCGAACCTGCAAGGCGTGTGCTACGTGCTCGACGAGCCCACCATTGGCCTACACCCGCGTGACAACCAACTGCTGCTCAATGCGCTGCACACCCTGGGCCAGGAGGGCAACACCCTGGTGGTGGTGGAGCACGACGAAGACACCATCCGTCGCGCCGAACATGTCATCGACATCGGCCCTGGTGCGGGCCAACGCGGTGGCACGGTGGTGGCCGAAGGCACAGTGCAAGACATCATGGCTTCGCCCGACTCGGTTACCGGCCGCTGCCTGCGTGAGCCCATGCAGCACCCGCTGGGCCAACGCCGCGAGATCACGCCCGAACTGGAACAACTGACCCTGCACGGCGCCAAGTTGCACAACCTGCAGAACGTGACCGTGAAGGTGCCACTCAAACGCCTGGTGGCCGTCACCGGCGTGAGTGGCTCGGGCAAATCCACCCTGGCGCGCGATGTACTGCTGGCCAATGTGCAGCACGCCGTCGGCATCCCACCGAAAGAACGCGACACCACGCGCCCCCAATGGCATGGCTGCACCCAACTGGAAGGCTGGGGCGCGGTTGACCGCGTGCTGGAAGTGGACCAAACCCCCATTGGCAAAACACCGCGCTCCTGCCCGGCCACCTACATTGGCTTCTGGGACACCATTCGCAAACTGTTTGCCGACACCCTGGAAGCCCGCGCACGCGGCTGGGCTGCAGGCCGCTTCAGCTTCAACACCGGCGAAGGACGTTGCCATGCATGTGAAGGCCAAGGCATCCGTACCATCGAGATGGCCTTTCTGCCCGATGTGAAGGTGCATTGCGATGCCTGCAACGGCCTGCGCTTCAACCCCGAAACGCTGGCCGCCACCTGGCGTGGCAAGTCGATTGGCGATGTGCTGAAAATGGAAGTGGACGAAGCGGTGGAGTTCTTCGCCTCCATGCCCAACATCTCGCACCCCTTGAAGCTGCTGCAAGACGTGGGGCTGGGTTACCTGACGCTGGGTCAGCCCTCGCCCACCTTGTCAGGCGGCGAAGCCCAACGCATCAAGCTCGTCACCGAACTCAGCAAGGTGCGCGACGACGTCACCAAACGTGGCAACAAGGCCCCGCACACCCTGTACGTGCTCGATGAACCCACCGTGGGCCTGCACCTGGCCGACGTAGCCCGATTGATCAAAGTGCTGCACCGTCTGGTCGATGGCGGCCACAGCGTGGTGGTCATCGAACACGATCTGGACGTGATCGCCGAAGCCGACTGGATCATCGACATGGGCCCAGAGGGCGGCACTGGCGGCGGCAAGGTGGCAGCCCAAGGCACGCCTGAAGCGGTCATCAAAGCCAAAACCCATACAGGGATTGCCCTGGCGCGTTTGTTTTCGAATTGACGCGCGAAGTCAAGAAAGATACACAAACGAATCCTACGATACTGCCCTCAGCTTGAGGGCAGTACTTTTTCCGGAGCACGCAATGGATCGTCGGCAGTTCATCAAATTCAGCAGCCTCTTCACCACCACTGCGCTGGCCTCTGGCCTGACGACCACCCTGTCGGGCTGCAACAGCAGCCTGCCCCCCAGCGCCACGGGTACCGCTTGGAAATTCCCGCAATCGGTGGCCTCGGCAGACCCTCGCCACGACAGCATCGTGTTGTGGACTCGGGTTGTGCCCACCTCTCTGGACGACGTGACCGCCGTGCCAGCAGGCTCTGACATCACCATCAGCCTGCTGATCAGCACCACCACCAGCAACCAAAGTTTGCTCGGCAGCAACGAACCGCTGCGTGGGAAGATGATCGTGCCGCTGTCTGTGCCAGCCTATGCCGACTTTGACGGCACGGTTCGTCACAAGGTCACCGGCCTGCAAGCAGGCAAGACCTACTACTACCAATTCATGGCTGGCAGCGTGCGCTCCAAGGTGGGTCGATTCAAGACCGCGCCCGCTGAACAGGCCGATGTGCAGCAAATGAAGTTCGCCTTCATTTCATGCCAGGACTGGAGCATCAACCACTGGGGAGGCTATTCGGAACTGGTCAAGCAAGACGATCTGGACTTCTTCATCCACCTGGGCGACTACATCTACGAGACCGTGGGCGAGGCTTTCCAGACCGGCTTGGTCGAAAGCCGACACACCGCCTTGAATCTGCCCAACGGCACCTTCAAGAACGGCTCGTCTGGTGCGAAATACGCCACCACCCTGAACGACTACCGCTACCTCTACAAGCAGTACCGTACCGACCCGCGCCTGCAAGCCATGCACGAGCGCTTCCCCATGATCGCCATCTGGGACGATCACGAATTCTCTGACGACTGCTGGCAAGACGCCGAAACCTACGACAACGGCACCTTCAACGGCCTCGTGGGCGACAACACCCACCAGACCTCACGCCGCCTGAGCGCCAACCAAGCCTGGTACGAGTTCATGCCTGCCGACATCCAGTATGACGAAAAAGGCACCGACATCCATGGCATCCGCATCTACCGCGACTTCCAGTTCGGCAAGCTCGCTCACCTGGTCATGACCGATGAGCGCCTCTACCGTGCCGACCACCTGATCCCAGAGGCCGCGACCGACCCCTCCACCGGCCAGCCCTTGGGCAGCATTGGTTCGCGCTACATGGTGCCGGCCAACACCTTGGCTACCGTCGAAGCTGCCAAGATGGCCGCCCTCGGTGGAGACCTGAGCCTGGTCTCCATGCTGGGTGCCACCCAGCGCGACTGGTGGAAGACCACCATGAGCCAGGCCACCTCAACCTGGAAGCTGTGGGGCAATGAAGTGTCCCTGCTGCGCATGGGCTTGAGCGGCACCGACGCCATCGCCACCTTGATTGCCCTGAACTCGATCGCCAGCACCACGACCAACATCGTCACGGCTTCGGGCAGCACCAGCGGAAACATGCCCGCCGCAGCGGCCATTGTGGCAGCCGTGGCAGCCGGAGCGGGCCAAAGCACCGCAGGCAATGCCGCCACTGCCATTGCCACAGCTGACGCCTCTTCGGGCGATCTGCAAACCGCCGCCACCGGCGCTGGCCTGAGCACCGCCCAAGCCAGCATTGCCGTGGCTTGCTACAACGGTGCCAAGGCCAGCGCCGCCAACGGCAGCACGGCCCAAGCCACCGCAGCAGCCCAAATTCTGGCTTTCGGCTACATCAAGCCCGACATTCAGGCCAACAAGGCGAACTCGTCGTTCATCATCGCCTCCGGCAAACAGACCGCCTTGTCGCCCTACTTCAGTCAATTCGTGGTCAATGCCGACCAATGGGACGGCTACAACGCTGAGCGCAAAGCGCTGATGCAACACCTGCGCAGCCAGAACATCCACAACGTGGTGGCCCTGACCGGCGACATCCACGCCTTCTTTGCCGGCACCATCAGCGACGACTTTGACGCGGCCCAGGGCGGCACGCCCACCATGGTCGACCTGGTCACCGCCGGCATGAGTTCCGACTCGTTCTTCTCCTACCTGCGCGACGCCGTAGGCAGCCTGTCAGACGACCTGGCCACTCTGGTGTACTACCCCATCAGCATCCCCACCGGGACCGCACTGGGCACCTTGAACATCAACTTCAACCTGCTGGACTACACCTTGGGCCAAACCGCACCAGACTTGAATGCGCTGGCCGAGCAAGCCCGAGTTCAAGTGCGTGGCGCCCTGGCGCAAGCCGGCGCACCGGAAGCGCAACTGGACGCCTGGACCGAGATGGTTCTGGCCGGCCTCAAGTCGTCCTCTAGCTTCAACACCTCGCTGCTGGGTTTGGCGCAAGTGTTGTCAGGCCTGCAGTCCAACCCTTGGCTGAAGTACGCCCGCACCGATGCGCAAGGCTTTGCCGTGGTCACCCTGACCCCAGAGAAACTGACCTGCGAGTTCAATCAGGTCAACCGACTGGTGGGCAACAGCGCACCCAGCACCTCGGTCATCGCACGCAAGACCACGGCCACCGTCGTCAAAAACGAGGTGGCCGTCACCATCAGCTGAAGAGGCCATCAGCCCTTGTGCTGAAAAATCTTCATCGTCGTCAAACGACGGGCTGCGTCGATGTTGTACCGATCGCGCAGCTTGTCGCAAAAGTCCTTTTCCTTGGCCACAAAGTCATCGAATTTCTGGATGATCTCTGGACGCTTGAAGGACGACAGGCGGTAGTCGCTCTGGATCATAGGCAGGTCGGGCGCAAAGACCACGTCCTTGATTTTGGCTGTGCGCGCGTAGTACAGGGCAACGTCAACGTTGTGATAAATCGCCTCTACCTTGCCTGAGCGCAGGGCCTCGACCAGTTCTTGCGTGGAGTTGAACTCCATAACCTTCAGCCCTGCTTCAATGGCGCTGCTGTAGGGGGGAGTAAAAAACCCTGCCGGTTTGCCCAAGACCTTGATCTTGTCTGCCGTCAGATTTTTGTTGGAGGCCAGCTTGAGCGTGCCATCGACATACCCCACAGAAGGCTTGCTGTAGGTCACTTTCAAGCCCTTGCGGGCATCCGCGCGCCAGGCCGCATCGTCGGGGTACTTGAAATCGACCTGCCCCTTGAAAAAGGCCGCATACAGGTCATCAATGTCCATCGGCTTGTAGATGACCTTCAACCCTTCCCTTTTGGCAAAAGCATCCATCAGGTCTCGAAAGTACCCGGTGTAGTCCCCGTTTTGCGTACCGTAATGAGGCTGAAACGCCAGGTTCTCAACGCCCACCGTGATGGTCTTGGGGTCAGCCGCCCATGCGGCATGGGCCAAGCCCAAACCCGCCAAACAAACGCAGAGTGAACGCCGAAGCTGGTCCATGAGCTCTCCATTCCAAGTTCAGGTGTCCGCCGCTGTCGGGCAGACACCTTGTCTTTCGGCAGCGGTCACCGTATCTGAAGCCCATGCGCCCAAGCCGCAATGGAGAGCAAAGCGGCCGCAGTGGTCCACAAAATGACGCGAGCCACCAGGGCCGTATTGGCGCCCTCCCGTTCGGCCAGCATGGACACATTGCTGGCGCTGGGCAGGGCCGCAGCCAACATCAATGTCAACAAGCCACTGGCGGGGACTTGAATGCCCATGGCTGACAAGAGCTGCGCGAACAACCACACGCCTGCCGGATGCACCGCCAGCTTCAAGACCGCCCACACAGCGACACGGCCAGATGGCAGAGGCGGATGCGACAACGCCACCATCTGAGACCTGGCCAACATGGCCCCCAAAGTGAACAAGGCCGCGGGCGATGCGGAAAGACTGAGCAACCGCAAGGTTTCATCCACCGCGTGAGGCAAAACCAAACCCGACAGGGATACCAAGAGCCCAGCCGCCATCGACCATAACAAGGGATTGCGCAACGCCCCTTTAAGAGAGGCCGCCACAGCTTGCCCCACGCCATCATGCTCGCCCTGCGCTGGTTTGGAATGGGCCCAAGCCAGGCACAGCGAGCTCAAAATCAGCACATCAATGACCAAGGTAGCGGCCACCGGACCGGCCGCTTGCGCACCCAGCAAATTGGTCAACAAAGGCAAGCCCAAAAAGCCGGTATTGGGAAAGGCCGTGACCAAAGCGACCAACCCACCATCACGCCGCGACAGACCGGCATGCACAGCCCAAGCCAGTGCCAGCACGACCATGAGCCCCCCAGCCAGACCATAAGCCAGCAGGAGACTGAGCAAGCCGCTTTGCTGCAACGCCCCGCTGGCGCTGAGCCGAAACACCATGGCCGGCAAGCCAAAGAACAGCACAAAGGTATTCAGAGCCCCAATGCCATCCAGCGCAAGCAGACCTGAGCGGGCCGCCCCCCAGCCCATGACCACCAGGGCAAAGAACGGCACAAACAACAGAACCAGATCGAGCATGTCAGCGGACCTGCCACAAGGCCTTGAACCCACCCTTGCGCATGACACGCCAGCCCAGCAGCACCGCCAGAATCAAGGCATACACCATGACCACGCTGAAGTCGTTCTTCGCTGCCTTCTTCCAATAGAAGTGCAGCATGCCCAGCAAGGCCACCAAGTAGACCAGCTTGTGCAACTGCTGCCAGGCCCGCCCCCCCATGGCCCGAATGGCACCATTGAACGAGGTCAGGCCCAAGGGGGTCATGAACAGCAAGCCCGCCATGCCCACAAAAATGAAGTTGCGCTTGAAGACATCTTTGATGATGTCGTCCAGCACCAACCCCTTGTCGAGCCAGGCATAGGCCACGAAGTGCAGCAAGGCATACACAAAGGCCGTCACCCCCAGGGTGCGCCGGTAACGCAACAAAGCCGGCAAGGAGGCCACATCACGCAAGGGCGAGATGGCCAGCGTCAACCACAGCCAGCGCAAGGTCCATTCACCGGTTTCACGCACCAGCTTCTCTGCGGGGTTGGCCCCAAGTTGGTTGGTCAACGCGGCCACCAGCAGCCCCACCAAGGGCACGGCACACAGCCCCCACAGCAGCGGCTTGCCCCAGGGGCGCAGCAGCCATTGATTCAATCGCGACAGTTGCATCAGTAAAACTTCTTCAAATCCATGCCAGCATACAACTGCCCCACCTGAGCCTCGTAGCCATTGAACATCAAGGTGGGCCGACGCGGGCTGAACAAGCCCCCGTCACCCAAGCGGCGCTCGGTGGCCTGGCTCCAGCGGGGGTGATCCACCTGCGGGTTCACATTCGAAAAGAAACCATATTCGCGTGCATTGGCCTTGGTCCACGACGACACCGGCTGCTGCTCGACCAGGCGAATCTTCACGATCGATTTCGCGCTCTTGAACCCATACTTCCAGGGCACCACCAGGCGCATGGGCGCGCCATTCTGGTTCGGCAACACCTCGCCATACAGACCGAAAGCCATCAAGGTCAGCGGGTGCATGGCCTCGTCCATACGCAGGCCCTCCACATAGGGCCAGTCGAGCACCCTGCCACGCACCCCCGGCATTTGCTGCGGGTCAGCCAGCGTGGTGAACTCCACATAGCGGGCACGGCTATTGGGCTCCACCTTCTTGAGCAGGGTCGACAAGGAATAGCCCACCCAGGGAATCACCATCGACCAGCCTTCCACACAGCGCAGTCGGTAAATGCGCTCTTCCATGGCGCCCAGCTTCAGTAGGCTGTCCAGGTCGAAGCGTTGCGGGCGGTTCACCTCGCCCTCCACCACCACAGACCAGGGGCGCGGCTTCAAGGTATGGGCCCGCTGCGCCGGCTCATCCTTGTCGGTACCGAATTCGTAGAAGTTGTTGTAGGTGGTCACATCCGCATAGGGCGTGACCTTGTCAGACACCATCGCCCCGGCCACCGTCGAACGAGAGGCCGGCAAGACCGCCAATTTGCCCGGCCGCTGGATGGCTGGCACCGCCGCACCCTGGGCCAACAGGCTGGGCGCCACAGACAGGCCCAAGCCGCCCAGCCCAGCTTCTTTCAACCACTGGCGCCGCGATTCGTAGACCGACACCGGCGTGATCTCGCTGGCATGGGGGTGAACCATCCCGCTGTCGGGATGAAGTCGGTGACGACTGGTGCGTATCCAAACCATGACGGCGCTCCTGTGTGACGTGGGCGTAACCATACACCCACGTGCACCGACGCGTCAGGGCTGAATGAATTTGGGCACGTCGCCGTCAGGGCCGTGAATCTGCATCAGGCGGGCCACCAGCTTGGCCTGCACCTTCGAGGGCAACGGCGCGAAGCCCGTGCCACGGGTCAACTCGTCGCCATGCATGAAACACCAGTACACGTAGTGCGCGGTCCAGTTGGCCACGGCCATGTCACGGGGCTTGGCATCTAACAGCACATAGCTGGTCATGGTCAAGGGCCAGGCATCCTTGCGGGCCACATTGAGCAGGCTGGCCGTGTCGTCACCTTGCAGGTACACGTTCGACCCCAGAATGGCCTCGCGGAAGCCCTCTTCAGAAGCGGCCACATCCTTACCAGATGGGTTGCGCAATCGCACTGCCGTCAGATCGTCGCGCTGCACTCGGTCATACGACAAATAGGTGATGGCGCCCACATTGGCGCGCAAGGCATGCGCCAGTCCATCCATGCCGGGTGCCGCCACCACCTTGCCCGACCAGCTCGGCTTCTGGCTTACCGCCACAGCGGCCTGAAACACGGGAGAAGAAGCCGCCAGATAGCGCGTGAACGCTTCCGAGGTGCCCGACGCATCTTCGCGCACCACCCGCACAATGGCGCGGTGGGGCAGATTCAGCCCGGGATTCAAGGCTGCAATGCGCTCGTGATCCCAGAACGTGATGCGCTCAGCCATGATGTCAGCCAGCACTTCGCCGGTCAGCACCATGCGGTTGCTGGCCACGCCCGGCAGGTTCACCACCGGCACCAAGCCCCCCACCAGCATCGGAATCTGAACCAGACCTTTGTCAGCCAGCACCTTGGCCGACAAGGGCGTGTCGGTGCCACCAAACTGCACGGCGCGCGCAGTGGCCTGCCTGATGCCCTCGCCCGACCCGGTTGGCGCGTAGCTCACACGGGTCGCGGGGTTTTTCTGCATGAAGCTCTGAGTCCAGCGGTCATAAACCCGCGCGGGGAAAGTCGCCCCCGTACCGCTGATCTGTACCGCACCGGCCAATGCGACCGATGCCGACACGGCCCCCAAGAGGCCGACCACCCAGTTTCGTACTGCAAAAAACAAAGCCAACTCCACGCCGTTTGAATGAAGGCGCGGACTTTAGCGTAAACCCTAGGTGTTGTGTGCAGATGAGGCGCCAAACCGACGCCTCACCTGCGACCACGGGGATAGATCAGGCCACTTTTTTCACAGTTTTCCGAGCGGCTGCTTTCTTGGCAGCGGGCGCCTTCGCGGCGCGGGGCTCGAATTCGAAGCCCACCTTGCCCGCCTTGGCATCCCAGCTCAGGAAAGCCTTGAACTTGCGCCGGGTCTTGTTGGACACGAAGTTCTCCAGCAGATCGGTCTTGCCCGTTTCCAGCAACTTGCTCATCTGCTCAGGCGCAATCGGCTGCTGCAAGATGATCTTGCCACTCTTGAAGTCGCAAGTGGCCTTGCCCACCGCGTGCTCGCACACGTAGTTGGCGCCGTGCTCATACACATGGCCCTTGCATTTCGGGCAGGTGCCCAGGCTGGTGTGTCCACTGAAGTCGACGGCCTCGCCGGCCTCTTCGTCCTTCTTGGCATCTTCGCCAAAGTCGAACTCCATCTTCCAGTTGTTCAACTCATCGTCACGCACCAGTTTGAGCTCGGCCGTGAACGGCCAACCAGCCTTGGAACGGAACCCCTCGAGCGGGCCCAGCTTGTGCTCACGCAGCAGTTGCTCCACCTCGGGCAACTCGAAGCTGCGACCGGCGGGAATCTTGGTCATGCTGAAACCGCAGCCGCTCGCGCCTTCGGCATCACCGCCGTGTTTGCCCGTGCAGGTGAAGCGGCGGTAGTTTTCCTTGACCACGCCACCGCAGTTCGGGCACGGTGTGCTCAACACCGCATAGTCGCCCGGAATGGTGTCGCGGTCGTACTCCTTGGCTTTTTGCACCACGCGCTGGGTCATGGCCGCAATTTCATCCATGAAGGCTTCGCGGCTCAAGCGGCCCTTCTCCATCTCGGCCAGCTTGTATTCCCAGTTGCCGGTCAACTCAGGCTTGGTCAGGTCTTCCACCCCCAGGCCGCGCAGCAGCGTCATCAACTGGAAGGCCTTGGCTGTCGGGATCAGTTCACGGCCTTCACGGAAGATGTACTTCTCGGTGATCAGGCCTTCAATGATGGCCGCCCGTGTGGCTGGCGTGCCCAGGCCCTTTTCGGTCATGGCCGCCTTCAGTTCCTCATCGTCAATCAGCTTGCCGGCGCCTTCCATGGCGCTCAGCAGCGTGGCTTCCGAATAGCGTGCAGGCGGCTTGGTCTTGAGCCCATTCACCGCCACATCGTCCGTGCTGACCGACTCATTCGGCTGCACAGCCACCAAGGTGGCGTCTTCGTCTTGCGCTTCCTTGCCGTACACGGCCATCCAGCCCGGCTTGACCAGCACCTTGCCGTTGGTCTGGAAAGCGTGCTCCTGGCCCGCAGCGGCCACCTTGGTCACACGCGTGGTGACCATGAACTCAGCTGGCGGGAAGAACACGGCCAAGAAGCGTTTGACCACCATGTCATACAGCTTGGCCTCGATGTCTGACAGACTCTTGGGGGCTTGCAGCGTGGGGATGATGGCAAAGTGATCTGAAATCTTGGCGTTGTCAAACACACGCTTGTTGGGCTTGACGTAGCCCTCCTTCAAAGCCTTGCCTGCGTGCTGCGCCAGCTCGCGCAATGGCCCGGGCATGTCTTCGCTGGCAATCATCTCCATGGTCTGCTTGACCACGCCCACATAGTCTTCTGGCAACGCGCGCGAATCGGTACGTGGATAAGTCAAGACCTTGTGCTTTTCGTACAGGGCCTGGGCCAGGCCCAGCGTGGTCTTGGCGCTGAAACCAAAGCGCGAGTTGGCCTCACGCTGCAGCGTGGTCAGGTCATACAGCAAAGGGCTGGACTGGTTGCTGGGCTTGGCTTCTTCCGTGACCGTACCTTGCTTGCCATCCACCGCTTCAGCAATGGCCTTGGCCTCCGCCTCAGACCAGACGCGGTCGGCCTTGGCTTCAGGGTCTTGCTCGTTCTTTTTCCAGTTGGGGTTGAACCACTTACCTTCGTAGGCACCTTGGGCGGCGCCAAAGCTGGCCCGAATTTCCCAATAGTCGCGGAACACGTGCTTGCGAATTTTTTCTTCGCGCTCCACCACGATGGACAAAGTCGGCGTTTGCACCCGGCCCACGGTGGTCAGGAAAAAGCCGCCATCGCGCGAATTGAACGCGGTCATGGCGCGCGTGCCGTTGATACCCACCAGCCAATCGGCTTCCGAGCGGCAGCGGGCGGCATTGGCCAGCGGCTGCATCTGCTCGTCAGTACGCAGCTTCTCAAAGCCATCGCGAATGGCCTGCGGCGTCATGCTCTGCATCCACAAGCGTTGCACGCCTTTGCCCAAGCCCTTGGCCTTGGTGGTGGCCGTGCTGTCCTGGGCATACTGAACGATCAAACGGAAAATCAGCTCCCCTTCGCGCCCCGCGTCACATGCGTTGATCAGCATGTCAACATCTTTGCGCTTGATGAGCTTGACCAGGGCATTAAGTCGCCCCTTGCTCTTGTCGATGGGGTTCAGGTCGAAGTGCGGCGGAATCACCGGCAAATTGGTGAAGCTCCATTTGCCACGCTTGACGTCAAACTCTTCGGGCGCCTTGATTTCAACCAAGTGGCCCACTGCGGAGCTGACCACATAGTGCTCGCTCTCGAAATAGTCGTCGTGCTTGTCAAACTTGCCATCAACCGGCGTCAAGGCCCGCACGATGTCTTGTGCAACAGAGGGCTTCTCAGCGATGACCAGGGCTTTGCTCATGGGTTCGGTATTTTTGTTGACTAGAATCGGGCCTCGCGCGCACGTACGCATGCGCACACACGCACACGCGCGCGCCCACTCATTTCAATGTACATAAAGTTGTCGATGACGCAAGCACCCTCTTCCACTTCCGGATCCGGCCGTCGTATTCAGGTACGCCAGTCGGGCATTCATGGCAAGGGCGTGTATGCGGTCCAGCCCATTGCGGCCGGCGACACCGTCATCGAGTACAAGGGTGAAATCATCACCTGGGAAGAAGCCCTCGACCGCCACCCCCACGACCCCGAGCAGCCCAACCACACTTTCTACTTCCACCTCGACGACGGCCACGTCATCGACGGCAAGTACAACGGCAACTCGGCCAAATGGATCAACCACTCCTGCGACCCCAATGTGGAAGCCGAGCAGGATGGCAACCGCGTGTTCCTGAAAGCCCTGCGCGACATCACCCCCGGCGAAGAGTTGTTCTTTGACTACGGCCTGGTCATCGACGCCCGCCTGACGCCCAAGCTCAAGAAGGAATACGCCTGCTGGTGCGGTGCCAAAAACTGCCGCGGCACCATGCTGGCCCCGAAGCGCGGCCGGCGCTGAAGCGGGCTGAGGCGCCTGCCCCGACCATGTCGATGCGCTCTATTGAGGCCCTCCAGGCTGATCTGCACGCCGCAGCCGAAGCCATCTGGGTGGACACCCAGGCCGATTGCCCCGGCCTGAGCATTGATGTGGTTCCCGAACTGGCCTCCACCAACGCCACCTTGATGCAACAGGCCCGCCAAGGCCTGTGTACCCCCACGCTGCTGACCACCGCCCACCAAACCGCTGGACGCGGCCGCCTAGGCCGTCAATGGGTGGCCCAGCCGGGCGATTGCCTCACCTTTTCCCTCGGCATGCCCTTGCGGCTCGACCAGATTCCCGGCGGAGGCAGTGCGCTGGCGTTGGCCGTGGGGCTGTCCATCGCGGAATCGATCGATGCGGCCTTCGCGCTTCGGAACGTGGCCAGCCCCCTGACCCAACTGAAGTGGCCCAATGACTTGTGGTGGCGCGAGCGCAAGCTGGGCGGCATTCTGATCGAGGCCACCCAGGCGGTTGGCCAGCCAGCCAATCAACGCTGGGTGGTCATCGGCGTGGGGCTGAACCTGCGTCCTGCCCCCGGGCAAGCCCAATCAACCGGCCTTCTGGCCCACTGGCCAGATGGCGCCCCGCCGTTGTCCCCGGGTCAGGTGTGGTGCTGGGTGGCCCCGGCCCTGATCCGAGCCGTGCAGCGCTTTGAACAGACCGGCTTCGCCCCCCTGGCCCAGGCCTACCGCCAGCGCGACGCCCTGCTGGGCCGCGAAGTACACCTGTGGCAAAGCGCCGCAGCCCCTAGCCATCAACTGCCAAACAGCAGCGGCACTGCGCGCGGCGTGAACGAACAAGGCGGGCTGCTCGTGCATACTGACGGGCAAGTTCAGGCTTGGACTTCCGGTGACGTGACCGTTCGCCTGCAAACCCCTTCTTAACCCATCGAGTTTTTCATGCTGCGTTCCCTGGTGCTTGTTCTGCTGCTGGTCAATGCTGGCTTCTATGCCTGGACCCATGGCTGGCTCAACAGCTTCGTTGGCGTGCAACCCGACGCCCAACACGAACCCCAGCGGATGAACCAGCAGGTGCACCCAGAACGCCTGATCGTATTGCCCCAAGGGGCTGCGTCGGCCGCATCTTCTGCAGACGCCTCCAGCACCGTGGCTGCGGCTGACACCCCCATTTGCCTGGAAGCCGGCCCCTTTGACTCCGCCGAGAACGCCCAGGCCACCGAAGCTGTGCGAGCCGTCTTGCCCGCAGGTGGCTGGAGCAACAACACCGTGTCCATGCCCGGTGAATACCTGGTCTACATGGGCCCCTACCCTGACCCCGACATGTACGCGCGCAAGATCATCGAAATCAAGCGCATGCGCAACGTGACACTGGAAGAAGTCCAAAGCCCGCCGGCTCTGGCGCGCGGCCTGTCGCTGGGTCGATTCAACCGGCAAGATGAAGCCGTGGCCGCTTTGGAGGGCTGGAAGTCACGCGGCATTCGTACTGCGCGAGTGGTCACCGCCCGCCCCCCGATGGAGCTTCAAATGGTACGCGTGCCCCAGGCCAATGCCCGCACGCAAGTTGCCCTGGGCGCCGTCAAACTGCCAGCCGGCAAGGCATTCAGCGCCTGCCACCCGCAGTAAGCGTCAGCCACATCAGTAAAGCCAGCGCGGCCAGACTACCCGAGTCCATCGCACCTCCGCCTGAACCCGAGCCCGAACTGGGACTGGGGGGACTGACCTGAGCACGCGACGGCGCGAAATAGTCCACCCGACTGGGCCCGGCCACCCCGCCTGTGCCCGCAGGGTGCGCAGCCAACTCAGACAAGGCGTATTGAATGGCGCCCTCGGCATCCAGACGGCCCGCACCGCAGGTCGACGCTGAGCAATAACACCGAGCCACATTCCGGCCGGCCTCACAGGCCGGCCACACGGGCATCCCCAAGTCAGCTGCATCCTGCACGGAAAGATGCGGCAGGGCCGTTCCCATCAGACCCGAGATCAATTCATCCACACTCAGATAAGGATCCACCGCCAACATCAAGGCGGCCACCCCCGCCGCAGTCGGGGCAGCGAAACTCGTGCCCACCATCGACTGAATCACATACCCCTGCGGATCAGCCGCCCGCGTGCCCAGGTTGGACGCGGTCACAATGCCTGCCGGCTCTTCCAGCAAGTCGAGTGGCACATCCCCGCCATTGGTCGCCACACTGGGGTAAACCGCGACGTCCACCAAATTGGCATAGCTGGCTTTGAATCCCTCCGGATGCAAAGCCGTCACAGCCAACACGCCAGGACAATTGGCCGGCCGAGAAGGCTGCGCCTGGGGCCCCGAGTCATTGCCATTCCCGGCAGAAGCCACCACCAAAGTGCCTTTGGCTTTCAACGCCGCAATGGTTTGGCGGTATAGCCAAGCAGCATCCTGCTGCCCAGACGCCGCACAGGAACCATCCCCACCAAAGCTGAGGTTGATCACCCGTGCGGGATGAGGGTTCAGCGCCGGCGTGCCCTGGTACGCAATGCCCGCCGCCCACAACATGCCTTCCACGATGTCACTGACTTCAGCGCCACAGGCTCCCGCCACGCGCACAGGCAGCAACACCGGACCCGACAATGGCGCAAGAATGCCCGCGCCATCCAGGCCGTTCTGAGCTTGCGCCGCCAGCATGCTGGCGATCGACAAGCCATGCCACGAACTGGCACGCTCAGGACAGCCCTCATATAAAGCCGGATTGGCTGCGCGGTCGGCAGCGGTCAGCCAGTTGCCCGGATCGGTGGGATCGGAATCGAACCCGTTACCATCGCGCGCAAACTCCAGCTCCGAAACGAAGTCATAACCCGGCCAGCTTCGCCCCGCCAAATCGGCGTAGGGCAAGATGCCAGAGTCCAGCACCGCGACGACCACGGGGCTCAGCGAACGTGACGACATGGCCTGCCAAGCCTTGGGCAAGTTGGCCACACCACGCAAGCCTGCATCGCGCGCACGCAACCAGGTCTGCCAATACACCCAGGGATCGTCCCCGCCCCCCGCCGTGGCCGACTTTTCAATCACATTGGGAATGGCCCAAGCTACGTTCGGGTCTTGCATCAGGCGCGCGGCTTGCGCCTGCGCTTCCGACAAGGGTAAAGGCCGCTCGGCACGCAAAACATGCGCGGCAAAGGCGGTCTGCTTGCGCGCCACGTAAGGCACCTTATAACGCCACGACAGTCCCACCAAGCGCTCGTTGACCCGGGTGACAGACTCGAATGCCAGGGCAGATGGCTGCATCGCGCCATTGCCCCCGCCGCCAGGCTGCTTCAGCTTGACGATGACGCCACTGGCCAAGGGCTGCGCTTGATGCTCTTGAGCCAGCACACCCTGCGCCAGGCTCATTGCAACTATCGCCCCGGACAGCGCCTTCGCTTCCAACAGTCCACCCACCACGCGTGCCAACTCAGCCCTCCCGCTTTCTGGAATCCGGCGCGAAGGGGAACTTCTCGCACGATGTGAAAGCGGCGATTATCCAACCGTGTCCCAGTCGGAATGAGCCCCTGCTGCGCGCAAGCCGCGTCAGCCACCCTAGATGAGGGGCAGGCCCACCTAAAAATACCACGCCCATAAAAAAGGCCCTCAGGAACTGATCCTGAGGGCTTCGAGCATTCGAACCGCGCGCCCCGAAGGGCGCATACTTCGGCTTACTCCAATTACTTGGCGATGACGCGAGCCATTTCCAGGCACTTGTTGGAGTAGCCCCACTCGTTGTCGTACCAGGCCACAACCTTCACGAAGGTCTTGTCCAGGGCAATACCGGCTTCGGCGTCAAACACGGAAGTGCATGGCTCACCACGGAAGTCGGTGGCCACAACCTTGTCTTCGGTGTAACCCAGCACGCCCTTCATGGCGCCTTGCGAGGCGGCCTTCATGGCGTTGCAGATGTCTTCGTAAGAAGCTTCCTTGTTCAGTTCCACGGTCAGGTCAACCACAGACACGTCAGAGGTGGGCACGCGGAAGGACATGCCGGTCAGCTTCTTGTTCAGCTCAGGAATCACCACGCCCACGGCCTTGGCAGCGCCAGTGCTGGAGGGGATGATGTTTTCCAAGATGCCACGGCCACCGCGCCAGTCTTTGTTCGAAGGACCGTCCACGGTCTTCTGCGTGGCGGTGGCAGCGTGCACGGTGGTCATCAGGCCGCGCTTGATGCC
>ERZ724505.494-NODE-494-length-25171-cov-99.591374_pt1 | contig 25171 bp, 24 predicted proteins | sample MGYA00376038_ERZ724505 | MGnify/ENA primary metagenome ERZ724505 (study PRJEB28724, sample SAMN07190884) | wastewater metagenome | isolation source: effluent of sewage treatment plant in Hong Hong | place: Hong Kong | collected 2016-03-17 ...
TAAGAAATGATTAATTTAGTAGCAGCTTCGACTTGTTCTTTGTCTATATCAATTCCGATTGCGGACAGCCCCATTTTATTAGCAATTGCCACAATTGTTCCCCTTCCTACAAATAAATCAATTACAACATTAGAATCACTGTATTTCTTAATAAATTCTAATGCAACAATTGCCGCATTTATTGGTGTTCCATTTTTATAAACTCGCTTTGATGGCTGAATAACATCAGGAGTTGCTGCACCAGTTGTTCCTGATTTTGAAAAACAAAGCATATGCGCATAAGATGGCCGATGTAAATCAGTTCCAGGTCGATGCATAACAATTTTGTGCCAAATTAATTTAACATTGTGTTCATATGCAATTGTCATTAGCATAAATGCCTTCGATAGAACTTGCTTATTATATTTACGATCAGTTTGAATAAAAATTGCATATCCTTTTGGGGCCAACTTTTTAAAAATTTCATCGGCAACATCGTTGAAAAATACCAAATATTCATCGATGTTCATCGTAGTTTCAGATTGGTCACATATACCAGTCACCACATTTTGCAAAACTTCTTGCGTTTTAATCCAATTGAGACAGTCGTCATGAATGATAGTTCGAGCCATCGTTTTAATTTTATTAAAGATGTTTTTAACACTCGATGTATGGCTATCTCATTTTCCACCCCTGCATCTTAGCAAGGAAGAGTTCACAAAGAGACTAGTCATAACATATGTATCGCCACAAACCCTTCATGAAATTATATCATTGGCCCCAAAATCATCAGGGCGCCCCCTGCTGGCCACTTCTGATAAACGATATACTAATAGAACATTAATTGTTGATGTTTTTTATTCGATTATTATTGAAAATCGGCAAGATTATTTGTCACAATTTTTCAACAATTATTTATCAATACTTCACACAGATTGGACCCCTCTTAATATTAAGAATGATGGCATAATAAATTCGGCAAAACGCGATAAATCAAAACAAATTATTCGCAATTTATTTTATTTGGAATTATTGCGAGACACAATCATTACAAACTCAGTTAAATCAGAATGTAGTTTTATGAAAACTCTGACTTTAATTTTTAATGATTTAGTGCTTGTTGATAGATTGTTTGCCCCCTCTAGTATTGATTTAATATTGCGTGCTCCTCGTAATTTTTTCTATTTAATTCAATCATATCAGCCAAAAGCCTCCATTTTAAATCCCTTCACAATTAAATTTTTACTAGATGAATATCCAGGAAAATCCTTGTTCACGCCGGTATTAAGTTGGGGCGCCTATTTGCTTGCATTTGAACATTCAGCATATTCCGAATATGTTGGAGTTGATGTAATGGAGTCTGTTTGCGACAAAGTTAAACTGTTAGCATCAAACACAAAATCAGTTTCAATTATTAATTCACAGTCTGAACTAATGCCCCCTGAATTCACAACTAAATATGTTTCTCATTTTGATCTGATTATTGTTTGCCCACCCTACTTTGATATGGAAATTTACTCTGAAGGACATCAATCCACATCAGAGTATCCATCATATGCTGAATGGCTTCAGAAATATTGGCGCCCTACTGTGGCTCTCTGTAGAACTGTTATTAATGAAGGCGGCATTTTCATTGTGATTGTTAATAATTATCAGTCATTGCGCGGCCATTATTATGATTTGCAACATGATCTTCACAAAATAACTGCCGATTATTTTCATTTATTCGAAATATGTCCATTAACAAACCGTAAATCATCATTGCGAATAACAAAACGGGATAGGGGTGAATCCGCATTTTTTTACCGTCGAAAATGCTTAAAACAGCGATCTATATCAAAGTAATGCCAACGCCTCCAATTTCAGAAGCACAGGAGAAAATCCTGCACAATCTCTATTATGTTGATTTGTTTATGTTTGGCCGCGACAAAATCTTCAAACATCCCAAAATAGAAGCCGCTGGAATTTCGCGAAGACAAGTTGCAGAATGGCTATCAAAACAAGAAGTTCATCAAATATTCTCTCCAGCAAGAGCCCCTCGAGATGTACAGCCAACAGTAGCCCACGCCCCTTATTCTCAATTAGAAGTTGATTTAATGGATATGAGTACACTTGCAGATGATGGCTATCATTGGATTTTAACTGCAATCGATTTATATACCAAAAGAGCATGGGCCCAACCACTTAAAGACAAAACAAGCAAGGAAGCCGCAATTGGAATGTTGGCGATTTTAAGTACAATGAAAGAGCCGCCAATGTCAATCAGATCAGATAATGGATCAGAATTTATTAATTCAGAATTTGAAGATGTGCTTAAGGAATCAAAAATCAAACATGTTTTTGGGGCAGCAGGGAAGCCACAATCAAATGGGGCAATAGAACGCTTCAATGGGATATTAAAACGGATGATTAAAATGAATTATTTTAAGACGGGCCAAAACAAATGGGTAGCCAAACTGCCCAAATTCATTCATAGCTACAATAATAGCTATCAACGAATCATTAAAATGACACCAATGCAAGCTGAATCATTAATTGATCATTCTGTTGTTGGCAATAGAATTCTAAAAAATGTGACTGATAGTCGCCCACTTGACAAACAAAAATTCAATATTGGCGACGAAGTTCGTATTAGATTAGATGGCGATGCTAAAAAGGGCGGCACTGGCGAGAATTATAGCAAGGATATTTATATTGTTAATAAAATATTCGCACCACAAGTTGAACATCGGGCATTTCAATACAGTGTTGAAGGATTGCCAAACAAATATTTTAATTCTGATTTATTGATTGTTCATGAAGTTGCAAACAAAGTTGATTTGCCAGACACATATACTGTATCAAGAATAGAACGCCCTTCTACTAGCAAGGGAGCTGCTGGCTACATTGTTTATTGGACAGGATATAAGGAGAGTAGTTGGGAGCCCAGAACAGCATTGATGACAGATATTCCAAAAATGATAGAGAAATTCGATAAAGATCATTCAGTAGTATGGACAGAAAAAGGTGGTAAATGGGCATTTAGGTGGCGTACTTAAATTGGAATTTAGCCTTGCGCCTGCTATATGGGTCAAGAACACCCTTATCAGCAGGATTATTATAGAACGCAGAGAGTCTTCCTTGTAGTAAATTAGCCCGGTCATCAGGATAATATTTATCATCCTTATTCTTTTTATAGAAACCTATATTGCCTGTTTCACCCCGGCCTCTACGTTTTGGATCTAATCCAACAAAAAGAGCATCAAGAACAGTGTTTCCACTAGCAGGATTTGAATAAAGTGGTGTTTTATCTATCCATGCTTTTATTGCGGCTCCTGAAGCGCCAGTAACTTTATCTATAGGTGGAATGGGGTACTCTCTACCACCCTCATCAAGAACAATAACATTGCCTGCAGCATCAGTAACAGGAGTTTTAGGAGCATCTGCCGCTTCTGGAGCAGGTGGCGCAACTGGAGCTGGCTCGGGCCTTCTTGGAGGAGCTGCTTCTTCATCAACAGGGGCTTCTTCAACAGGGGCTTCTTCAACAGGTGGAGCACCAGGACCAGCCACGGGGGCACCAGGCTCACTCGGAGCCATTGCTTCAGCACGAGCAATAACTTTATCTCTAGCTTCATTTGCAACACGCCTTAGTTCTTCAGCAATGGTTCTTGCCTCTTCTGCAAGTAGTATTAGTTCATCTCTATCCTCTGGCGCAGCACTAGCAGCCCGTGCCACCACTTCTTCTGCGGCTTTCTCAGCTTCATTAGCCGCACGATTAGCTTCTGTTGCTGCAGCGATTTCTTTACGACGCTCAGCCGCATCTGCTCTACGCTTGGCTTCCTTTTTTATTTTGTCGAGCGCATCTACACCCCGATCCATTAATCGCTTTTTCTCTGTTTCAATGGCCTTCTTAGCGCTTTCCATACGAAGGCGAGAAGCTGTTATGAATTCACCATGCCAACTCGCATCTTTTGTATCATCTTTAATTTTTCCAAATTCAGATGGGCCATTAGATACAACAAACTCTCCATCCTTAGCTTTAAATAAATAATGTTTACCAGTTCCAGCATCTTCGGTGTTCTCCTTCCATATGTCTTCTAACTTACTCATAACTTCATCTACTGATAATGCCGGGTCTTCCTGTAAAATGTTTTTGCCCCTTTGTTCCCACTTCTCCTTAGTTGTAAATTCATCCCAATACTGTTTCTGTGTGGCATAAAAATTATCTTCAGCGATTCTTCTTGAGGGAAATGGAACATATTTTCCTGGATCTACATTACCAGGTGATCGTTGTAGTAATTGTTCATAGTTTGGTGCCTCATTTACTAGCTCATAACGATAATTTTTCTGAACAATATAAGCACGCCCTTCGGTTACTGCTTTTGCGAGTTCATCTAGTTTGGTATTTAAATCGGCAATTGTAGCGGCATCTATATTCAATTCACGAGAAACTGTCCCATATCTAGTTAGCTGGTCTTGTTCTTGTTTTTTGTATGCTTCAAAATATTTCGTTTGTTGTGCATTCCAAACTTCAACTGGGGTTGGGGCAGTTCCTCCTCCTTCGCTAATAGCAATTGCCATCCTATAATATTCTTTAAACCTACTTACTTCCTGAGCAGAAAACGTAGAAGGAATTGGTACTGCTCCATCTACAACAATAATTTTGCCATCATTCATTACTAAATGAATTTTATCTTCGCTCATATCAGTCAATGATCCATAAAATGTTCGGTCTACAGCTTTTTCAATTTCAGATGGAACTAATCTTTGATATCGGCTATCATCCTGTAGCAACCTTTTTAGAATTGTTGGTCCATCATTTTTCCATTTATTTACTATATTTACATAATAATCCGTAAATGCGATAATATTATCTGTTGGAACATTATCATCAAGAGGGCCTAGCCACGATGATGGTGCAGAAGAAATACGTGATGTAGCATCTCCTTCAGCAGCTTTACCTTCTTCAACTCCCCCTTCAGGAATACCCTCAACGTCTCCTTCACCTGGAGGCTTATCCTCTCCATCATCGCCACCATCATCTTCAGGCCTTTTAAAATCATCCATTCTACCACGTGTTGTTGGAACTTCATATTGGCGCCTCTGTATTTCAGAAAAACTCATTTGTGCCGCCTTTAATCGCGCATTTGCTGCCGCCTGTCTACGCACATTGACATTATCGCCATCTCTCTTAATCGTATCAAACACCTCTTTAACAACATCTAATGTGACATTTAAAATCAGCAATGTGTTGTTTCCAATACCTTGTGCCTGTGGATCCTCTGTTTTATCAGTTGTTCGCTGTCTAACATAACTGTAAACTGTTTCAAGCTTATCAATCAATTCTGGAAAAAACTGCATTGGTATTAACTCTAATCCCTGCATCACTAACCCCTCTACACGCCCAGCCTCTCCAATTAATTGTTGAGTAAAGTTCTGTGCTATTGCCGCCCGGCCTAATGCTCCTAATGCCAAATATAGATTGTCTGGATTCCAGCGAGTAGGATTAAATGGCGGCTCTGTTGTTGAATCATATTGATTTTGTGTTGATGTAGGAGGCATCATTATTGAATTAGGCGGCCCTCCAATTGGCCCTTGTGGCATTCCTCCTTCTGGCGCTGCTGGCTGGAAGTCTGCTAAGCCTGTTGATGGAGGTGGCATTGGCTGTGCACCCTTTCTTAACACTGGAATAATTGGAGCAGGCGGCTTCATTTGTCCTACTAATTCTGCCCCAGTAAGTTGCGCATATCGTTGTCTAACAGCATTTCCCATTATTTTATTCATTCCAGCTACTGCTTCTGCTGAATAGCCACCACCTGCAAGAGGCCTCTGTGGAATTCTAAGAAGGCCCGCACTGTCTTGTACATCAAAATGAGTATAGGGACCATTTAATTTAGGACCACGCCCTTCTCTAATCAATTGTAACTTAGCCAATGTTGCTGCATTCCGCTTTCGTGCTTCTTCAACAATCGATTGTTGCATAGCCACATCGGCATTATATTTATCAATAACGTTTTGATAACCCACATTTGTAAGTGCCATTATCAAAGTTATTATTAATATCATTAATACATAAAGTTCATCATCTTCATCTTACTTTCGCTTGTTTTTAGCCTTTTTTAGTTTTTCTTTCGCTAATTCAAGCACTTTTTCGTCCATTTTCTTCTTAGCTTTTAATTCCTCTATTTTATCCACCAATTCTGTGTGTGCTGCTAATCCAGCCCTTTTCTTCATGAACAATTCATCAAGTATGGATGTCGTTTTAGCGGCGGCCGCTGGTTTCTGAATCCGTGATTCCATTATCAACTTAAAATTAATATTCTTATGTTCTTTCTGTGTAATAATCGCCCTCTTCATTATATTCATAATTATCAATATCTTCTCCAGCATCTTCCAACTCTTCTAGTGTGAATCTGCCATAATAATCTTCTTCTTCATCATGTGCATCTTCATCTGGATCTAGAAAATCCTCGTCTTTTTCTTCAATTGGTGGCTGTGGCTTTGCATCTGTTACTGGCAATGGCTTTGTTGTTATTGGCGGATATGGTATTTCCTCCGGTGATGAACTCACTGGCAATGGATCTTTCTTATTTGCCGGTGTTTCAATTGTGATCTGGGGCTGTTTTGATAAAGGCCTTGCTGATGCAAATGGAAGTTGTTTAGGTATTTCCTGCTTAAGGGGTGGCTCTCCTTCTGAAATTGTTTTCTGCATATAGACCCCGGTTGGCCTCTGTTGCGCATTAACAACAGCATATCCAGATGGATCTTGCATGGGTCTACTATTACCTCGAACATAATGCTTCTTAGAATCGCGAGGGGCCGCAGCAGGAGCATCCCATTTTGCATCTTCCTCATCTTCTTCTTCTAATGCCTCAATCTCATTTTTGATTTTTGCAAGACGATCTTCATATTCCGCCGCTGTTTCATCTTTCCGCCGTTTTAATTGCGACCTTAAACGATACAGCCGCGCCTTTCGTTTTAATCTAGCTTCATATGCAGCAATTGATTCGCCTGCTCGTTGTCTGTATTTTTTACTCCACCTACGCCAAATTTGATGTTTGTTTTCTAAATGCTGCTGCGTTTTAATTTCACCTCTCCTCTTTTCAATCGCATCCTTCATGATTTTGTTGATCTCTGCTGTTGCCTTACTCATTTATTATTTTAAGTACTAAACTTTAATTCATTCATGCGATTAGCCAACTGCTCAAACATAACAATACAGTCTTCTACTTCGCTATCTGGGTTCGGTACAGTATGTAATATCGCAAAAGCTCCTTTTATTCTAGTAACAATATAATTTATTTTTTCATGATACTTATTTGTATATATATGTGACAAACGATCACATAATATTTCGATAACTTCAGAATTTACGACGTGACCACAATTAAGTATTGCTATTATCATCAGTAATTCAATGGGGTATTTTAAATCAATTGAATTAGCGACGATAAGTTTATTAATGACATCAAACCAATCCTCAAATGTTTCTTCCGTACAAAACTCAAGCAAATCATCTGCAATTTGGGGATTTTCGTATAAAAATCGCTTTGTATTAAATCCTAAAAAATAAGTATAAAACAAATACGGATCTCTCTCAGTCATTTGAGACAAAATATACGTGCATTTTGTCGCAAATAAATGCTTTATCAAAATATCATGCTTGTTGATCCAATAATCAACAAATTTTGCGCTATAATCGGCATAGTCCCATGTAGTAATAATTCGATCAACAACTTCTCGATCTGCCTCCATTTTTATTTTTTTTAAATTATTTATCAATTTTATCCTTAATTCACGTCAGGAATTGCATAGCCAGTTTCCCAATGGTTCTCTGCTTCAATAAGCGAATCATCATATTCCATTCCATACATTTGTCGAAAATAAAACGCAAGTACTTCCTTTTTTGATGGAGGTTTGTATCGGCCGCCGCCTATCGAATACCTGTAAACTCCCTCTAGTGCATCCTGATATACGCTTGTTGGAAGCGCATAGTCTGTGTCTTTATATTTGGCGGCCTCTCTCATTGCTGCACTAGGAAGCATATAATGGGTTATCATAAAATAATACCCAAGCACACATTCTTTTTTGCAAGGATGGTTAGGACCTAACGATCTCTCATACTCATAAACCTTTTCCATCAATGCTTCCATTCCTGCCTTTATTTGATCCATTTTTATTTGTTTATGAATTTTATCCTTAATTCTCGGCAGGAATTACATAGCCATGTTCCTTGTATTTGGCCGTCTCACGCGCTGCATCACCAAACGGCAACTTACGAACTGTCATGAAATATGATTGAAGCGCATTCTTCTTCGCACCCAACGAGTTCGGATCACGCGGCTTCTTTTCCTTCTTCGGCAAAATCTCATTACAATGCGGACAACGATCAACTTTCGGCTTACGGCCACCACCCCTCTTGCGACGAGGCGCCTCTGATTCAGGCACTTCCAAAGTGGCCTCTTCTGATACAGGAGATGATGTACATTCCTCAGTGGGCTCTGGCGCTTCAACGGCTTCAATTGGCTTCAATACCAACTCAACCTTCTTAGCTGCAGACTTGCGTTTAGGTGTAAATAGTGGTTGCATGTTATTTATTAATTATTTTTTTTCTTAATTGATTTCTTTGCACATCATTATTATTGCCGCTAGTTCATTCCACACCAATTTGTCATTAAATTTTAATGTGACAATATCATCCTGCATTGTAACATTAACATCATAATTTTTACTCGCAAATGCCACTGCAAGTTTGTAGAAGCCATCAACTGATAAATTATTAATTGTCAAAATATTATCGCTGATCAATACTACTGGAGCAGGGCTGGCTGTTGGGGCTTCTGGCTCTGACTCTTGCAAATCAATTTCTTCAACTGATACAACTGATTCTTTTTCATCCGTATCAGGGGTTGCCTCTACTGGGGCTGTTGTGGTGGTCGCGCTTAATCTACGTTGTTTCTCTCCTTCATACCAGGAATTGTTGTATCTAACATAGTTTGATGTTGCCACACGCAAGGAATGTCCCATTCTAACAGCAAGTTCTTGTCGTTTAGAAATTGGCTCGTCTTTATAATCACTTGCCCATATATGCCGCATTGTACGTGGGTCAATATGCTTGTCTGGAAAAAACTGCTCCATTTTTGATACTAGTGCATCGCGAATTATGTCGGTATCAAGTGGGTTTCCTGAAGGGAGTTGTAATAGTGGCTTATTAGCATATTCAGGATGCGCATCAAGATATTTAAAAATATAATCGTTTAATTTATCTGAAATTGGAATAATGCGTTCTGGATATCGTACTCCTGTGTTTTTTTGAATGTTTAATATTAAACGCCCAGGTTCAATTGAATTTCCATCACGCGGCCCTTTTACTGTTACTAATGCAAGTTCGAAATTGCGAATTGGCGCCACTAACGCATAAATGAAAAAAATCACATTATTATTGAATTCATCATTTTCCCGCAGTATTGTTTGAGGCGGGCTTGAAGTATTTAACACTTCTTCCAAATAATTATTGGCCACTTCCTGAATCTTACTCAGGGGAACATATGATTTTTCATGTTGCGCAAATGAAAACAGGGAATAGCCCTTTCCATATGTCGCAAGTTCTGAAATACGATTACCAAGATCCTTAAATTGCGTTTTCATCTGCGGCGATAATGCTACTCCTGGAAAATGATCAAAATAATAATTCAGCCACACAAATGCCTTCTTACGAAGCCCAGTATCATCAATTGTTTCCAGCCCCTCTTCTATCATTTCAATATCAAATTCATGATTGCTTAATTGCTCTTCTGTTAAGCCGCATGCTTCTAAGCCCTTCTTGAAAAATGTTATGATCTGATTCTGATATTTAACTGTACGAATCTTCCCTGATTTATCAAGATCCTTGCGAATGAATGTGGCAAACTGGTCTGGCATTTTAATCTTATTGTTATTTTTGTCTTATTTTAAATTATTTCTAAGAATAAATTTAATTAATTTTTAATTTTGCGACAGTTTTCTTACTTAAGGACAAATACAATTTATTATTAAATGAAAACTACCCTTGTTTTGAAGCCAGCCGCTGTTTGGCATGATATTCCCGGGTTTCCTCTTTATTCCATCAACAAATTAGGGCATATTATGTATAAGCCTACTAAACAATGGCTAACAATTGGGCAGCAGCCGGCTTCCAAATACAAAATTGTGCGTTTGCGCACTGATAAATGCGTTGTTAATGCTTATTATCACAGATTACTCGCTATTACTTTCATCGAAAATCCGTTCCATCTGCCTTGTGTTGATCATATTGATGGAAATCCTAAAAACAACGCTCTCAGCAATCTCCGTTGGTGCACTCATGCACAAAATTCTTATAACAAAAAGGGCAAATGCACAAGTGTTAGCAATAGCAAAGGAATTACGTGGCGCCCTCGAACAAAAAAATGGGCCGTCTTTATTTCTACTAATGGTGTAAACACTAGCTATGGATATTTTGATGATTTAGAGGCTGCCGTTCAACACCGGGCTGCGCTTGTTTCATTGTTGCATGGCGAATTCGCTCGTGATAAGTAACCATCTTCAGGGGCCGCCCCTGTACTATCTTCTATCGATGGCATTGCGGGGGCCGCCCCGGTACTATCTTCTATCGATGGCATTTTAAATTAATTTTTATTCTCAATTTTTCCTTAACTTTTACGAGAAATTATTCCGTGTTTTTAAGGCGAAATTCAAACTTACAAGGGGTATCATTGAAAAATTTATGATTTTTTTATTTTTATTATAAATAAGCCAAAATGGATCCTACAAGACGCGAAGAACTTCTTGCAAAATTGCACGGCCGCATGAAAAAACACCAATGCACCAGTAGGCGTTCGAATGGAACGCAATGTCCTAGATTAGTTTCGCAATCATCTTGTGCAGTATTGGGAAATAATCTATGTGATTCATGTTATATCATAAACAAAATGGGTAACACGTCAGTGATCAAAGTAAAAAAATCGACTGCATTTGACGCAACAATTGATTATGTGGATGCAATTAGGGTTGTCAAGAAAATGGCTATTTCCAAAACAGAAAAGGCAAAATTGCTACAAAAATTAAATGAAAAATACGGAGTCTCCCCTTGATGATTAATTATTCCGACATTTTGCGATAAGTAAAATCTTATTCGTAATTTATCGTAAAAAGTAAAAAAAAAATTTTTTTTCAAAAACCCTTCTATTTTCTTTTTCTTCTTTGACTTTATAAAAAAGAGAAATATTTTACTTATAGGTCGTAAATTACGAATACGGATTTTACTAACTCCATAATTTACATACATTCATTCTCTTTGCTGTTTGGAGGGGAGAAAAGACACTGCAATTTCTATTAAAAACTAATTTTATTTTTTCTTAAAATTAAGGGCAAAATAAAATTAGTAATAAAATGGATACAACAATCAAATATTTCAAGAAGGTGAATGCTTCACTCTTTCACGAAGAGTCTATTATTACATTGATGAATAAGATAAATACAGCAAATGCGAATGAATCAATATTAGAAATGCACGAATCAATAGAAAGTGTGGATCAATTTGTTAAACCTTATTTTGATATTGATGATGATACAACATTGGGGGTTGATTATGATGATGCTATTGCTATTAAAAATGCAGTACAAGAATATTTAGAGCCACATTTAGAGTTGTTGAAGGAATATTTCGGCAGCGATAGCAAATTTGCAATTGCTCAATCATGTCGTAAAGGAAGAACAAGTGCACATATCATTATTTTCAATAAACGTACTACTGTAGGCGAACTTAATTATCTTGTTAAAGTATCACCGGATGCTTCTAAGTTTGAAGCATTAGAGTTTGATCAGGGAATTTATCAAAATCACAAAAAAATGCGCATTGCTGGATGCAATGGAACAGATCTTAAAACAAACAAAATGAAGCCCAAAATGCAAGCAATCACTTTCAAAGGAGATCTTCAGCATCATTTTATCACAAATCCTGATTCAACACTTCCAATATGGAAGGCACCACGACCTGCACCACCCCCAATATCATCTATTGGATGGGTAGATTGTGGAGCCGGACGTGCACCAAAGGCTCCCGTGGATATGGAAATTGAAGCAGCTCCCATATCAGTGCTAACTCCGCAACAATTAACAGAGGCAACAGAAATTCTTGAACTGTTGCCAATAGAAGCATCTGATGATCATGGAACTTGGTTAGAAATAATGTTTGTTGGCAAAAAATATGGATTGTTGGAAGAAGTAAAGAAATTCAGTCAAAAATCTACAAAATTTGCTGAAAAAGACTTCAATATTAGGTGGGATAGCATTCCAGTTGCTAACAAATTTACAATTAGAACACTATATCATTATGCACAAAAATACAAATGTACTCTATCATCATCTGAATCAACTAGAATGGAGTTAATGGAAATTGCGATGACATCAGGAACAACAACTCGAATCGCTGAATTTGCTGAAACATTTTTCCAGGGAACTTTAAAATTTGCAAATAATTGGTATCATTACGATGACAGCACGGGATTATGGATCCAGGATGATGGTATTTTTATTAAACGTGCATTATCTACCGAGGTAGCTTCATTTGTTGATAAGAAAAAAATGGAACATATCAATGCGATAACTGATCCAAAACAGAGAATGACAGCAGCGGGCCCTTATGATTTTTTACTGAAAAAACTACTGGATAATGCTCCAAAAGACTCCATTGTTGCAGATTTAAAAACCATTGTTTATGATGCCGAATTTCCAGCAACACTCGATAAAATCACTGGAATGTTGCCAGTTGCAAATGGATTGATTGATTTAAAAACAAAAACTATTAGACCCTACACAATTGATGATCGATGCACACGTAAGGAAAAAATCCATTATAATCCAGAAGCAGGATATGCAAAAATTATGCAGTTTATGATTGAGATTCAAAATTCAGAAGAAGCTGCACAATTTTTGATGGATGTTGTTGGTTATATTTTTACTGGTGAAAAAACAGAGGATATTTTTGTATGTTTAGAAGGACGGGGAGGAAATGGTAAAACAATCTTTAAGGAACTTGTTTGTAAAACACTACATGGCTTAACAGAAGCATGTAATTCTAAACATTTGTCACGTTCGGCCACTGCAGACAATTTGCAGAAATTCTACAAGGGCCTTGTTGGTAAACGATTTGCCCACATTTCTGAAATAAGTGCAGGGTTTAAGGTAGATGAGTCAATATTAAAAACTTGGTCGTCCAAAGATGATGTTTCTGTACGAGAGCATTACAAAATGGCATATACAACATCGCAACAAACAACACCTGTCATTTTATTGAATGATGCAATGGATATGCCATGTTCACAAGCGATGTTAAGAAGGGCATTAATACTTCAGTTTCCAGTTTTATTTACAGATGATGAAGAAAAGATCGCCTTAAATAGTTCATTATATAAAAAACGCAATCCGACAATAATGCAAGAAATTCCACTTGAACAGGTGCTAAATATGATTGTTGAAGGTGCATTTCGATATTATCAACGAGATTATAAACTTCCAAGGCCAGCTGCTGTTATAAAGCATAGTGAACTTATGCTGCAGAAGGGTGACCGTGAAACAGATGCAGTATGTAAAGTAGCAGTATATACTGGATTAGAGACAGATACTGTTTTAAGAAAAGATATGACAGAAGCTGTAAAGGCGCACTTAGATGATGACAAGGTATCTACCCAAAAAGTGTCAAAGGCAATCTTAAACAAGTTTGGTGTAGAACCTGAAAAAATTACTCCATCAGGTAAACCACAAGGCTATTATTATACTGGATTTAAATTAAAAGATACAGCGGCCTCCTCAAATCAGCAAATTGAATAATATACACATTTTGCGATAAGTAAAATCCTTATTCGTAATTTATCGAAAAAAGTAAAAAAAAAATTTTTTTTCAAAAACCCTTCTATTTTTTATTTCTTCTTTGACTTTATAAAAAAAGAAAAAAAAATACTTATGATTCGTAATTTACGAATAAGGATTTTACTAACCCCATGATGTACATACATTCATTCACTTTGCTGTTTGAGGGGAGAAGGCCGCCAATTAAGAACAAATTTCAATTATCAATAAATGGAATCTACTTCATTCACTATTGTTCTACCAGTGCCTTGTTTAAATACCGTTTATCGTGCATTTGAAAAGCGCGTTTATAAATCGGCAAAGGCGAAGTTATTTGATCAATATGTGAAAGATACATTCAAAAGGGCGACATTGATGAAAGGGCCTTTAATAGCGGAAATTCGTTTTTATATTGATAGAGATTGTGATATTGATTCAAAGTTGAAGGTGTTGCTTGATTCATTAGAAGGAGTAATTTATGAGAATGATTCACAGATAGAAGAACTACATGTGGTTAAAGTGCGAGGTGTAAAAGCAGATATAAAAACGACAGTAAAAATAAGTCAATTATTGTTCTAGTTAAAAAAAATGCCATTGATAAAATAATGGAGTCAGAAGAATTAGGAATTGATTTGTTGCGCAAGGGTGATTCTTTGGTGAGCGATTTGCGGGAATTAGAGAGAAGCATCTCGGAAATTTCGGCCCTCTTTGTGAATTTAGAGTGCGCCCAAATTAAAAGGGCCATCGATATGTTTTCACAGCTGGAAGACATCGTTAAATTAATGCGATTATCGGTAAATGTTCCTAAGCCGGAGAGCGCTTCAGAGGAGGCAGCCGCATCGTCCGAAAAGCTAGTTTAAAACATTTCTTAATATGAACCAATGAAAACGTGCAGTTGTGGTCATCAATTAACAGGTAGCCCACGTGCTAGAAAAGAGCATATGGAGAGTGCAGAACACCGTAATAAATTGATGAGTGGAGGTGGATTGTTTGATTGGTCATTTGATTTTTTGGCGCCTCGTAATGGCTATAATAATGTCAGTACGGAAACATTACGTCTGTATGGAGATCATTCGATTAAAAATGTAACAGTTTATAGAAAGCCGATTAATGAAACGATAGACAAAGTACTTAATTTAATAAGTGCAGGCAAATATGAAGAGGCGAAGAAAGATTCTAATTATGATAAGTTATTTCATTTGGGTCTTTTCTTAGTCGTGCAGAGAGAGGGGGCGCCTGTTAATATTGTATGTGAAAAGAATGCTGTAATCAATATTGCAGTTGTTAGAAATGGAGGGGCAGGGCAATTTGGAGACACAATAGAAGCGGGGGCGCCACGTCAATCAATATCATTAAAACATATATTGGATAGGGCACAACAGTTATTGGGCCCGAAGTATTTTTTATATGATGGATTTAATGGCAACAATTGTCAAGTATTTGCGAGGGCAGTGCTACAGAGTATGCGGCTTTATACTCCACAAATCGAGAGTTTTGTTTTTCAGCCACTTGATCATTTTGTAAGCAAAATGCCGGATTTATCAATGAAAATTGCCAAAATCTTCACAGATATGAGAGGAATATGGGATCGGATTAGTGGGGGCAGCAATGGGGCTATTGATGAAGAATTAAAACAGCGATTTTTCAAACTGGCACAGGCTGCAGGCTATCCGATTGACGAACCCATTGTAGGAGGTGGCAGTGATAAATATGGAGTTGACAAGGTGGGAATAGTGGGATTCATAGTAAAAAAGATAATTGATTGGTTGGCTGGCGATTTTTATGATAAGAAGCCGGAATCAATTTATGCTGATGGAGGTAGTCGTCAGAAGCATGCTCGCAAATTGGCTAAAAAATTGTGTTATGGAGGGTCAACAACAGGGCCAGAATGGGAACGGTTGCTTTACAAATGGCTGAAGGATAATGAAGAGCAGATTGTTAAAGGGGGAGGGGTGGCTCCCAGCAGCGAAGAGCACCCCCCAGGCTGGCCATTCGCGAAGGGCTATAAGCCAATAAAAGTAGTTAAATTTGATCCATCATTGCCGATAGAGGGTGGCGCAAAAGGCGAAGATCCATTTAAAATCATGTCGGCGGCTTTAAAAGGCGCGGGCAAAACAACAGGTGGCAGTATGACAGGGGGTGCAACAATGGAAGTAAAATCTGATTTTGGAGATAGAGATGGATCATATTCATTTGAGCGACAGGAAATAACGGATGATGAGAAGTTCACAGATCCACATTATTATCGTCTTAAATATGATTTTAAGAAATGGGGGGCAATGATGACAGAACATCCTGAATTAGAATTTACAGGTGTGTGGGATTCAATGCAGGCATGGGGTGATACGACTCTTATTGATAGATTGTTGAAACAGAAGGCGGCAGAAGATCCTAAATTCAATGAACTTTATCGTAAGAGATTGTCAAAGGAATATGGCAATAGGGAGAGTTTAACAGATGCAAAAACAAAATATGAGAATAAGATTGTGAAGGAAGATGAAGATTCAAATGATCCAACATCAGCGTATTTTTGGGGCAAATTTGCAGATGGATTTAAGAAAGGCTTTAATATTTCATCACAAGTAGGATCAGCAATAGCAAATGCAACAGGCAACAAGGAAATCGCTGGAGTAATAGACAAGGCCAATGATGGTGTTGATAAGGGGGTAGATATTTTCAAGGGAGTGATTGGAGCAGGAAAAAACGGTGATTTGCCGCCAACTATTTATAAGGTTGTGATAAGGCATATGAGTGGTGCAAAGGCTAAACAATATGTAAAACGGTTGTTAAAAACGAAGAGTGATTTGAAATACAAGAATGATGTTGTTGGAGATCGGCATTTGTTTGAATTAGAAGATAAGAGTAAATTCACATTTAGAATGCCAGTGCGTCTTAATAATGATGTTGAACTGTATGTTGGATATTCAGACACATGGGAGTGAAGGCCCTAACTATTAGTTAAAAATAAGATATAGGAATTGCTAATGTCGCATTACTTAACATTTACTAAGGAGGAGGGGGCGAGGCCGATAGCCATTGTTAAACACAAGAAAAACGAGCATCATGCATTGAATGAGCGAATATTATATTTGGTAGAGCATGATTCAGATTCAGATTCGGAAGAGGGGGAAATTGTTGTTGATAAATCGCGATTAACAATTGATCCAAAAAAGCCTATTGATAAAACGGCGACAATGGCAGCACGAGTGATGAAGGGGGCAGGAGCAGGGGGCAGTGTTGTTGGAAGTGGCCAATCGATTAAAAAAATATTGGAATCAAAGGGGCGATCGATTGAAATTCCATCACAGTTTGTTTTTGAATTATTGCCGAAATTCCCCTCCAAAAGCTCCAATACTCGTGATACATTGTTTTTAAGTGGCGCAAGTGGCTGTGGCAAATCATATGCAATGAAGCAATTTGCTGAGAATTATGATATTATTCATGGGGGCAAAAACAAGATTTATTTAATATCAATGCTAGACACTGATGCAACATTAGACAGAGCCGATTGCGTAATCAATAGACTTAATCTACAAAGTTTGGTTGATGATCCAATCAATATTAACAGTGGTGAGATTGATAATTCATTGATTTTGTTTGATGATATCGATCCATTATTGGATGGATCAGACAAGGGAATGAAGGAGGCGCTACTTAAATTAATGAATGATATTTTAACAACAGGGCGTCATACTAATACAAGTATGATGTTTGCAAGTCATGCGGGGGCAAATGGGCGAAATACAAAATATGTGTTGGCGGAATCAGATTATTGGATTTTATATCCGAAGGGTGGAACAAGCCCATATAACATGGAGTATTTGTTGAAGAATAAACTGGGATTATCAAAATCTCAAATAGAAGAGATCACGAGAAGCGGCAAAACAGTAGCGTTGCACAAGGGTATACCAATGTTTTTAATTGGGCCCAACACCGTTAAACTCATTTAAAAACAAGTAAATGAAAAATTCATAAATGTTAGCATCGCATGAAGTTATTGGAGAGCCCCATCATTTTTCGTTTCATAAATTAAGCACAACTAGATTAAAGGCCCCTGTTGTTGCTATTTCAAATGGAGATGGAAATGATCATACAATTTCGAAGGATGCGGCTGGTGGAATGCATATTAAGAGTGCGGCCAGTACTCGATTGATGTCGTTTACAAATGGCGAAGAACTTGATGATTGTGTTCTTAGAGATCATATTGATAATACGGTAAATGCGGCATTAGGGGCCGTTAATGCAGGGGAAATTGCTGGATTAACAACGGCAGTAGAATCTTTGCAGGCAACAGTAGCAGCACAACAAGACTATATTGATGCATTAAAAGCATGGATGGCTGCATTAAGGGGTTTATTGGCACCATCTCCACTTGACTTTACTGATTTGGTATAAATCTCTAATAGTTAAAAGTAATTCAATCAAAGTGACATAGAATGTCAGGAGCCAACGATAACACAAAAGCACTCATTGGTTGGGCGAACGATGCCCGTATTGCAACATTAGAAAGCCACGTTTCTTCCCATTATGTTCAGTCTTCCAGTTTGGATGGTGCTGTTTCAGGCTTGGGCTATGCTAAGTCAGCTGATCATCCATTATTTTCTGATATGTCTGTTTATCAGCTTCATGATAATTTGAATGTTGATGTTGCTACATTGGGCTTCATTAAGGCGAATAACTCGGCCATTACTGAGAAGGCGGTTGCTTCCACCGTTTATACGAAGAGTGCGGCTGATTTGTTGTTGGCTGCTAAGGCTTCAACTGCGGATTTGGCGGCGAAGTTGAGCACTGCTGATTTGGATTCGGAGATTCTTGCGTTGAGCAAGTATGCTCTGCAGTCTGAATTGCCGGATATGTCGACTGTTGCATCTTCGATCTCTGCGAAGGCGGATGATTCTCGAGTGACTGCCTTGAAGGGTGTTGTGTCTGATTTGATTGATGTACTTGATGCATTGACGACAGACTATGACTTTTCTTCATTGAAGACGGCTATTGCGGCAATCTAAGTTGAGGGTTTCGCCCAGTTGGCCTTTTAAACATAAATAATGAATAAATACAAATGCCGTTGTCTGAAGCCGCCATTATGCTCATTATTAACAATGCATCCATTATTTTTGGTGCAGCAATTAAATATATTGCTTCCAGTGAATGTGTCAAACTTGCTTGTTGCGGCGGCTTAGTCAAAGCAGAATCAATCAGCAATCCATCGGCGGGGGCCGCTTTAATGAAGGAAGCAGAGAATGAAATTGAAAGTGTAACAGGAGAACATTCAATTCCGATTCGTCATATCAGTTTGCCCCCTAGACAATTGACCATTCCTCCACATCCTCCATCTCATCGGCGGGACTCAAACTAATAAAAATTTGTTTAAAAATGGCAATTAAAACATTAAGAGCCATTGTATTTCCGCTCATTCGATATAATGCTGTTTTGCCTAATCCCCCATAATCATATTTATTAAAATCCATGCCTTGTAGTTTGAATCGCTCTTCCATTGTAATCCATCTTTGATGATTTGTGATTACAAACTCCCCAGTTGTTACTAGTGTTGGACAAACTCCTTGCTTGCCAGCATATACCCAAGATGGTTTATTAACTCCGAAAAACACAACCCAAAGTTCTTCTTCAAAATTGTGTTGTGGAAATTTTTCGGAGAGCCATTGATATCTTAATCTGTTTTTTGCAGTAAATAAATCAGATGGTAGTGATAAATCTAAAAAATCTTCAATTGGGGGCATTGAAATAGGAGTTGGCCATTCAAAAGGCGCTGACATATAATCAGTTTTAATTCCAACAATGAAGACTCTATTACGGGATTGAGGCAATCCATAATCCATGGCATTTAACAATTTATATTGAATGGAATATTCGGAAAATTCATGCAAGGCATCCATGATGATTTTAAATGTTTCGCCCTTATTATGAGTGACTAGTCCTTTTACATTTTCTAAAACAAAAACAGTAGGACGATTATGATCGATAAAGTCCCATACATTATAAAAAATGGTGCCTTTGTCAACGTCACTAAAACCCATCTTGAATCCTAATGTAGAAAATGCTTGACAAGGAAATCCAGCAACATATAAATCAACGGGCACACCTTCATATTGTTTATTATCGCGTTCTTTAATATCAGACCATAATTTTTCTGGTTTAAATGCGCGATTAATAAATTGTTGGCATTTTTTATCGATATCGCTACTAAAAATATGGCGATATTTAATGCCCATCTTATCAAGTGCTTGCAAGGGGGCCTCTATTCCGCTGCAATCAGTTGCTACTGTCAAAATGCGCTCTTCCATTTAAAGTGAAAATGAATTTGTATTTAAGTAAAATCACTTTGTTCAGCAATGAAATCGCGCCTCAAAAAATACTCGTCAAAAACAGTTGAAGAGGTTGATCCAGATATTAAAGAGGAAGTTGATTTATCATTATCGAATGATGATGTAGACAAAATCTTGCAGGATTCAGGATCGGGGACAACATTTGTTAAATATGATGACTTAGATAAATCAACATCGATATTGAATTATTTAGACAAAAGGGGTCGAATGATGTTGTTATTGCCGGTATTATCAGATTCAAGTGGCCATTGGGTGTGTTTGTGGTTTAATAAGCGAAGCAAAACGCTGAATTATTTTGATCCATATGGCTTGAAGCCCGATTATTGGATGAAACATTGGGATGCTCCTGCTGCAGAAGAATTAACTCCAGTGTTGACAGATATGTTGCAGCAATTCAACAATAGAGGCGGAAATGTTCTAGTTAATACAAAAAAATATCAGCAATACAGTGACAAAGTAAATACTTGTGGAAGATGGTGTGCTGCAAGATTATTATTAAAAGATGTTTCACAGGCAACATTTGATTCAATAATGGAAAGTACTGGTGTAGGACTTGATAAATCAGTAACGTTGTTGACGAAAAAGATCTTAGGCAGATGATACATTTAAAGATAAAATGGCATCAGTTTCAAATGTGGATCCCGAACTCACTTATTATACTGGGGATATTATTCCCACAAACAACACAATCGATAGTCACGACAGCTACAAGCCTTATCATTTCATTGACAATAGGTTGGTGCCGATCGTTACTAATATGACTGATTATGAATTGAGTGTTTGTCGTTTTCAGGCTGACTGTAGCAATTTGCCCCTGTGGATTCCTGTTATTCAACCTGCACCCAATACGGATGTTAATTTGACAATCTATAGTGTTCTTGTTAAAACAGTATTTGGAACAACAGAAACGCGAAGTGATCCAGTTTATGTTGAATGGGTATCAAGTACAATTGATCATGTTGGATCGGTGCCACAGACCTTTAATAATCCATATTATTTTCTTCAGACATTTTCTGCATTTTGTGATATGGTCAATACGGCAATCAATGCGGCATTTGTTGCTGCAAATCCAGGAATTACTCCTGAAATGTTGCCTCCTGTTTTGATGTATGATCCAACAACAGATAAATTTCGCATTTATTTTGATGCGGAGCCAAGCGCGACTCTTACCCTGTATTTTAATAGTAACTTGGCCTTGTTGTTGAAGCATTTTAAATACGTTCCAGCACCAGAATCGGATTTGCCTGGAGTTGATGATGTTTTTTATTCGATTCCATTTGGCAATATGATGGGAATGAATTCTTATAATGATCCAACAGATTCGGATCGGCTGTTTTATTGGGTAGAGCAGGAACGCCCATCAACGGATTTAATGAGTCCAGTTGCAAGTATTGTTTTTACAACATCAATTCCAATTCAGAATGAAGTATTGGCACAGCCGATGTCATTAGCATCAATGAGTGATGGAGTTGCAGGTCAGAATAGAACTGATCGCATTATCACTGATATTGTATTGCCGATGGTAGATGGAGCATATGATTATAAAGGACTTATTAGTTACATTCCAGATGCATTGCGATATTCGGCGATTACTGGTGTTGCCCAGGATTTAGCGAAATTTGATTTAAGAGTGAATTGGAAATGCACGATTGATGGCAATATTTATCCACTTTACGCCAATAACAATAGTAGGGCGTCGATTAAATGTTTGTTCACTCCGAAGTCATAAGCATAGATAGTTAAACGCTATGGGTATTAAAAACACATAGATGAGTATTGAACTTAAACAAATCGTCGATCCAGGTGTCATTAATGACAGCAAGCAGGTGTTTCCTGTATTCAAGGGCTCTGAGAAGATTATTGAGTCGCCAATTGACTTTACAACTAAGGGTTATAGTCGTTGTACATTGAATGCCCGTACATCTGGTGATCAGACTTTTATTGGTCGCGATGCTAAGATCAGGTATCAATTTACTGTTCCATATACTTGTGTTGTTACAGGAACAACTACAGCTGCACCTGATCCAATATTTGAACAGATGGCTCCTATTCACTATCCATTTCAATCAGCAGTATCTTCATATGACGTTGTTATTAACGGTAAGCCACAACGTTCAGTTGCATTATCCAGTATTTTGCCTCAATATGTTCGCTTGATGATGGAGGGTCGTATGAGTTATTTACAAACGTGTCCATCAAATTCAGAAGTTTTTTATGACGCAACTGCAGCATTTCAATATGTAGGCAGTGGCCTTGGTGATTTTAGCACTGCTGTTCCTGAATATTACTCTGGTAATGGCTCTTATTACAATGTTTTTTTCTCTGACAAAAATGGAAAACGAATGGGAGATGCGCCGCCTGGTGGGGTTGCTGCTCCTGGTGGTGCAACAATAGCAAATAGTGCTGTTCCTGCAGGGGGCGGTGCGAAAGTTGCCACCTATTATAATTCATCGGGGATGCCTTGTTCAGCGTCTGCTGCTGGGGCTGCATGGGTAGATGGTACAGCTTACACAGTTACAATGTATGTCACATTTATTGGTGTAGAGCCATTGTTAGTAAGCCCATTTGATAATCAGTTTAATAGACATTTGCATCCAAAATCAATCTATGGCATTAACACATTTGATTTAACAGCAAATATGGATTCAACTGCATGGGCACGATTAATTCGAGTTAAACCTGGAAAAATGTATGGTGCTGGTGCGTGGCGTAGTGATGCTGATTGGAGTTGCGATCCTACACAGGTTACATTTACCAGCTTATCGCTTAGCATTATGATTAAAAAGCCCAATTTAACATTAGGCGTTCCAGAAGCAAGATGTTTGGTTCCTAATTATTATTACATTGATCAAGTCTCCAGTCAAGCAACTGACATAGAAGCTGCTATTGGATCTACAGCCCAGGCTCGGTCTGGTACAATTTCTATTCCACTTTTCGGAGAACGTCAGATGATTTTTGCAAGAGTAAATGAATACCCTAGTGATCCTACTATTGGAAGCTGGCTACTGCCTATTTCAAACCTCTCGATTACATGGGGTACTCAAACAAATGAGGTACAATCATTTTCACCAGAGAGACTATATGAAATGACAGCCCGCAATGGGTATGTGGTTGATGCTAACTTATGGAATGGATTAGTTTATGGTGCACAGGGTGAACTAGTACAAACAGTTGGTAGCGCTGTTGTTACAAGGCCTAGTATTGATTATTATTTGGGCGAGAATCAGTACGCCCCTGGTGTAACTGCTACTCCGAACTACAACATTGTTGCCACAGTTGTAAATAATACTGGGGCGATAATTGGTGCTAGTTCATGGTCGCTCCATATTGTAACATTCTTCTCTGATTTCCTTGAATTTGAAGGCGGCGATGTTCGCGAAATCACAACTGTGATCAAGCCTGCTGATGTGTTGTTGCCATTGGAAGACGCCATGAGCATTGATACGGTGCAGTCTTTATTGCGAGGAGGTGGTGGTGCGTCTCAGTTGAGTGCTCAGTTGAGTGGCGCATTCGATAAGATGAGGGGCATTTACAATCGTGGGCGCGATTTCCGTACAGCACTAATGGGGAAGGGTGAAGGTGCTGGGCGTATGACTGCAGGCAGTGACAGTTCCATGGCTGCGCGCAGATTGTTGTCTCGCCATGCGTAAATAATTAAATAATTCATCAAATAATGCCATCAGTTTCTGTCAAAAAACAGAATTAATGACATTATTCATTACTTTGTTATAAATGTTGCCTCATTATTTCACTCCAGGAACAAATACAATTGATCCATTTTATTTGCCTTCTGCCAGTACTGGTGGAGTTGGTACAATTACTTGCGCTGATGGCTCTCTTGCAATTGCTGATAGTGGTGGTACTGTTACTCTGTCAGGCGCTGGCCAATTATGGGCACAATTTCCGGCATCTTCCGATGTTGATTTAGATAGCCATAATATTATTAATGCAGCGGCAATAAATGCGGCTTCAATCACAACTCCTACATTGGCAGCCGCTACTGTTACTGGAACTTCCGCAACTTATACTGGCAATGTTACTGTTGGATCATTAACTGCTCCTAATATTAATATTACAAATATCAATGGATCTGCTCCTGGTACACTCACAAGTGTTGTAAGTCCTGATGGAAGTTTGACTACTGTAATGGCAGGACAAGTTGCCAAAGTGGCATTAAATCGCACATTAGCTGGGGATTTAGATTTAAATACTCATAATTTAGTAAATGTTGGAACAATTAATGGAATTGCCCCTGGAGCTGGGGGCGCTGTTTCTTCAGTAACATGTCCGGATACATCATTAATCATTACTCCAACATCGGGGGCTGTCGCTGTTAAATTAAATCCAGCTATGAATCAGGCTATTGATTTAGGATCACATTCAATTAATCATGTGTTGTCGATTGGAATGGGAAATGGAAGTTTAATGCCTGTGCCATCAAACAACCATTTGCGATTTGTTCTAACCGGTACTACAACTTATGGGGATTTATTCGATACTCAATTTAATTTTCCAACAATTGCGACAATTCTTGATTATAGCACTGATGCTGGGGGCATGGGTATCCAGGAATTAGCTGATGTTGGATGTTCTTCTGTTACATGCTCTGGAGGAGTATCATGTTCGAATTTACAATGCACAACTATTAATGGAGCCGCTTATCCTCCGGCCAGTAGCGGAGGTGGTGGAACATTAATCAAAGTAACTAATGTCGCATTTAATAATATTTTCCCATCGAGTGTTTCTGATGGCACCATCATTAATCTTGGAAGTTTAACAGATGCAACAATTACAAGTTCAAAAAATTTCTGTTTTTCAATTACTCAATTTAATCTACAGGCTTATCTTGCTGTTAGTGCTTCATCTGTTGCTGGGCCGTGTGGCTTATATTTTGCATCAACAGACTCAGCTGCGTATTCTCCTACACTTGGAAATATGATAATTTTTAATTTGTCTGGTGGTGCTGCTGATTCATTAACAATAACAGGTGATTTACGTTATTG
>ERZ724505.495-NODE-495-length-25153-cov-13.311738_pt1 | contig 25153 bp, 14 predicted proteins | sample MGYA00376038_ERZ724505 | MGnify/ENA primary metagenome ERZ724505 (study PRJEB28724, sample SAMN07190884) | wastewater metagenome | isolation source: effluent of sewage treatment plant in Hong Hong | place: Hong Kong | collected 2016-03-17 ...
GCTAAATTAGAATTAGAATCTGAATATAAATCTAAATTAGATGAAGGATATGTTGATGATTTTAATAAAATTGATAATCCTGTAATATTACCAATGTTAGCTAAGGATTTTAATAAATATCAGGATAAAATAGATTGGAATAATTGTTATATTCAACCAAAATTAGATGGTCAAAGATGTTTAGCTTTTGTTAAAAAAGATGGTTCTGTTAAATTAATTTCAAGGGATAATAAAGAAATTAAAAATATGGATCATATTATTAAACAATTATCCAATATAAAAAAAGATATTATATTAGATGGTGAATTATATAATATGGATTTAGGTGGTTTTCAAGAGCAAATGAAAGCTATAAAAAAATATACTCCAGGAGTATCTGAACTAATAGATTATAATATTTATGATATTATTGATGGTAGTGATTTTACTGGTAGATTTATTAATTATTGTTGTGAAGAATTATTTGATATGTTAGAACCTTCTTCTAATATAACATTAGTAGATACTTTTCAAATTTCTTCTTTAAAAGAAATAAAAGAATTTCATAGTACTTTTATTGAAGAAGGTTATGAAGGTTCTATTATAAGACATGGAAATAAACCTTATGGTATTAATAAAAGATGTGATAGTTTATTAAAATATAAAGATTTCCAAGATATTGCTTTACCGATATATGATATAATTCCTTCAGAACAAAGACCTAATTGGGGTCAATTTGTTTTCTATTGGAAAGGAGCTAGTTATTATAAAGATGGAGATAATTTAATGAGTACAGGTATGAAGTTTTCTCATGAAGAAAGAGAAGAATTTTTAAAAAATAAAGAAAAATATATTGGTAAAACTGTAGAAATAAGATATTTTGAATTATCTGATTATGGTGTTCCAAGATTTCCAATTTCTATTGGTTTTAGAAATGATAAAATAATTAAAAATTAAATCATGAAAGATTTATTAAAAACAACTATTATATTTGTTTTATTTATTTTATCTATGAATGGTATTCTATGTATGTACTATTATTATAAAAATGGAGTACCTTGTATAGAAAGGAAGGAGTTTATTGGAATTAAATTATCATATAATGATTATGATTCTCTAATGAGAGAACTTCATAAAAATGATACTATAATTTGTAATGTTTGTAAAACAAAAATTTGTTTAAAAATACAATAATATGCTAAAAATATATGAAGATTCTATAAATTACACATGTCAAGTAATTAAATTACCAAATAAGGTTGAAGTTCCTGGACTAAATAACTTATGTAAGGTATCTATTTTTGGCAATGATTGTTTAATTGGAGTAGATAGTGATCCTGAAGAATTATATCTATTTTTTCCAGCAGAATGTAAAATTGATGATGATTTTCTAAAATCTAATAATCTTTATAGACATTCGGAATTAAATAACGATAAAACTAAAACGGGTTTTTTTGAAAATAATGGAAGAGTTAGATCTGTTAAATTTAAAGGAGTTGTATCTACAGGATTTATATGTCCTTTAAGTTTTTTATGGAATGTCACAAGCAAAAGTGGAATGGCTATATTGGGATTAAATCCAGGAGATGAATTTAATTCTATTGCGAATATTAATATTTGTTCTAAATATTATAAGAAATTACCTTCTACTCCTCAAGAGAAAAGAGAAAGAAAAACAGAGGATTTTATTGATGGAAAAATGGCTCCACAACATTTTGATACAAGTCATCTTCTTAAAAACTGTAATAATTTAAATTTAGATGACTATATCGCAGTAACTTATAAACTTCATGGAACTTCAGCTAGATATTTTAATACTCTTGTAAAACGTAAATTAAGCCTATTAGAGAGACTCTGTAAGTTTATTGGAGTAAAGGTACAAAAAGAGGAATATAAGCTTGTATGTGGCTCTAGAAAGGTTATTAAATCAGTTGATTTTAAAGCTATAGATGATAAGAACCATTGGTATAAAACTGGTGATTTATGGACTGAAGTTGGAGTTAATTATTTTAGAGATAATCTTAATCATGGAGAAGCAGTTTATTGTGAAATTATAGGTAAAACTTATGGTGGAGAAGCTATTCAAAGTGGTTATACTTATGGACTTAATTTACCTGAAATCTATATTTATAGAATCTCTAATATTAATAGTCAAGGAATAGAAGTTGATTTATCATATCAGCAAATGAAAGAAAGAGCTGTTCAATTAGGAATTAAAACTTGTCCTGAATTATTTTATGGTACATTAGAGCAGTTTATACTTAAACATATAGGTATGAATGATCCACATACTACTGAAGAAATGTTGAATCAAATATTTCATAATTATCCAGAATTACTTGAAAAACCATCAATTCTTGATTGTTCTGTAATTGAAGAAGGATTTTGTATCAGAATTGATAAATATCCTAAACCAAATATCTATAAAATTAAAAGTAAAAAGTTTTTAGAATTTGAAACTAAACAGATTGATAAAAAAATTACAAATATTGAAGACGATCAATCAACTTAATATTATTTTAATATAACTAATTTTATATGTGTTTAAGTACAAATGATCCTATAATAAAAATAGCAGAAAAATCTATTGTTGTTTATAAACATGTTACTAAAAAGTCTTATACTACTTGTTCATCTCATACTAAGGGATATGTTTATAAATTATTTAGAAAGTGTCCTATTATTGATTTACATCTTAGGTATCAATATTACCCATTTATTACTCCGTTATCTTCATATTCTCCAAGATATCGTGTTTATGATGGTTATCATTCTTTTAATGAAGATAATTATATGTCAAATTGTGTATTTATAATTCCTAAAGGATCTAAATATATTGATGGATGGTTTAATGATTTCTCATATGAATTAAACAGAGTATCTGAAACAATAATTTATATGGGAATGAAATATCTTATATTAACCAAGTTCCGTGTGTGGATTTATAAATTGATTAATGGATAGATATTAATAAATTAAAGTAATAAACCAGCTTCCCTAAGTGCAAGACCTTTGCTATGATGGTTAAATAGTGAAATCTCTAATAGCCCTTTATTTTAAGAAGGAGCAAGCTTACCATTGAGGTAATCAGGGAATAATTAAGGAGTTGATGGCATATACAACTATCTAACTGGAGTTACTTTATTAATATTGCGGAATAGACTAGAAGTCAAAGTCATCAGATTCATAACCTGGATGTAGTAATACAACGTTTGGTGCAATTCCAACTTCCGCTACTAAAATCTTGTTTTAATCTGGGAAAATCAGATGTGGGTGATAGCTTAAAACTATCTGAAATATAATACAGAAGTCTACTTAGTGTAGAATAGAATATCCATAAAATAAGATTTATATAGCGGTATATCAATTGGTAGATTACCTGATTACGTTATATAAAATCCACATAGAATAACAACAATAAAATTAAAAATATGATAAATAATATAGATTTAATAAGACCTTTGATGGAGTTTCCAAATCCAGGAGATAGTTTTTATTTTGTCCAAATTTTACAAAGAAAAAAAGATAATAAAGAAAATAATATTAGTAATTCTTTACTTGGATCTAATAATAATTCAAGATTAATAAAATCTTATTATATATCTAAAATTGAACAATTAGATAGATACTGGGATGAAATGTGTAAAATAGCAGATTTATTTCAGAGTAGAGTAGGTATTAATTTAAATCCTAGAAGTTTTGAAAAAACAGCATATAAAACTCTAATTAAAATGTCAAATCAAATGTACAATAGAGATTTTTATAATATAGGTCGCGCATATAATTCAGCTTGTGGAGAATATCAATCAGAAATAGATAAAAGATGGATTGTTGATATAGATACTTTAGATAAACAAGTTCTTAATGAAACTGAAAATCTAATTTCCAATCAATATTCATCTATAAATAATTTTGGTAAAAAACCAAACTACAAATTATTATGTACTTTACCTAGTAAATCTGGTTATCATATAATATGTAATCCTTTCGATATTAAAATATTGGAAAATATTAAAAATAGTAATTATATCGAAATACATAAAAATAATCCAACTAATTTGTATATTTCATAGATAAAATTAAAATAAAATCAATATGTGTTTAATAATCGAAAATGACGAAAATTTAATATCAAAAATAGCAATTGAAGATATTATTGTTTATAAAATTTTAACTAATGACTTAATTTCTCCTTATTTACAATATCAATATGAATATAATATTATTAACGAATCAGTTTTAGATAGTCCTCAAAAGTATAGAACTGAACAAAAGTATAAAATTAGAAAAGGTTTTCATTCTTTAATGTATTTAGATGAGACTTTTAAATTATTATCCATGTTTGAAATTTATTATTATCCTGTTAGAATATATAGATGTATTATTCCTAAATCTAGTGAATATTATATTGGTAAATTTAATTTTAATTCTCTGTTAACTATAGAAAGTATTACATCTAATAAAATAATTATTAAAGAAAGAATATGAAAAAATTACAAATTGATGAAAATCAAGCATTAAAATTATATAAAACTGCATCTTCAGAATTTAAGCAAATATTGGAGGATTCTTTTGGAAAAGAATATTTTAATCAGAAAATAACTGATAGAATTCAAAGTTTAGATGATATTCTTGAGTATTTGAATTTAAAAGAGGATGATGTTTATATATTTCCTAAATGTACTACAGATAAATTTAAAAGATATATAAATGGCTGCTCTATTATTTCTAAAATTACTAGTGTTTATAATGAAAGAACTATATTAGATTGGACTAATTCTGGTCAATATAAATATAGACCATACTATAAAAAGGTTGGTTCTTGTTGGGTTTTCGCCTATTCTATTGGTCTTAATTCTGGTATTACTGCCTCGCCTTCACATTACTTTAAATCTAGTGAGTTATCAGATGATGCTGCTAAGAAATTTAATGATGTTTATATAGATCTCCTTTCCTACGAAGGTTAATGTTAATTAAAAGTAAATAAAATGAAAATATTAAATCTTGTATATCCAGAGAAATCAGATATAAAATATAATAAAATACAATTTCCTGATGGACAACAACAAGTAATTATAGGTACTGGTGGTAAGGTTACATATACTAGTAGTATCCCTATACAGATTAAATCAAGATTAAATAATTTTGAAGATTTGGAATTAATTATTTGTTCTACTAAATCTCTTAGAAATTTAGGAGTTAAAGAAATTCATCTCTATGTTCCATATTTTCTAGGTTCTAGATCAGATAGGCAATTTGAACAAGGATCTAATAATTACCTTAAAGATGTTATTTGTCCAATAATCAATAGTCTTAACTTTGAATCTATTACTGTTTTAGATCCTCATAGTGATGTATTAGAAGCTTGTATTAAAGGATTTAGAAAAGAATCTAATCTTAGATTAGTAGAATTTTCTTTAAGTCATTTAAAATATATTCCAGACGAATTAGAAGAATGGCAAAAAATATCAGATATGTATAGTAAAAATGGTTATATCTTAGTATCACCAGACGCAGGAGCAAGTAAGAAAATCTACAAAATAGCTGAACAGATTGGTTATAAAGGAGATATTATTACTTGTAGTAAAGACAGAGACGTTGATGGTAAGTTAACTAAAACTATTGTGCCCATTGAACATAAACACCTTAGAAAAGACTATATTATTATAGACGACATTTGTGATGGTGGAAGAACTTTTATTAATATTGCTAAAGAATTAAAAACTTATATGCAAAATGATCCTCACGCAGGTAAAATCTATCTCATAGTAACTCATTCAATTTTTAGTAAGGGTACAAATGAACTTTTACAGTATTTCGATAGTATATATACAACAAACTCTTATAAAGAACATAATATAGAAAAAGTTAAAGTTCTTAACATTTTTTAACAAATTGTAATTTATAAAAAGCACGAATAAATAAATAATTAAAAACTAAAAAACATGAATCCATTATTACTAGTCGACTTTTACAAGATACACCACAATAAGATGTATCCAGAAGGTATGACAAAACTATACTCTAATTTTACACCACGTAAATCACGTATGAAAGGTGTAGATAAAGTAGTTGTATTTGGTATACAACATTTTGTATTAAAACACATTATTGAAGGATTTAATCATGGATTTTTTATTCATGGATTACGAAGTACTTTAGGTACTGAAAAAGCTAAAGAATTAATTATATCTGAATACAAACGTCATTGTAATGTAGATACTAAACATATTGAAGCTTTATGGGATTTAGGTTATTTACCAATTGAAATTAAATCTTTAGAGGAGGGTAGTTTATGTCCAGTAGGAGTTCCAATGCTTACAATTACTAATACACATCCTGATTTTGCTTGGTTAGTAAATTATCTTGAGACATTACTTAGTTGTGAACTATGGCAACCTATAACATCAGCAACAATTGCATATGAATATAAAAAGTTACTTAACAAATATGCGCTCGAAACTACAGGATCTACTGAAGGAGTACAATGGCAAGGACATGATTTTAGTATGCGTGGTATGTCTTCAGTTGAGTCAGCTATTCTTTCTGGTATGGGTCATTTACTTAGTTTCACAGGAACAGACACAATCCCTGCTATATATAGTCTTGAGCAAAGTTATAGTGGTACAGGGCTTATTGGTGCTTCTGTTCCAGCTACAGAACACTCAGTTATGTGCATGGGTACTAAAGAAGATGAAATAGATACTTTCAAAAGGCTTTTAAATCTTTACCCTGAAGGTATATTATCTGTTGTATCAGATACTTGGGATTTATGGAAAGTTTGTACAGAATATTTACCTCAATTAAAAGAACAAATTCTTGCAAGAGATGGTAAATTAGTAATTAGACCTGATAGTGGAGACCCTGTAGATATTATTTGTGGTACAGCTAGAGAAATATTAAAAAGGGGTGTAGGTTCTTTTAATCATGAAACCATATCTTTAGATGGAACAAATATGATATATCCTACAAACTCTTTTCCAAGAACTTCTTACAGATTAAACGGAGAATTTTTAACCGTAAATGATTGGGAATTAAATAGTATTAAACCAACATCAGAGGAAAAAGGTGTAATAGAACTTCTTTGGGATACCTTTGGGGGTACTATAAATGAACAAGGATACAAAGTACTTGATCCGCATATTGGAGCTATCTATGGTGACTCAATTACTTTAGAAAGAGCTGAACAAATTTGTGAAAGACTTAAAGCTAAAGGTTTTGCAAGCACAAACATTGTACTTGGAATAGGTAGTTATACTTATCAATATAATACTCGTGATACTTTTGGTTTTGCTATGAAAGCTACTTATGGTGAAGTAACTTACTCTAAACCTAAATTTCCTGGAGATAATAATACTGAAACAGAAGAAAGGGAGATTTTCAAAGATCCTATTACCGATGATGGAACTAAGAAATCTAAAAAAGGTCTTTTAATGGTTAAAGAGATTAAAGTATATGCTCAAGGTGAAGGAGAAAATCTTGATCTAAAATATAGTAGATTAATATGTTTAGATCAATGTACTTTAGAAGAAGAATCTAAAGGATTACTCGAAACTGTATTTAAAAATGGAAAATTAGTAAAAACCACCAATCTTAAAGAAATAAGAAATAAACTTAATTCATATAAATGACAGTTTGTAACGATAAAAATTGTACACTTAAGGAAAATTGTAAAAGATATAGAGAAAAAATACAACCTTTTCATACTTATTATTTAACTTTAAAACAAAATAAAGATGGAACATGTAAGTATTTTTGGGATAATAAAAGAGATAAACATATAATTAAATGAAAAATGAAGTTATAATTCTAGTTGGTATATCAGGTAGTGGAAAAACTACCTGGTCTACTAACTATATGAAAGCTTTTAAAAATACACTTAGAATCAATAGAGATTCTATTAGACAAATGCTAGTAGGCAATCTTGATGGTTATTATAAGAGAAAAGATTTGGATATTATAGAGATGGAAGTAACTTGTGCAGAAATTGATATTGCTGACAATTTAGTTTTAAATGCTTATGATATCATTTTAGATAATACTAATTTAAAACCTTCTCATATAGATAGATGGTGTAATTATTTTGAAAAAAGAGATTATAATATTAAATTTAAGTTCTTTGACATTGAATCTATAGCTTATTGTAAAAAGATGGTTAATCAGAGGGATAATTTAACATACACTCAATTAGATTATATCGATAAACAATTTCAACAATATCAAAATATTAAAAATTATATAGAAACTAAATATAAAGATAATATATTATAATGAGTAAAAGTTATAAAAAGAATGCTTTTATTAAAGATTATAATCCTGATTATAAGAAAATTAGAAGGAAGAAATTTAGGAGAAAAACTAAAGAATGTAATAAAGAAGTTCTAAAAAATGAAGATGTCATATATCCTGAAGATTACTCTGAGCTTATAAATGATTACAAAGTATGTGATTGGAGAACGAAGATTAAAAAATCTAAGAAATATAATAAAAAGTATGGTTGTAGAATTAAAAATAATAAAGTTTTAAAATGAATCATTTATTTGTACCATACAACTTAACATTAAAAACTAAAGAAAAAGATGAGTAAAAATATATGGTTTACTGCTGATACACATTATGGTCATAAAAATATTGTCAGAGGTACTTCTAATTGGGAAAATAAAGACAATGGACAAAGAGTAAGAGATTTTAATACATTGGAAGAACATAATAGTGTTCTTGTTGATAACTTTAACTCCGTAGTCAAAGAAAACGATGAACTTTGGCATCTTGGTGATTGGTCTTTTGGTGGATATAGAAATATATGGGAATTTCGTAAAAGATTAAAATGTAGAAATATTCATTTGATTTATGGTAACCATGATGAACACATTGTGAATAATAAATTTTTAGATAACGATCAGGAAATTGAAGCTCATAATTGGTTTATTAAAGATGCCCCCAGATATTATGTTAGAATGCAAGATATATTTAGTTCTGTTCAATACTATAAAGAACTTAATATTAACAACCCTAATGGTAAAACTACATTTATATTATCACATTATGCTATGAGAGTATGGAATAGATCCCATCATGGTAGTATTATGTTATATGGTCATTCTCATGGTACGTTAGATAAATTAACTCCAAATATTGCTAATCCAACATGGATTGGAGATCAATATTTTATTAAGAATTATCGTACAATGGATGTTGGTGTAGATACTAATAATTTATATCCTTATCATTTAGATCAAATTTATTATATAATGAAAGATAGAGAAGTATCTTTAGAGGTTGACCACCATAACTCTAAAACAACTTAAAATAAATTAAAACAATTAAAAACAATTAAAAATTAAAGAAATTTGTAAAGTTAATGTTTAAAGAAAAATTTGAATTAAAAAGAGAATTTGTAGAAAAATTTAAAGATATAAAACCTCCTTTTGGTTTTAATGGTCTCGGAGAATTGACATATTTAAGAACATATTCTCGATTAAAATTAGATGGTAAAAATGAAAAATGGTTTGAAACTATAGAAAGAGTTGTTAATGGAACATATACTATACAAAAAAATCATATAAAAAATCATAAACTTGGATGGAATGAGAAAAAAGCTCAAAATTCTGCTCAAGAGATGTATGAAAGAATGTTTTATATGAAATTTTTACCACCAGGAAGAGGATTATGGGCTATGGGTTCTGATATTATTAACACAAAAGGATTATATGCGGCTCTTAATAATTGTGCTTTTGTTAGCACTAAAGATTTAGATAAAGATACGACTAAACCTTTTGAGTTTCTAATGGATATGTCTATGCTTGGTGTTGGTGTAGGTTTTGATGTTAAAGGAGAAGGCAAAATCAATATTTATGATCCAACTTTTAAATATACATCAACTTTTATTATAGAAGATACAAGAGAGGGTTGGGTTAATAGTTTAAAATTATTATTAAATTCATACTTTAATGAAAATAGTAATTGTATTTTATTTGATTATTCTCATATTAGAGAAAAAGGTCAACTAATTAAAACTTTTGGAGGATTATCATCTGGTCCAAAACCTTTAATGGATTTACATGATAATTTAAGAAGAGTATTAAATAGGAATATAGGTATACCTATAACTATTACTACAATAACAGATATAATGAATCTAATAGGCGTCTGTGTTGTTAGTGGTAATGTTAGAAGAACTGCTGAAATAGTATTTGGACCTTCTAATAATGAATATTTAGATCTTAAAAATTATAATGTAAATCCTGAAAGATCTGAATATGGTTGGACTTCTAATAATTCAATATTTTGTAATATTGGTGATAATTATAATGAAGCTGCTAATAGAACTATAACTAATGGTGAACCTGGTTATTGCTGGCTATCTAATATGCAAGAATATAGTAGAATGAATGGTAAAAAAGATAATAAAGATAAAAGAGTTTTAGGCGGAAATCCCTGCCTTGAACAATCACTAGAATCTTATGAATTATGTTGTCTTGTAGAAACATTTCCAACTATGTGTAAAGATAAAGAAGATTATCTTAGAACACTTAAATTTGCTTATTTATATGCCAAAACAGTAACTTTGGGTAATACTCATTGGGAAGAAACAAATAGAGTCATGCTTAGAAATAGAAGGATAGGAACATCTATGACTGATATATCTTGGTATATACAAAAAAATGGTATTGAAAATCTTAGAAGTATATGTGAAGATGGTTATAAAACTATTGATAGATATGATGATATATATTCTGATTGGCTTTCTGTTAGAAAATCTATAAAAAAAACATCAATAAAACCATCTGGAACAGTAAGTTTATTACCTGGAGTTAGACCTGGAATACATTATCCAGAATCTAATTATTATATAAGAAGAATAAACGTAGCTAATAATTCTCCTTTGTTATCTTTCGTTAGAGAAGCTGGTTATAAAACAGAACCTTCCAATTATGATAAAACTTCAACTATAGTTGAATTTCCAATTTATATAGCAGGAAGAACATTGTCTGACGTTAGTATGTGGGAACAGCTTGAATTGGCAGCTTTTATGCAAAAACATTGGGCTGATAATCAAGTTAGTTGTACTATTACTTTTAAACCAGAAGAAGCCAAACATATAGAAAAAGCTCTTGATTTTTATCAATATAGATTAAAGGGAATAAGTTTTTTACCAAAGTTAGAAAAAGGTGCTTATACACAAATGCCTTATGAAGAAATATCCAAAGATATTTACGATCAACTTATAAAAAATATAAAACCTTTAAACATATCTGATATTTCAGAAAAATCAAAACCAGAACAATTTTGTGATGGTGAAAATTGTATAATTAATTAATCTAATTTATCTAATTTATCTAATTTATCTAATTTATATGAAAATAAAATATATCATTTGTAATCATTGTAACACTCCTGCATTTTCATTTAATAATATATATCCTTCGTTTTGTACTTGTAGAAAATCTGGTATTAGAGGAGGTTATGTTCAAAATACAACAATTGGTTTACCAGAAGATTTTACTGTTATAGAATCCGATGTTGAAAATTCTATTGAAAATATTAGAAATAATTTTATTGTTACTATTAAAAAAGATAACAAAGGAATTTATCTAAATAAATTTATAGATAAAAGATTAAAAGAGTGTACCGATCTTGAAATAATAGATCTTATGTTAGATTATTATGAATATATATCTGAAAATTTAGAACATTGTTTTGATATAACTGATATAAGAGAACAAGAGATATTATTGCAAGAATTAAAATTTAGAAAGTTTTTAACAAGAATGGATAGAATGGATAGAATTAATAGAAAAAATAAGTCTAAACGAAGAAATAGAGATAGAAGAAAATTAAGAAGTTTGAAAAGTAAATTGGAAATTTAGTTTCCAGATAATAGATTTGTGCCCTATTTTAATATTTTGATAGGGCACACTATTATTTTGTGAATTCTTCTAATTCTTGTTTATTTGCTAATCTTTTTAGTTGATAAAATTGATTTGGACCAGGAATAATAGAAGCAAATTTAGTTAATGCTTTATTTTGTCCTTTTCTTGAACCTTTTTTATAAACTCCTTCTTCACCAAATGCTGAAGGTAAATAGGATATTGCTAATCTTAAATCATCCATAGTTCTAACTAATGGAACAAGATTTTTACTAGTATTAGATATTTGTGAAGGATCAAAGAAATAAGATATATCTCCAGAGACTCTATTTAATAGTGTTAATCCTGTTTTAACAGCCCAATTTTTTCTTAACTTTTTAGATTCCTCATCATCACCTTTTAATGCTCCTAATGCTAAATAGGTTGCTGTAAATAGAGTTAATTCGGTTAGAGTTTTTTTCAAATTTGCTATTTCTAATTCTGATAAATTTCCAGATTTTACTCTATCATATGTATCATTAAAATTAACAAGTAATCTTCCAATTGTAACATATCTTCCTTCAGTTTCAGTTTGAAGTCTATTATCATATTTTCTTTCGCCTATTCTATTTTCAATTGCTGTTGGTAACCATTTTTTAAACTGAGATATTAATCTATACAATACAGATTGTTGTAATGTTGCAGCTTCTTGTTGAGTATATCTACCATGAATCATTTGATTAACTCTTTGTATTTTATCAACTAATTGAGCTTTTTCTTTATCAGTAGCATCTTTATATTTGTCCGTTAGTTCTCCTTTAGGTGATAAATATCCATCTTTAATCATTACTGCAATAGCTGGTCTTGATTGTAGATATTTTTCACCAGATTTTTGCATACTATATGCATATTCTATTATTTTATCTGTTGATAATTTCTTAATCGATTTTAAACTAACATCGGTAACTTGATTGTAATCTTCTAAATCTTGTAATATATTTAGTTCTTCAATTAATACTTTGTTTAAAACAGATTCTTTATCTAATGTTTGTTTAATAAAAATATTACTTGCTTGTTTTAGTTGTGTTAAATTAAAATATTGTCCACCAATGCCTTCTATAAAATTTGATACATCTCCAAATATAATATTAGAGGCTGCTGTTATTGGGCTAAATCCTATTCTTAATAAGCTATTATATCTTAAAGCTAAATCTATTATATTAGAACCATGTACATATTTTCTACCTGTTATATTTCCATTCTCATCATAAGTATTTCCTAATTCAAAATATAATTCTTTATCTTTCATTTCACCAAACACTTGCATATTTATAACATCTTCAATCATTTTATTTAAATTTGTTTCTGAACCAAATATTTCAGTCTTTGGATCAGATGATTTTTTAAACGATCTCTCTGTTAATATTCCTTCTGGTGTTAATTTATATTTCAAGTTTTCTTGTAATAGTCTTATAGTAGGTAAAATATCAGACATTTCTTCCTGATTATAGATGTGTTTACCATAACTCATCAAAATTGCCCCTAAATCTCTTGATTTTTCTTTATCATCTAATCTTTTAGTATATTTTGTAGGTAAAACATCAGCATATAAACTTTCTTTTGAAGTAAAATCAGTATCACTAGTAGTCTGTACATTAATTAATTCTTTAATTTTATTCCATATTCCTTCTGTTTTTTTAAGATTTGGTATAAAGTTTTTACCAAATTTTATAGATTGATTTTTCTGTAATTCAGAAATAGTATCTTGATAAAATTGATAAAATTCTGACAATTCAGGATTATCTACTATTATTTTAAAATTAGGATTTAATTGACCATTAGATAGATATTGTTGTGCCAACATGGTAGTATTTTCTTTAGGTTGTATAAATAAATCATATGTTTTTTCTAAAGAAACCCCATTTTTTTTAGCCCAATTATTTAAATTATCTATTTGTTTTTCTATTCTGGATTTTAATTGTTTAGACCTTGTTGATTTTCTATTTTGTGCTTCTTTAATAATGCTTCCTATTGTTCTACCAATATAATTTTTAGAATCAGATAATGAACCTACTCCTTTAGTAAATTTACCAATATCTTCATTTTGGTTATTTATATCTTCTTTTGTTATTTTATTCTTTTCTGTAGAATAATTTTGTATTACTTTTGTAGCTCTATCTTGTATAAGAGGAAATAGTTTTTCTGTATATTCCTTAACTAAAGATTCTGTTCCTTTGAAATTTTTGAATGTATCTAAGATATCAGATATATCAATTATTTCATCATCTGTAATAGGTCTTCCTTTCCTATCTTTGGTGTCAACTAAATCTTCTATTTTTTGTTTTACATAATCTAAAGTATCATCTGCTAATTTTTTGTATGTATTATAATCCTGATCTTTAGTTACTTTTTTAATACCTTCTCCTATTTTATTTATTTCTTCCTGTAAAATATTAAAAGATGGAGTATCTTCTTTTGTAGATTTTTGCTGTTTTTCAAGATATGCTAATCTTCTTTTAAAATAAACGTATTGTTTTAAATATGGAGATTTATTAATATTTTCTCTATCTTTTTTCTTTTGTTCTATTTCTTCTTTTAAATCTTTCTTTTTTAATTGAATTTGAGATAAATCTCTTTTTTTATCTATAATTACTTCGTTCCAAGTATTATTATATTCATCAGTAATTAACTTTGGATTATATCCTTGTTTTTTAAGAATATTACCTACAGTATTTTCATAGAAATTATAAATAGGTTTTAAAGCACCAAATCCTTCTGTTTCTACTCTTTCAAGTTCTTGTTTAAGTTGATTTATTTCTTTATTATCCTGCTCTTGTTTTGTTTTAACTTCTTCATCAATTTTTTGTTCTACTTCTTTTTTAGTTTTAGCAAAATAAACTTTACTATTACTATCTCTCACACTATACTGTTCTTCACCAGCCCAGTCTTTTTCAAGTTCTATTTTTTCTTTAAGCTTTTCCCCAATAATTTTTAAATTATTTTTATTTTTCTCAATCTGTTTGATTCTATTCTCTTTTTCTCTTTTAAACTCTTCTAAAGTAGTATGTCCTTCAACTTTACTAGCTGTATCACCACTTGGAAATAATATTTTTTCATAACCTTTTTTAGCACTATCTTGTATAATAGATTTAACAAAGAATGTAACCCAGTTATTGTTTTTGTTTAGAAGTTGTAGGAATTGATTTTGATTTGAAGTAGATAATCTTTTTCTTGCTTCTGCAATATCATCAGGATTAGTAGAATCTGGTTTACCCATTTTTTCTAACTCATCTATAATATCATTTTCATTACCTATTAATTCATAAGCATCTCTACCTTTCTGAAATAAATCACTTTGTACTTCAAGTATTCTACGAGTTTTAGAATCTGTTTTAGATTTATTAGAATATTTCGCAGCAGCTTGAATCTCAGTAATACTTAATTGTGCATCATAAGCCATTTCAGCTAATTCGGCATCTGTATAATCTTTACTAGCCCCTTTATACTCAGCGGCTAAATCATCACTTCTAAACCATCCAATACCATTATCAGTACTAAACTGAGCATGTCCTTTGATAGAAGGAGTAATAGCTCCCTTTCTTACTGTTTTAGTATTATTGTTAATCCAATTTTTAAATCCTTCTATATCTTGTTTAGAACCTAATATGTGAATTTGTTCTGGTTCAAATACTACATATACATCATTTAATAAAGGATCATATGTATTTTTAATAACCAAACCATCTTTATTTTCAGATAAAGTTTGTTGAATTCTATCAACATAGGTTTCTTCTCTCCATTTATTACCTTTATCATCAAACTCTTTTAATGTTTTAGAGTTTAATAAAATAGAATACACTCTATTTCCAGATTGTTTTTTAATGTATTTTTTTCTTCCTTCTAATAAAGAATCTTTTTTATTTTTTAAGGCTTTATTATATTCTTCTTCTGATATAGATAGTTTATTATTTGTACCTAATTCTTCTTTGTAGTAAACTATAGGTGTATCTTTTAACCAGTCTACTTTACTGTACTTATATTTACCGTAATTTACATTTTCTATTACTTCTACTTCTGCATCAGGATTGTAATTCCAATCATCCTTTTTATAATTTTCTAATGCTTCCTCTTTTGTTTTAAATGGAATACCATAAGATATACCACCTGATTTGAATACACTTTTAACAAGATATTCTTTATTTCTTATTTCAGAATCTACAAAAGACCTACCCTCGTCTAAATCCTTTATTAAAGAATCTATTTTTGAAAGACCAAAAGTTCCTTCAACTCCATCAACACTTCCATCATCGCTAAATGATACATCTTTCTGTACATTAGCAGTATATGCGGAAAAAGAATTTTCTAAATTATTGGAAAAGAAGAATCCTAGTTTAGCAGAACCCGACCCTGTAAACTCTCCTAATTTTTCTTTTGAAAATTTATCAAATCCAAATTGAGAGCTACCATGATAAACAATATCTTTCACTTTACTATCAGGAAATATAGTATCAAGGTATTGAGAATATTGTCCAGTAGTTCCAATAGAAGCTAACTTAGGATTTTGTTCAAACACAAAATCTACACCTTTTTTAGTAGTAATACCTTTAGGTCTTTCTTGCACTTCAACTCCAGGAATAGCTATTTCATTTTCTGTATAATTAGTACCTCCTGGAACTGTTAGGTTAGAATAATGTTGTGTATTAGGTTGTGTAAATGCTTTATGTTTAGCGGATTCATATTCTATTAAATCTATTATTTCATCATCTTTTAAGTATTCTCCATTTTTGTACTCATAGATAAAACCATTAAAAGTAAATTCTTCATTATCACCTCTTTGTATTACTTGTTTTTCTTCATTAGTTTTAGCAGTATTAATCTCAACAGTATAACTATAATTAGAAGCTAATTCTAAAGCTAATTGTTCTCTATCCTTAATATTCAAACTAAGTAATAATTCTTTTTGTTCTTTAGGTATTTGTAATTCAGTAAGTATTCTATCTAAACTCCATTTGTTTTTATTACCCTTATCAAATATATTTTTTGCTTTTTCTGATTGTAATATATTAATTGCTTTTAATCCATATTTTATTTCGTCTGATGAAAATTCTTTTAAATCTATTTGATTATCAATGTTTAACATAGAAGCTAATTCCTCTAATTTAGTATTAGGATCAATCTCAAAAGGTTTAATTACTTTAGTAGGAGTAGAGAATAAATCTCTAAGATATTGACTTATTTGCTTTAATAAATCTTTTAAATAAGATATTAATCCTTTATCTTTAGACTCATTTAAATTATTAGAAGCTAATTCTCCTAAAGCTGTAACAATTGACTCTTTCCAGAAACCTTCAGTTAGACTTCCATCTTCATCTATTAAATGAGGATATTCTTTTTTAATTTTTTCTATTATTAATTTTCCACTATCTGTTGTCTGTAATTCGTTTTTTAAATTATTGAATAAATCAGGATTTTGTTTAACTATAATATCTATAAAAGGATGAGAAAATTCATGAAAAGCTACTTCTGAAGTTAAATAGTTTTTAGGATATAATATAGTATTATCTTTATATACTGCTGGAGTATTATCTAAACTTAATTGTAAATCTTCTCTATTTAGTCCAGTTTGTTCTTCAATATATTTTAATATTTCTTCTGGTTCTACTATTTTATAATTAATCTTTTGTCCGAATTTATTATATAACTTATCTACAATTTCTTTGAATTGCTCTATTGGTAATTCTTCTTTGTTTTTTGGTATACTTTGTTGTGGAAATTGATTACTTCTTGGTTTTTGAACAGGAGCATATACTTTCCATTTATCACCTACCTGATGAACATAACTTCCTTTTAACAAATCTTTAATTTGATTATAAGCAGTTAAAGCTTGTTCTTTTGTACTATGAAATTTAGATATTACATCAATCCTTAATTTTTCATTAATTCTCGGTTTTTCATTTGTTTTTAATTGAATATCTGAATTATTTATTGATTTATTTTCTTTTTCTATAGATTTTAATGAATAATTTTTACCATACATTTTGTTTGGTCTTATATTAATCATTTGTTCTGCTAGTATATCCGATTCTATATTATAATATTCTTTTTTATTTAACAATAAATCTGGATTTTCTCTTTTAAATAATTCTGGAAAATTACTCAATTCTTCAACCCCATTTTTTTTATAAAAATTATCAAACGCATTTTTAACTAATTCATTATAATATTCAAAAGGTATTATTCCTAAATATGTTATAGGACTATTATTTAATCCAGATTGTAATATACCTAAATCCATCATATCTTTAGCTAAATTCAAATCTAATTCTTGAATCTCTCTAAAAGCATCTGTTAGTTGATTTGCTTTATATGTATCATATCTTTTAGAATACAATTTTAAATTATCGCTTCCTTTTTTAAATTTAGATAAAATTGGTTGTAATTCTTTTATTAATAGGTTGTTAGATAATTTTTCTTCTACTTCATTTTTATTATCTTTTGTTTTAATATCCAATATTCTTTTGGATAATGATTTGATATCTTCAGAGGATTTAAATAAATAATCTTTTAATTTTTCACTATCTTTATATCCCCAATTTTCAATTACAAATTGAATTAAATCATTTTCTATTAAAGTATTTAATTTATCATTTTCTAAATTATTCTCAACCTTAAATAATTCTTTAGTTTGTTCTTTTATATATAAAAATTCTTCATTTTGAGTATTATATAATGGAGAATATATATCTCTTGTAAATTTTAATTGATTGAACGTATTAACTATTGAATTTTTTAATATTTTTTCTGTATTAATTACATTATTGAATAATAGTACATTTTTTATTAATTCTTGTTTATCTATTATACTATCTAAATTTTTACCAACTCCTGCTGTATCCATGTTGGTTGCACGCATGGATTTAGATAATTCATTTGCTGAATTTCTATACTTTATGTAATCCTCTAATATTTGTATTTGATCTTTATAAAAATCATCTTTTGATTGATTTTCTTTTTTAAGATGACCTTTTAATATATCTTTTGTTAATATTTTGGGTTCTTTATTTTTATTATTTTTATATTTTTTATATATTTCTTTTAATATAGTACCTTTTGATTTTTTCTTTATAATAGATATAGAATCATTCAAAGATATTTCTTTTAAATAATCAGAAATAATAGGTTGACTCATAAAATATGCAACATCTTCAAATGTTACACCAGATCTAACTAAATACAAATATGTATTTAATGTTTCATCTGTCATATTAATATCTAATATAAATGGATCTTTGGCAGCATCCACTACAGATGTTAATATATGAGATATTGTTTCTGATATTTTATTCTTTCCTTCATTATCTTTTAAATTTGACAATGATATATTTCCTTCTGTTGTCTTATTATGATTTAAATTTATATTATGTTTATTAGACATTTTTAAATCATATTCTTGAGATAAAATATGATGAGTATTATGCAAAGCTGCAATACCAACCATATCTTTTGCTGTTAAAAATTTGATAAATTGTGATATTTTACCATTTTTACCAGATAGTTTTAATTGACTTGAGTATAGTATATTCCCTAATGATTCTTCTCTTGATTTAATATAATTTTTTTCTTTTTCTTCATACAATTTATCGAATTCTTCTTGAGATTCAAAATTATTTCTCGATAATGAATTATCTGGTTTCTCATTTAAATGTTCAATAAAATTAACTTTATTTGCAATGTCTTTTATTATTTTATTACTGTTTGGTTTAATAAGAGCTTCAAAATTAGAGGGATTGGATAATATTTTTTTACATATATCCATTAATTCGTTCTCTTTTTTAGATTTTTCATCTCTTTTAAAAGATCTTCTTATAATATTTAATTTATCAACGTCAAAATCTGAACCTGATTTGGTTGTAATAATAGTAGGAACTATAATAGAAGTAGAAGATTCTTCTGGTAAAAATTCAACTATTTCAAAATATTCCATTGAATTTAAACCTTGAGTGGGAATTCTATAAGCTATTATTTCTAATAAATTCTTATCTATTTTTCCTTCTTTAATAAGTTTATTGGTTTCCTCTAATCCTCCATTTTTTTCTATAAAATCTCTATAATCTTTAGAAACAGCTAACTTAATTTGTGCTGGTAATACTTTACCATTTTCAACTCTATAAGGTTTTAAAGAATCATTAACTCCGTGTTTTCTTTTACCTTTAGGTTCCATACCAGAAGAAGAAACTTGAATTAAAGCATCTCCTGTTATTTTCTGTCTAATTAATCTTGTATTAATTATTGACATTAATAATGAATCTACTTTATTTTTATTCACCATGTTATCAACTTTATATTTTAACATGGATTTTCCTTCTTTAATCTCTTCTTGTATAGAATCTATAATATTATCTGGTAAATCTCTATTTTTTGCTTCTGTTTGTAATAAATCTACTAATTTTTTAATGTTTTCAATAGTATTTTTATCTATTCCAAGTTCTTCTATTAATTTACTTTTTTCAATATTTACAATATCATCTATTAGCTTATTATGTTTTTCTAATAAATTTTTAAATTCAGAATTAACTATATTACCATTTGAATATGTATCTGTAAATACTAATTTTCTAAATTGTGTACCATAAATATTTTTAGATTTTGGATCTGGTGTTTCAGTTTGAATACCAAGAAAATCATAAAATACTGTTTGTTTTGTCCAATTTTTAGTATTTATATTACCATAATTAGTTTCATTATAGAATTTGTTAATTTCTCCATTATTATCTAATATAGTTCCAACTTTTGATCCAGATTCAAATAAAGCATATCCGATTTGTTCATTAGTCATATTATCTGCTATAACTTCTAAATTAGTTCCTTTAATAACCGAAGGTAATAAGGGAAATAAACTATATTTATGATAAGCAGGAGCAAAAATATCATTGTATTTTTGTGGGCCAGCATATTGAGCTTTTAATGGTGTAAAATAATATAATTCATCTTTATTTAATAATTCTCCTTTTTGTGCTTTATCAAAGATATTTTGTGGTATATCTTTACCAATTCTTATTAAAAAACTTCTATATTCATCTAATGTAATCCATCCTTGAGCATCACCTTCATTGATATCATTATAAGAATCTAATATTTCATTAATTTCTGACTCTTTTAATCCGCTTTTTTCAAGTGTTTCCTTATAATTCTTTATATATTCTTCGTTTAACTTTTGTTTTACATCTTTGAAAATAGCTACTTTAATTTCTCCATTTTCTATTTTTTTATCTTTTCTTTTAATATTATTATTTAACCAAGTATTTATATTAGCTCCATTATCAGCAGATTGTTTTACACCTGTATATCCTGCTGTTCTTTTAAATAAATCTTTGTAAAATGCTAGATCACCTATGAATAATTTTGTTTGTTCTATTGAGTTAATATAATCGTTTACAGCAATTGCATTAGCTATCTGATTAATTGAATATTTTTGTAAATCTTTTGGTAATAACTCCAATGTTATACCAAATTCTTTAAATTCATTTTTTAATTGTTCTTGTGAATATTTAGTAAAGAAATCAATAACATCTTTGTTTACTTCATCATAGAATTTTGGAGCTAATTCATCTATTAATCTTATTGTTTCTTCTTTTGAAGGTTTTAATTCTTCTATTTTTGATAATTCTTTGTTTATTTCAGTTTTTACTGATTTTAGTATACCTTCAAATACTGTAAATTTTCCTCCTGTTTTATTATAAGTTGCTATATTTTTACCTACTTCGTTTACTCTAAACAAAGCTATTCTTTTTAATTCAGATTTAAAATATCCTTGAAATGTCTTTAATAATTGTTTATTATCTAATGATTTTAAATCTTCTACAGGTATATATAACTTCTTATTTTTTCCAAAACTATTTATAGATACTATGTGTTCGGATGATTTATCAGAAGCTCTAATATATGAGCTTTTTCCATTTTTTAATATAGATACTATTTCCTGAATATATTTATCAGTAGTATTTAATTTTCTAGTGGCTAATTTATCATTTTCTGAACTTAAACCATCATGCAAATCTATTGATAAATATCTATTTTTACTTTTTTTACCATTAGAATCAAACAATTCACTTAGATATACAGATCCTTCTGCTGTAACAGTATTTAAATGAGGTAATACAGAATATAGTTCTTCAATTGTATTTGAATTATTTATCTTATTTTTAATTGTAGATAAAGTATTATTATATCCTAATGAATATATTGTTTTATTTTCAGATGAGAAAAATGATAATTCTGTTGACTCAGGACTATTATTAGCTTCTATTTCTGCTATTGTTTTTATATTATTTTTAACTCCAGATTTATCTTCTTTAAAGTCAAATAAAGTAGTTATATCTCCATTATTTTCTTTAATATAGTTCTGTAAAGCTATTGCTGCTGGTATAAAATTATCAGAATTTTTTAAATTGGATATAGTATTTTTAGATAAATTAAAACCAATAGAATTTAAAAATGATATATTGTCTTTAAATGAAATAGTATTTAAATCTATTATAATTTTATTATCTTTTTGTTCTGAAGATCTTGCTAATATATTAGATTTCCATTTTTCTATTATTTTTCCAGAATTGTTTTCTTCATTGGCATCTATAATAAAAACATCATTATCTTTCATTATAGTTTTATATGAAGTATATCTATTTTTAGAAAAATCTTGTCTAAATTGTTCTTGAAATACTATCTTTTCATATGAAATAGATGGATCTGGTTTGCCTAATTTATCTATTAACTCTTTTAATTCTGGTCTATCTTTTGACAAAATATTTAATTTATCAAATATTTCTTCATATGTCAATAAACCACTTAGATTTTTTAATAAATAATTATATGTAGAATCTGCATCTACAACTTTAGGTAATCCTGTATTATCACTTAATTTATCAACTTGTTTTAAAGATGATATTAATGACCAAACAGAATCATTTAAATTAGATTTTGGAGAAGATAAATTTGCTTCTTGATATGCAGAATCTCTTTGTGTCGATGCTTCTATTTTTTCTAATTCTTCTAATTCTTCTAATTCGTCTATTCTTTCTTCAAAATTGAAATCTTCATCTTTAACTTTTAAATTTATATTAACACCTTTTACATTAGATTTTTCTATAAATCTTTTTGTTAATTCTTCAAAGTTATCATATATATATTCTATATTTTTTATCTTTTTTTCCAGATCAAATATAGACTCTTTGTTATCTGGATCATTTTTAATTAATTCTTCTTGTTCATCTATGAATCGATTGTAATAATTTTCTATTAATTCATCATGAACTTCATCTATAATATTTCTATTTATTATTGGTTTTACTTCATTTGGAGTAATCCCTTTTTTAAATAATTTATCAAAGAATAAATAAGAAAAACTATCTAATACATCTTTTTCAAAAGTTACTCCTTTTTCTGCTTGAATTTTACTTCTATTTAATACAAAAAGATCTCTTTTTCTTATTGGTTTTTCTTTATAATAACCTTTATCTATTCTTTTGTATAATTCTTCTATTGAAGAAACAGGAAGATTTAATAATTCTTTTATATAATTTAGTATTCTTCTAAATAAATTATTTCTTACTGGTTGATCTTTTAATATTTTACCTGATTTCTTGTAATTAAGAAAATCTTCAGCAAGATATTCTTTTATTTCTAATAGATCTTTTAATCCTTTCTTCCTTCTTACTTCATTGTGTAAGCTCCTTTGTTCTTTATCTGTTAAATATAATTCTTCTATAGCATGATAAGCTTCATGGTATAATGTTCCAGAAGTAGCTTCATCTGATAATAGTACTTTACCATAAGATATAAATTGTCCTAAAGCTTCCCCATCAATTAAACCTTTAGTTTCTTCATAATCTATATTTGGAAAATTAGTTTTAAACCATTGTTTTTCCTGTTCAGAAACTTTTTCTTCCTCTTTTAACTGTTCTTTAGATTTAAGTCTATTTAATTTTTCTTCTGTTGGTATATCCGATTTTATTCTTTTTTCTAATACTCTCCTTTGAGATTTAGATGGAGTATTAACATTTTTTAAATCTTTTTCTTCTTTTATGATATTATTGTAAGAATAATATTGGTTTCTAAGTTGTACTTTACTTTCAGGTAGCACATCAGTACCAAATAATGGTCTATCACCTGATAATAAATATTCTTTATATGAGTTAAACTCTTTAACATCTTTATCCAATTCTTCATTTCCTGTTTTTAAAGGAGTAAATCTATCATCAAAATCATAGTCTTTATTTACGTTAACACGTTTATATTTTAAAAATTCTTTTAATCTATTTAATCCTTCTTCTGTTTTTAGTGTAGAAGCATTTTCTAATGTAAAACCAACATTTAATACTCCTTCTTGTCTACCAATTGTGAATTGTTTTGGACCACTCTTGGGTATAGAATATTGTATTAATTTATTTAACTCTTTTCTTGGTTCTTCTATTGTTTTATCTTTTACACCAATATCTTGTAATATAAGATCTATTACTTTACTTATTTCATTATCTGTTAATAATCTTGGTATTAAATCTGTTGTAATAGTTCCTTCTTTATTTGAAGCATATAGTTTACCAGTTAAGCCTATTTTACCATTTTTCAAAAGACTTTCATTTGGATTTTCTTTAAATCCAACACGTGGTAATTCTAAGTCTATATCTTCTATATTACCCAATCTATCTATAACACTAAAGGATTGTCTTTGACCTTGTATAGTATTCTCAAATTGTAAATGTCCATTTGATCTTCCATCAATATCAACATATATATCTTTAGTGGAATCTAAAATAGTTTTTCTAAATTTGGCTAATTCTGCAATTTTAGAAGCTTTATCTTCATCTTTAATTAAAATTCTACCATTTTCAATAGCTTCTATAGTAGTTATAGTTCCAAATACTAATTTACCATCTTTATTTATATTACCTTCTTGGTCAGATTTTATTAAATTTCCATTTTTATCTGTAATAACTATGTGAATTCCACTATCATAATCAGTATTATCTAAAAATTCTTTAGCCTCTGGTCTTAAATCCATTATTTCTTTGAATAATTTTGGATTATTTTTTTCTGTAACTAATAGACCTTTTAAATCTTTTGGACTATGTTTATTGGTAAATCTATAATATCTTTCAGAGGATTCATCAGTACCATCATCTGGTCCAGATTCAATAGAATTTATACTTATTTTTCTTTTTGAATAATCTGAAAAAGAAGGATTTATATTATTTGTATATTTTACTCTTACTCTTGTATTTAAAAATTCATTATCTTCATCCAAATAATCTTTTTCTTCTTTTTCTACT
>ERZ724505.496-NODE-496-length-25108-cov-6.826169_pt1 | contig 25108 bp, 37 predicted proteins | sample MGYA00376038_ERZ724505 | MGnify/ENA primary metagenome ERZ724505 (study PRJEB28724, sample SAMN07190884) | wastewater metagenome | isolation source: effluent of sewage treatment plant in Hong Hong | place: Hong Kong | collected 2016-03-17 ...
AGAGTTCAGCACCTACGTTAAAAAATTGATTCGAGAGGATATGAAGAAATGAAAAGCATATTAGAATTATGAATTATACTAAAAGCTGTGTACACAGTATTATAAGAATATACAAAGCGAGGTGTGATTATGAAAGTAAAAATCAAAAGCTTCAACGGTGAGTTGCCCGAATACTTAACTCAAGGCAAAGTTTACAATGCGAGTCAACGCTCTGAATTTACATTTTTTATTGAGGATGATGAGGGCTGTATCTGGATGTGCTTATTCGACAACTGTCCTAATTTAAACGGCGGATCATGGGAGATTGTTGATTGAAAAAAACTACAACCACACACGAGAAATCAAAAAGGTTTCTTTAGGTGTGACAAAAGATGCCGACATTATCGCTTACATCAAAGATAAAGAGTTCAGCACCTACGTTAAAAAATTGATTCGAGAGGATATGAAGAAATGAAAAAGAATTTTATCAAACCACTAGGCTTTGCATGCGTGGCTGGAATGCTAACCACGGCATATGCCTTTGCACCTGCTAAACCAACAGAGCCAGTGTATATCATGGCACCTTTCAAGCTTGACGAAATCAATGTCAAAGCTGAGCAAGCAACTCTATTAACGGCAAACGATGAATACGCTTTAGAAGTGGATTACGTTGCTGACGTTTATAAAGATGGCAACGGTGTTGGTCACAACTGGATTGATGTTGAAGTTAAAGAAATAAAAGATATTCGCGTCTATTCAAAAGATGGCGAAATCCAAGCATACGTTGATCGTCTCGATGTTGTAGAGATCAAGGACATTATTGAACAAGAGCTAAGAGCGCGCGTTTAAGCGCTCCGTGGAGAACGTTATGACTGACCCCTGGAAAGAATTTGCAATCGTAATGGTGTTTGTGTTTATTGGTTTTTTTGCAGCTCTATACGTGCTTTACGCTGTGATCTGCCCTGCTGTGTGGGAGTGATGATGAATGGATATTGAAACAATGAAAAAAATCGTGGATGGTGCGCCTAAGTGGGCGTTCGGATACTGCATAAACCTAAGCGTATACACAGCCAGTACGGGTAAAGACGCAAAGTTGCTTGATATAGTTTCTATTGCCGACCTACGCACCGAACTAGACAAACGCGAACCAATGGATTTGCGTGCTGTTGATATTCCACACAGAACTATTGTTTTGGAGATGTGATGAAAGCCAATCTTAACGACGCAACGCACTGGCAACAAAAGCACGATGAATATTGGTTGCTAGATTTTGGAACGTGGCTATTGTTTAACGAAGGTTATTGGCAGAGAGCAAAGCCTGATTTAGACGGAATGGTGCTACTATAAGCCAAACCCAACCCCAACAATCTAGGTTAGCCATGAAACAAAAAAAGCCAATCGTTCTGCCGTTGATACCACCATCCGTTCGTATTCAAAAAGAATATGAACGCATGATGATGGGCATGATTGACGAAATCCGTGCGGATGTAATCCGAGACATTGTTAAACCATTTAAAAATGATTTGGCAATGGATGGGATTACGGATTGGCTCTCTCATGTCATGGATGCGGTGATTAATCGTTGGTCGTATAACCTAGACCGTATTGCGCCTGAAATGGCGAAGGTGTTTGTCGGCAAATCCAAATCAAACTATGAGCGTAGATTGCTGTCTATTCTGCGTAGACGTGGCTTTACAGTTGGGTTTAATCAATCCCAGTATGTTGAAGAACAGATGCAAGTCGCATTGGGTGAAAACATCGGATTGATTAAATCGGTTGGTGAGCAATACCTTGACCGCGTTCGATTGTCTGTATGGCAATCGGTTAAGGGTGGTTATGATGTTGAAGGCTTAATAAAACGCCTACGTGAAATTGACGGTATGTCCGAGCGTAGGGCTAAGATTATTGCTAAAGACCAAATAGGCAAGATCAACGATTCAATCGAGAATGCTAGAGCTAAAGAATTAGGTGTAACTAAAGCGGTGTGGATGCATTCTAGCGCAAGCAAGAAGCCCCGACCTAGCCATGTAAAAGCAAATGGCATGGAGTATGATTTAAAAAAAGGTGCTTATATTGATCATGAGTGGATTCACCCACGTGATAAAATAGGCTGCAAGTGCGGCAAAAGACTTATTATTGAATTGTGAGGTTGTGATGAGCAGAGAAGAATATTTAAAGAAAATGCGAGATAGGTTTGAATTTCACGCAAAACAATTTGGAATGAATTTAGAGAGAGATGATATTGGGGCTTATGTGTATGATATAACGCATAGTCATTTTGTTTTCTTTTCAACAGCATATCAAATAGATGAGAGCAAGAAATGACCCCAACAGAACTACGCGCACGCGCCCCAAGAGACGCCACGCACTACGACTTTGAGAACGGACAGCCAGTATTTTTTAAAAAGAATGATCTAGGCTTTACGTTCAAATCAAATGGCGGTGCATGGCAGATGATTAAAGTAAGTTTGAATAGTTATAAGAGGTTGTGATGAAGTTAATGACGGCTGAAAGTTTAATAAAGCTGCTAGATGCTAACGGCATTCAACTTAAAAAATATGGTGATGATATTGGTGTGTATGGTCGGATTAGTGGGGATATTCCTAACGACCACCCATTAATGAAATTATTTAAACTGCATCTAGACATTCTTTGCAAGCATTTTGGAGTTGATTAAATGACCAAAGACGAAATTAAACAAAACGCACCCGATGGTGCAACGCATTATAGTGAAACCGATATGGAGTATATTTTTCTAAAAGAATCGTACGAATATGGGTGGAAGTGTTTTGTGTTCGGCTCATGGCAACCATACATAGTAGAAGATAATGAAGAAATAAAGCCCTTATAATAGGGCTTTTTTATTACTTTTCGTTTGCTATAATCAGTTTTATTTATAAGGCGTTTAGCCATGACAGACAAATGGATTACCGTAAAGCCTAACGGTCAAAACAACACTGGCAGACCTGCGCTAATTGGCGAGGGTGGTGTGATCAAGGGTGGCATCTTTGAGTGATGAAGCAAGGGAGCGAGTAACAAACACCATTAACTCCGTGATGAATGATAAAAATTTATCAGGGAAACAAAAAAGAGAGAGTATTGAGCTATCGCTTTCAAATGAGAAGCAGAAATCAACCATGAGACACAGGAGATCGAAATTGTCAGAGGATAATATTTCACATGCTACCGACATGGCTATGGACTTCCAATCCCTAACCACGGCGCGGCACAAGGACAGCAACGGTCATCTAATCGTTGATCGAACTTGCATTACCAAAGCTGCGATTAACCCATATCTCGGTCAAGAAATCCCAAACTGGCAAGCTTTAGGATTGGATTCAAATAAGGTTTATATGCTATTGCGCTGCCCTACTGAGTTGCAGCGTGCATTACCTACATTTCAAGGTTTGCAACTGTTAGAACGCCACACACCTGTTTCATCCGAAGAACCTGAGAAAGAATCCACTGTAGGCAGTATTGGCACTGTTGTTGAAATGGATGGGGACAATGTATACTCTAGCTTACGTGTATATGATCAGAACGCGATTGATCTAATCGAGTCTGAGAAGTTAAACCAGCTATCTGCGGGATATGCGTATACTGCTGATATGACAGGCGGTGAATGGAACGGAGAACACTATGATGGTGTGATGCGTAATATTCACGGCAACCACGTTGCTTTAGTTGAGCGTGGTCGTATCGGTAAAGATGCTATTATTGCAGATGAGATGCCTAACGAAATTGAGGAATTTTTAATGAGCAAGAAAATTGCCCTGAAAAAAGGCTCGTTATCTAAACTCCAAGAACAACTTGGAATGGATTCAGCCGAAGAACTGAAAAAGACCATTATTGCAGTTGTGGGGCAATTAGCTCATGACGAAGATAAGGAAGAAAAGAAAGCTGAGGACGAGGACGACGAGAAGAAGACCGACGCCGAAGATGAAGAAGTAATCGAAGTCGCAGAAGATGAAGATGACGATAAAAAGTCTGACGCAAAAGATGAAGACGACAAAGACGACAAAAAGCAGGCTATGGACGCTGCTATGATCGAGTCTAACGCTGTCGCTAAAGTAACTGCTCTATTTGAAGCACGCGAAAAGGTTAAGCCAATTGTAGGCCAGATTGCTTGCGATAGCGCGGAAGAAGTCTACAAGACCGCTTTGGCTAAATCAGGTGTTTCTACTAAAGGCGTTCATCCTTCTGCATACGGTGCTATGGTTGATCTTGTGCTGCAAGGCAAACAAAACAATCCAAACATTGCCCAAGACTCAGCTTACGCGAGTGCGTCTACAGGCTTGAAATCAATCACTGGTCATATTCGTAAGGGGTAATATCATGGCTACAGGTTTTCAACAAACAATTAACCGCAATGTCCCTTTAGCTGTTGAAGGTGATTTCGCGGCTGCTGGCCCGTATCATGCGGTGCTTGCGGGTAATCAGCAATTAAAAGCAGGCTCTAATGGCGTAACTATTGCATGCTTTGCATGGGCCAATATCGCAAATGGCCAAGTATCAAATGTTAAGCCTGCTGATACTACCAATCATGTTTTAGGCTTTATTCGTCGCGGTGAAAATACAGCCTTAATCACTGGCTACCGTGCTGAAACATCAATGCTAATTCCTGCGGGCTTCGGTGTAACACTTTATGACCGCGGCGACTTTTGGGTTAAAACTACCACTGCTGCGACAGTAGGCCAAAAGGTATTTGCTTCTAATACTACAGGCGAAATCGCTACAGGTGCGGCAGGTGCTACAGTTGCAGGCTTCACAGAAACAGAATTTAAGGTTGCTTCCATCGGTGGTGTTGGCAAACTTATCAAAATCACAGCATTTTAAGAGGACTGAATAATGCCTTTAGAATTAACACAAAGCGATATTGCGGTACTCAATAAGGAACACGGCGTTATCTTCGGTCGTGGCGCTCAGATTTTAACGGATGCTAAAAAAGCAAACCTAGCCATGGCTATGGATGCTGAGCTTGTTCCGGGTGCATTAGTTACCAATCCAAACGGTGGCTTCCCTGCGTTATTTACCACATGGGTTGATCCAAACTTAATCGAAGTGCTTGTGTCGCCTATGAAAATGGGTGAAGCATTTGGCGAAGTTAAAAAAGGTAACTGGACTAGCTCGCTTGTTCAATTCCCTGTTATTGAATCAGTAGGCGAAACTTCAACCTACGGCGATTTCAACGATAACGGTATGTCAGGTGTAAACGTGCAATACCCATCACGCCAACCGTATCACTATCAAACGGTTATTCGTGTTGGTGAATACGAGCAAGAAATGGCAGGTGAAGCGCGTATCGACTGGTCTAGCCGTAAACAAATTTCTGCCGCATTAACACTTAACAAGTTCCAAAACCATTCGTACATCTATGGTATTGATGGCTTGGCTAACTACGGCATGATCAACGACCCTAGCCTATTGCCTGCGGTAACTGGCGGGAACTGGGAAACATTAACTGCGGAAGGCATTTTCAACGACTTTGGCAAATTGTTTAAAAAGTTGATCGCTCAAACCGCTGGCTTAGTGGACAACGAAACAACAATGACTTGTTTACTTTCGCCACTCATGAAAGCGCAATTCACTAAGACAAACGAGTTTGGTTTAAATCTTAGTGCGTTGTTTAAAGAGCATTATCCGAACTTACGTTTCGTTACTATTCCTGAGTACAGCACCCCAACAGGTGAAACTATTCAGTTAATCGTTGATGAATACGAAGGTCAGAAAACTGTTGAAATGTCATTCACTGAAAAAATGCGTACCCATCCGCTGATTCAGGACATGTCAGGCTTCAAGCAAAAACGCTCACAAGGTACTTTAGGTGCAATCCTATACCGCCCTGCGTTCGTTGCTACTATGGACGCGACTTCAACGCCTGCGCCGTAACCAGCAAGCCTAAATTAAAGGTATCATCGTTTTGGTGATACCTTTTTTTATTGTATGCTAGAATGAATTATCTTTTGGGAGAACAGAAAATGTCTACAGTAACAGTATTATGCAAAAAGCCTTATGGCGTTGAGTTGCAAGTTGGAAATCAGAAAGTGACCTTAAACGGCTATAACAGCTCTGCTGTTGCTCATGGCTATGGTATTACCGAAAACGTGCCCAAAGAGCTGTGGGACGCATGGGTAGAGCAACATAAAGGCCACAAGCTCTATACGTCAGGTTGTGTGGCTGCGCAAGAAACTACGCGCAATGCAAAAGCACAAGCGAAAGATACAGCCGAGCTAAAAACTGGCACAGAGCGCATTAAGCAAGGCAAACATGCAGGCGTTGAAAAAGACCCTGATGCGGGTAAAGGTGTATAAATATGGCAAAAGTTGTATTCGACCCTGCCCACTTTAAAGAGATTTACCCGCAGTTCGCGGGTATGTCTGATACTCAATTAGAGTGGTTTTTCAAGAAGTCTGAGCAAATCCTAAATAATAGCGAAAATTCTTGTATTGATGAGGATACGCGCCTTATTTGGTTTTATTTGCTTGTTGCCCACTACGCGCAATTGCAGACACAAATTCAAAGCGGAAACTCTGCCGTTGGTCGGATTTCTTCAGCTACAGAGGGCAGTGTTTCTGTTTCATTGGATTACCCTACTTCTGCCGTTGGTCGTGAAAAATGGTTCAACCAAACGCCACATGGTGTAGAATATTGGATGATGACAGCTCCATATCGCACAGGATTGTATGTTGTGACTAATGTTGCTATGCCTGTTGATCGCAGTCGTTATCCGTAACCACGTTAATTAAAGGAAATATCATGTCAATCGCTAAAGAGCTAGAAAAAAACATATCATTACTTATTTCTTTTAAGGCTTCGTTTGATGAGTTGATTAAGAAGTTGGATCCATTTTTAAAAATTGAAGATGATTGCAAGGAGTCTTGTTCAGACAAGTGCGCAGACTCTAATGAAAGCCAAGTTGCTAGAATGCTGTCTATTCGGAATGATAAACTTGAAATTTTAAACAAAAAGATGCAAGGAGTTATTGCGTCTATTGATTTATAAATGGTCAAGCGCACAGGACAAGGACTTGCGAACTATCTTAAAAAGCTAGCTCCTGAGTCTACAGGCGCACACGTTAAAGTCGGTGTGCTAGAAAATTCTAAATATCCCGATGGTACGCCTGTGCCATTGGTCGCTTTTTGGAATGAGTACGGCACACGGACAGCAAAACCCCGCCCTTTTTTCCGTGACACCATCGAACAGAATAAAAAGAATTGGTCTGACATGACTTTGCGCGGTATCGGCAGAGGTTTGCCAGTTACTGAGATTTTGGGGCTTGTTGGCTTGCAGATGCAAACAGACATCCAAACCGCCATCATGACGTTCACAGACCCACCTAACGCAGATAGCACGGTTGCCAAGAAAGGAACACAGTCGCCGTTGCGTGAAACAATGCTACTTTACGACTCCATAAAAAGTGAGGTTGTTGAAGAATGAAACCTTATCGAAATGGAGTCAAATTCGCTCCATGAGTATGCTATTTAAGCTTGTAATTTAGACACAAAACACGCCATCTCTCGATGGCTTTTTTTATACTCTCTTGTGCCACTTAGCCCTTTTCTCTTTAATACTATATATAGTAAGTGGCATATAATCATAAAAACAGAGTGGATAGATAAAGAGCATATATAAGAAATACTAATTATCTTTTTAAGAGCAATATTAGTATTATAAGTAAGTGCCTAGATTAGCTATCGAACATCGGGAAAGCCTACCGACTGGCACGCCATATTTTTAGGCTGTAACTGAGGTTGGTTATGAAAACAAAATTAGAAATGGCGCATGAGTGGTACATGATGCAGACCAGACGCAATGGATGTGCTTTAGTTGCGGACGCTTGGAAATACGCAGACGCAATGCAAGCCGCAGCGGATGAGCGTGAAAACAAAGAGCGCCCCGATGTTTTGCTAACTAAAGATAAAGACGGAAAATGTTTGCATTTTCACCGTGAGTTCGGCCACAAAAAGTGCATGGACTGCGGGGCATCACTTGAAGAATGGAAACCTGATTGGAGTCAAGCGCCTGATGGGTATAATTACTGGGCATTTGATGGGTTTAGTAAAAGAGCAAACTGGTATAAGGGCAAACCGTATTTAGATGAAGATTCAGAAATTGAAGATGAATGGAATGCTGAACTTGGCAAATACCATGAAGCCCCATCGTTCGGCTACACTGGCGACTGGCGCGAATCTCTACGAAAACGCCCTAAATGATTTATACTAGCCCTCAACCAAGAGGGCTTTTTTATGTCTATTAAATTAAGAATGATGGCGAATAGCGTCACAAGGGGGGTGAATAGTAATATCCCTGATGCGACACTATTAACAAATGCGGGCTACACAATTGCGGCGAATGGTAAGCAAGTGCCAAGATATGCAGACTCTACTATCGAGATTCAAACACAGTCGATTGAGACAGAACAGTTGCAGCACTTGAATCTTATATCGCAGCAAGGTCAATATAGTTATATTTATGCAAACGGTTTGATTTCAGCACAAAGACGAACACTGGCGCTAGGATCGGATTTGATTGTGTTTAAACCTTATGGTGAAGATGAGACAGTTGCTTGGCGAGTATTAAAAGTGATCGAGTCATATAGCGATTGGGTTAAAATATTAGGTGTTAGATTAAGCAAGCTTGATGCTGAGAAGTTAGGCTGGTTTGGGTTTGAGGGAACAGAATTACGACCATTTGAACAAGGGGCTTTTTATGAGTGAGATAGATTTCTTAAACCAAATGTTTATTGAGATTCGGGCAATGCTTCTTGAGTTCTTTACATGCCCTATTGTTCAGGGTTATCAAAATGGAGTACCACTTCCTATAGATGGAATAGTGATAACCTTTATAACTGAAACTGATTTAGACCAATTGAGCTACTCAGAGGTGACTAATCCCGATTTAATTAGCCAAACTATAACCGTACAGACCGCAGTTAAAACAATGATGCAAGTTGATTGCTATGGCGAGCTAGGACAGGCTAGAGCTAGACAGATTGCCACAATGTTTAAAAACCCTTATGCGTGCGAGCGATTACAGTCATGCCAACCATTGGACTATCGACCACCTAAAAACCTTTCGTTTGTGAATGAAGCGTCTGAGTACGAAGCGCGTTGGATGGTGGAAATTGATATGCAATACAATCCACACTATACTTATCGTCAAGAATCTACTAAAACAATTACGGTAGATATTAATCCACTTTAAGAGGAAATAAGGATAATGCTAGCATCCATTCCAGCAAGTGAAATCGTTACGGTACTTCCCTCAGTTCTAGGGGCGGGCGGTACTGCAATGGCACTTAACGCAGTAATCATTAGTGATGACGCAAAGTTTGTCGCTAAAGAATATTCAAACGCTGACGCAGTAGGCAATGACTACGGTACAACGTCTGACAAGTACAAATTCGCTCAGATTTATTTCAATGGCTTTACAGGTTCAACTGTTAAACCATCCGCGCTATTCATTTCAAAATATTCAGCCGTTGCCAGCGCTGCAAAATTAACGGGCGCATCACTACGCTCTATGTCGCTTAATCAATTAAAGGCAATTACAGGCGCTATCAGCGTGACTATTGATGGTGTTCTTAAAACTGGCACCATTAATTTATCCGCTGCTACAAGCTTTAGTAATGCTGCTACATTGATTGCAACCGCCTTAACTGCTACTGTGACCTTTGATACTCAATTACAGTCGTTTGTTATTGCATCGGGTACAACTGGTGCGACAAGTTCTATTTCGTTCGCTACTGGTGCGGCTGCTGAAGCCTTGGCTTTAACTGAGATTACAGGTGCGCAATTAGACAACGTGACAACGGTTGATACTGCGACTACAGCAATGAAGCGATTGACCAACTACACGCTGAATCTATCAACAATCGTGGCTGAAACTTCAACCGCATTAACTGACGATATTCAAAAAGAAATTGCGACTTGGGTGTCTTTGCAAAACCATCGTTATTGGTTGGTTGTATGGAAAGAAACAAAAACAGAAACATTAGTGTTTAAGAGTTGGCTTGAAGCAAACAACGTTGCCGATGCTACAGTTGTAAAAGGTGATTTTGAACATGCTGCTTTGTGTGCGGGCTATGCTGCGTCACTGAACTTTAGTGAGCTTAACGGCCGCACAACAATGGATTTCCGTTCTACTTCAACACTAGCGCCTAGCGTTACGGATGTAGATGATGCGAATGAGTTAGATTCTGCGGGTGTTGCCTACTACGGTGCTTTTGCAACTGCCAACGACCGTTTCATCTTCCTACGCAATTCGATTGTCTCAGGCGAATTTAAGTGGGTTGACGCGTACTTAAATCAAATCTACTTCAATAACCAATTGCAGTTAGCACAAATCACTGGTTTGGTTGCTAACAAGTCAATTCCATACAATGAAGTCGGGAAATCTAAAGTTCGCGCTTCGGCTCAAGACCCAATCAATGAAATGCTTAACTTCGGTGGCATTCAGACTGGCGTGGCTTTATCTGAGCAACAAAAGTCAATTATCAATAACGAAGCGGGCGTTGACGCTGCGACTATTATCTTTAATCAAGGCTACTATTTAATGATCCGTGATGCTACCCCGCAGGTTCGCGCTGCACGTGGCTCATTCCCGATCAAGCTATGGTATACAGATGGCGGCTCGGTTCACTCGATCAACATTGCTTCAATTAACGTACAGTAAGGGGTTTAAAGCATGGCTATTAACAAAAAGACCTTAACCGCTGCGAACTGTGTATTACTGTTTCGTTGTGAAGGGATTTACGATTCGTACGTTCAGCTCACTGGCTTTCAGGCTGACAACATTTTTAACTTAGGTGACATCACACTTGCGCAAACTGTAGCAGGTGCTGATGGTAATTTAAGCGGTGGTTTTGTGTTTAATGCGCAAACTTTTGGCTTAAACCTAGAAGCGAACTCTCCATCATTGCCGATTCTTGAAAATTGCGCTGCGAACTTCCTTAAAAATAAAGAAATCGTTGCGGTTGATTTTCAATTGACGTTGCCGTCTGTTGGCAAGACAGCTTCGTTTAGTGGTTTCTACACTCAGCACTCAGGCGTAAGCGCTACCAAGTTACTACAAGGTAGCCAGTCAGTATTTGAAGTTGACCCAACATCATTGACGGAGATTGCGTAATGCCACTAAATGCAGAAGGTTTAAAGTACGAGGATGTGACACTTGGTGACAAGACTTTTCGCATCACTGAGATGCCTTTGCAGCAAGCGGACGAGTGGGCTAACGCCTGCTTGTTTGCCCTTGTTAAAGGCGGCTTAGATATTGGAAATGTTAATGTTGATCTAATCAAAAACACTGTTAATCCAAAAGATGGAGAGCTTCGCGTAGACCCAATGGGCGGCATTCTTGAGCTTGCTAAAGTTGGTATTACTGGATTAGGGAATATCGGTAAAGAGGAAGGACAACCACTGCTTAATCAGTTGATTGATGATTGTGTAATGGCTATACCTTCGGGTGGTGTGCCGCGTCCTTTACTTGGCATCACTAAAGCCGAAATCGGGGACTTGGGCAACTTATGGAAGTTACGCATTGAAGCATTCAAGATTCATGTAGGTTTTTTAGCACCCGACAATTCGTAGAGCGTAACGATACTGGATTGTCATTAAACGAAAGTTTATTTCTGAGGACAATTAACACTTCGCCTACTGCGTATCAAGCTCTGAAAACAGGGCTTGTTTCGTATATAGACCTTAGAACACGAATAGGTTTAGAAGCTGCGTTAAATGTTATTGAGATAGACATGGTTACGAAACACAATAATGCTGTATTAGAGGAGCATTTCAGAAATGGCAACAGTAGTTGATGCAATTTTTGTAACGCTTGGGCTTGATACTTCAAAGTACACAGCTCAGGCAGAGAATGCCATCAAGACCGATGCACGGCTCGAAAAAAGCCTAGATGGTGTCGAGAAGAAAGGCGGCGCGGTTTCCAAAAACTTTGAGGGGCTGGCTAATGCTGTAAAGGGTGCTGCTAAGGTTTTCGCGTCTTTGGCTGCCGCAACGGGTATCATCCGATTCTTGCAAAACGTAGCAGAAGAAACACGCCAAGCCAATGAGGAAATGTTAAAGCTTCAAGCTTCACTTGGTTTAACTGCTGAAAAAATCAATGGTATGCGTGGTGCTGGTGCTGCTTTAGGTGGTACTGCTGAGGGCATGACAAACTCAATGAAAGGCCTTAATAAAGGCATGAATGATTTTGTTGTGAAAGGCGATACATCCCTGCTCCCATTTATGAACGCGCTAGGCGTTTCGATGGTAGACGGACAAGGCAAGTTGCGCGATGTAGACAAGGTGATGCTTGATCTATCTGATTCATTCTCAAAAATGAACAGTGAACAAGCTTATGCACTTGGTCAAGACATGGGCTTCGATGAGGGAACGATTGCAGCATTGATGCAGGGTCGTGACGCCATGAAAGAAATGTCCGACTATCACGCCAAAATGTACACATCATCTAAAGAGGAATTAGCAGCAAGTCGAGAGCTATCTAAGAACCAGGCGCAATTGTCTGCACATTGGGCAAGCATGAAATTGATGATCGGTAATGCGATTATCCCCCTGCTTGTGAAGCTAACCAACTTTGCTAAGGCATTCTTTGAGTTTTTACAGGATCACCAAAAGACTGTTAAAAATGTATTTGAAGCAATGGCATTTGTTTTAGGTGCTGTGCTTATTCCGTTGTTTGGTAAGGCATTGATTGCTGCACTAGCGTTTATTGCACCGTTTGCACCGTTTATTTTGGTTGTCACGGCAATAGCTGCGGCATTTGTGCTGCTTTATGACGACTACAAAGTATGGGCAGAGGGCGGTCAATCGCTGTTTGATTGGGGTAAATTCTCAGACCTTATTGATGGTGCAAAACTTTCCGTTGATAGCCTAACAAAAGGTTTCGGGGAGCTTGCCGATAAAGTAATGGCTGAGGTTATCCCAACACTCAAAGGCTATGCGTCAATCATTCAGAAGCTATTTAGCGGTGACTTTGCAGGCGCTTCGCTTGAGGCTGCTCAAATGATGGCTAATTTAGGAGATAAAATTTTAGGTGCATTTGGTACAAGCGGTCAGGAAATTAGCGCCAAATTATTTGGCGGTGGTTCGGGTGGTGCGTTGCAATCCCCCGCCGTTGGTGGTGGGGCAACCCCAACAGGCGCTCCATCAAAAGGATTTACGCCACAAAAAGCTGCCGCAATTGCAAAGGTTGCTAAAAACATCGGTGTTAATCCGAACGATTTAGCAGCGGTTATTTCATTTGAAACAGGCGGCACGTTTAGCCAATCCGCAAAAAACCCAAGTTCTTCCGCAACTGGATTAATTCAGTTTATGAAAGGTTCAGGCGGCACAAAGGGGAAATACTACGGCATGTCGAGAAATGATTTTGCGAATCTATCTTTTGATGAGCAAATGAAATATGTCGAGAAGTATTTTAAGGATCGCGGATTTAGCGCAAACAAAAAGCGCGATGTTGCAGACACTTATACCGCTGTCACTGGCTATGGCTACAAAAAAGGGACAGATGCTTATGAGTTAAACAAAGTTTGGGATAGTAATAAAAACAGTGTTGTTGAGAAAGGGGAGATGGTTAGAAGCCCAAGTTTCAGAAAACATCAAAGGCAGTATTTCCCGTCCGATTTGCAACAAGGCGCTGCACAAGCACAAGGCATGGTTCAGCAAAGCGCCACACCAAGAAAGCTTTACAATAGCAAAGGCTTACAATCTGATATGCAAAGCCGTTCCGTTGATGTAAAAATGGGCGACTTGAATATCTACACAACAGCTTCGAGCGTATCGGGCATTACTTCCGATGCAATGCGTGGAGTCGAAGCAAGCCTTAACAATCTTGGCACAAGTATGGCATAATTAATACGTGGCTAGGGTAGCTCCCGAAAAGCGTAGCACAGCGTGAAGCCACACTCTTATTATGTGCAAACAAAGGTGCAATGTTATGGATTCAGTAAAATTCGTTGAACTATTCTTAAAATCAAATGCTTTTCTAGGACTAAAAGGTTTAGGTTTATTTTCAGAACATGATTTAAGTTTTGTGCCAAATGGCGCAGGTGGTTATAAGTTCAACAATTTAATTGTTGACTCTGTTTTTAATGGTTATTTGCAAGGTTTTGCAGATGGCGTGACTTATGAGATAGAATCAAAATAAATTTAAATGCTAAACTAGCCCTCAATAGAGGGCTTTTTAATTGGTGAATTTATGGCAATGACAGGAATGCCGAGCATCCCTAACTTTAAGGGGTTGGTAACTGCGGGTACTGACGCTGCAATCAGTTTAGGTGGTGCTGCATTAATCCGCGCCGTGTTCGGTGAAGTGTGGGGGTTGGTCAATGAGTTTGGCGTGCCGATTCTTTTAACTGATAGTGTAAAGAATGTTGACTATACAAACAGTTCAACCATTTCTAAATTCTTAATCGAGAAAGGCTCGTTTAGTTCATACAACAAAGTAACTGATCCTCGCTTTTTATCGGTTCAATTGATTAAGTGGAAAGGCACAAAGCTAGAAAAATCTGCTTGGTTGGCTCTACTTGAAGCACTGGCAAATAGCACAGTTAAATTCCATGTTGTTACGCCTGAATACTTGTACCGCAATTACAACATTACTCGCCTTGCTTACATGCGCGACAATACATCAATTCAGATGATTACAGCGTCTATTGACTTGGAAGAAGTGCGTAAAGTTCAGCTTGAGTTCGGCACGCAAGAAGCCAAAGCAGAACAAGACAATTCAACGGTAGAGGGCGGGACGGTTCAGCCAAAAGAAGCAAGCCAATCCATACTTAATAAGATTGAAGAAAAAGGTCTCGTTAATGTAGTAAAAGGAATATTCTCATGACCACACTAGCAATTGATCTACAAAAAAACGCCAATCAAAACTTGCAAGTCACACTAGGCGGGAGCGTCTACCGATTAACCTTAAACACCCGACTTGATGAGCTTTATATGAGCATCGTTAAAAACGGTGAGCCTGTTATTTATAATCGCATTTGCCAAAACTTAAACCCAATTGAGGAGGGTTTTGTGTTTGTTGATTTAGACGGGAACGAAAATCCACGCTTCGACCAATTCAATGACCGTTTTGTTTTAACTTGGACAGATGGGCTTATATAAGAAATACTGATTTGTATTTATATTGTCTTATTGGTAATATTTGCGCATGGCACACCACCAAGCCATAATTGGTGGTATGGGTGAAAAAGGTAGCACGAACCTATCGTGTAATAGATTGAGTACGCTAAAAAGATCCTCCGCTTGGTATACGCCCTGTAGCAAAGCTGATTAGCGGTTTAAGTACCCACTTTTAAAACTGATCTGACCACCGCGAAAGTGCGGTAACAAATTTTAGAATATTCACGAAAGGCAAAACCCGAAAGGGATATTACGTGATGCGAAAGGGAACAATGAAATGCCGACCCTTAGCTCCTAGATGCAATGCGGTATGGGCGGGTACACGAAACTCAGAGTGCATCAGTGTTGTGTGACAACTCGGAAAGACGGGTAATTTTGAGAAGTGAATAATCTGCTACAGTAGTGCGCACAGATATGGATTTGCTACCCCTATTCACTTCATCAAAGTTAATTTACGCGTCTATGGCCGATTGGATTAGGCAAGTCAATTCTAGTGACTTATAGGTGGGTTCGATTCCTACTAGGCGCTCCATATATACCGTTAAAATGATAAACTAGCCCTCAATAGAGGGCTTTTTATGAACAGAAAAAAATTAAGGGTGACAATCACCCTGAATGGAAAAAATCAAAACGGTGAACAGAAAGTATTTGAAAGCGAATACAATCAAATCTCATCGTCTGAGCTTCGCATTTCTTGCACCGTTGTTTCGGGAAATGGGAGCTTATCACCAACAGCTAAAATTCAAGTCTATGGCTTATCGCTAACTAAGATGCTTGCGTTGTTCCGCGTGCAATGGAATACGTTAGATGCAATGCTAAATGAGGTTGCAATCGAAGCGGGTGAAGAAGGTAAGCCATTCGAGCTTATTTATAAAGGAAATATCACGACTGCAACAATCAACATGGATTCCGCGCCTGATCCGTTTCTTGATATTGATAGCGTTGTTGGTTTGGTTGAGCAGATGAAGCCTGCTGAGCCACTAGCAATCATTAATGATGTTGATGTGGCGGAGGTGATTAGAATTATCACCGAAACTAGAATGGGGTATGAATTTGAGAACAACGGTGTTTCTCATATTATCCCTGATGGCTTCATGTCTGAAGGTGCTAACTTAGAAACAATACGCCAACTAGCTCATGACTATGATTTTGATTTATACATTGAGCACAAGTTGATAGCCATTGCGCCACGAAACACCAAGCGCGAAATACCTATACCACAAATACGACCGACTAGCGGTCTTGAGGGATACCCTACCCCCGACATTAAAGGCATATCGTTTAAATGCTTCTATAATCCGCTAATTCGCTTTGGTGGAAACTTAGAGGTGAAAGATAGTATCATTGAGGTATGTAATGGTGTTTGGCGCGTGTACGGCTTAAAAACCATTCTTGAAAGTGGCGTTCCGAATGGGCGCTGGTCTATGGAAGTTAATGCAACTTGGGCGAACAGTACCGATGCCGTTAGAAAATGATCAACAGACAACGAATTATAGAGCATCCCAAAGCGTAGGCGGTGCTGCTGAATTTGAAGCTATTATGCGCTCACTTATGGGTAAGAATCACACCCTAATGCTAGGTGAGGTCATGGCTGTCACTCAGGAAGCAAGTAGCACGGCTGCGGTTGGGTTTTTATCTGTCCGCCCGATGGTTTTTATGGTGGACGGATCAAACAATAACTATGACCGTGCAACGATAAACAACGTGCCTTTTTTCCGATTGCAGGCGGGCGGTAACGCGGTCATTCTAAATCCAAGAGTCGGTGATATTGGATTGATTGCCTACTGTGAGCGCGATATATCAATGGTGAAGCGCAACAAGAAACAAGCAGCGCCAAACTCACGTAGACAGTTTAATATCAATGATGCCGTGTATCTTGGCGGGATGTTGAACAGTGCGCCTACACAATATATTCAATTTCTCGATAGCGGAATGAATATCAAGACAACTGGCAATGTGAACATTAACGGCTTAACTATTGCGCCTGATGGAGTTTTAACGCTTGCTAATGGTGTTGTAGTGGATACACACATTCACGACCAAGCAAACGACAGCGCAGGCAATGCAGAGCAACCAGTGGGGATTCCAAGAAATGGCTAATACTCTTTTTTTACTCCCTGATACTTGGGATTTAACGCTAGATTCAAGCGGCAATATCGCCATTGCTAGTGATGTCTACCAACAAGCGCAAGACATTGCTTCGGCTTGTCGTGTATTTCGTGGTGATATGTATTTCAATAAGAATGATGGCATCCCCTACTCAGAGTCCATTTTAGGGAAATCATCCTACCCGCTTGGCTTGTATCAGTCAGAGTTGAGGCAAGCCGCACTATCTGTCGATGGTGTGATTAGTGCTAATATAACATTCAATAAAATTGAAAACCGGGTGCTTAGTGGCATGATTAAATTTACAAATGATCAAGACCAGACAGGAGTTGTAAGTTTATGATTCCTGATATTAAAATTACCGAAAATGGCATTGTCGCGCCCACAACGGATGAAGTGCTTGCAGGTGTATGGGAAATCCTAAAAACCGCTTTTGGCTCAAATCTGAATACAGCAATGAACACCCCGCAAGGGCAGTTAGCAACATCGATCACAGCGGTTATTCAAAACGAGCGCAATAAGTGGATTCAGTTGATGAATCAGATCGACCCGCAATACTCTACGGGTATTTGGCAAGATGCTATTGGGGAGTTGTATTTTATTAATCGCCAATCTCAAACATATTCAATTGCTGAAATTCGACTGCATGGCTTAAATGGAACGATTGTCCCTGCTGGATATAGAATCGGTGATGTTGCGGGCAATATTTGGGAAACAACAAGCCAATTGATTATTGATTCAACTGGCTATATTGATGGCTTTGTACAATGCACTGTCGCAGGCCCAATCGAAGCATCCATTGATACAATCACAAATATTCTTGTTGCTTTATCGGGGTTAGATCGCGCAACCAATACAAGTGCTGCCATTGCAGGTGTTAATGCTGAAAGTCCTGAAAACTTCGAGCAACGTAGGCAAGAATCTGTTTCAGCAAATGCTAAATTAACCGACGCTGCTGTGCGTGGTGCTGTAGCCAATTTGCCAAATGTAGTCGATGTTTGGGTTAAATCAAATTCAACCGATGCCACTGTAAACTTTGGTGTGACTAATTATCCAGTGACGCGAAACACCTTGCTTTGTTCTGTGGTTGGTGGTGTTGATTATGACATCGCTTGGCAGATTTTAGTTAAAGGCGGAACTGGTTGCTCGTTCGCGGGTGATACAGAAGTTACTGTTTATGACAATGATACATACCCCATAGACCCACCTGACTATAAAGTAAAGTTTCTTCGACCAACTTTAAAAACAGTTAAGTTTAAAATCACGCTTGAAGATAAAAACGAAATGTCATTGCAAGATGAAAAGGCGATGAAAACCGCTATTCTTGATGCGCTGAAAACTGGAAAGACTCGCGCCCGCATAGGTCAGAAGTTGAGGGCTTCCGCTTATGTTTGCCCTGTTGGTAATTCGGTTGATTTAAGTCTGCTTGACATTGAGGTAAGCTTTGATGGCATAACATGGGTTAATTTTCTTGAGCTTGGTGTGGATGAATACCCAGTAACCACTGAATTTGATATAGAGATTGTCTAATGTTTGATGTTAAAGATACTTTGATGTCGCAGTATGCAAACAGTCCCGCTATTGTCGGGATTATTGATGGCATCACAGATGCGCTAGACCCTGAGCATGCGGCAGAGGAATTTTATTCAATGTTATGGCGTTTAAGCTCCGCAACATCATGGGGCTTGGATATTTGGGGACGTATTGTTAGGGTAAACCGAAATGTGCAGATGAGTGACCCTGACGCAATCACATTCGGCTTTAAAACCGATCCTATATCTCAGAACTTCACGCCTTTTAACGTAGCCCCATTTAGCGCAGGCGGTGCAAAGTTTAACACCTATCGCCTACCCGATAATCTCTATAAAGAGCTAATCATCATTAAGGCTGCTTCAAATATTCTTTATGCTACAGCGCCAAATATCAATAAGTACATTCAAATGATTTTCACTGAAAAAGCTTATTACTACATCAGTGGTCACATGACGGCAAAGTATATTTTTGAGTTTGAATTAACGGCATTTCAGCGATTAATTGTCTATACTTTGAAATTACTTCCTGAGCCGTGCGGTGTGTTAATCTCATATGAAGAAAAACCAATTGCAGAGGTATTCGGCTTTGATGGTACAGAGTATGAAACATTTAATCACGGAGTATTCATTCAATGAGCAATCCTGAAATTATGTGGTCTAAAGCATTTGCTTGGAATGCCACAAATAAAAACACAATACAAGAGCAACGGCAACCATCTCAGGGTGTGCAAGATGCCACGCTCAATGATGGCTTCCCACTTATCACAATGACGCCACAAGAAGCGGGTGGTGTCGCTCCAAACGGTCAAGACATGAATGGGGCGCTTTATGCGATTAGCTCGAATATGGTTCATCGTCAGAAAGGTCTGCGTATTCAATTTGATCCTGCCTACGCTGCGAAAATTGGCGGTTATGATCAAGGTTGTATTCTTGCGTCAAACGACTACACACGCGATTACATTAGCCTTATCCCGAACAATCTAACCGATCCAAACGGTAGCGGAACTGCGGGACGTTGGGCTATTTATTCAGGTGCTGGCTCTATTGCTTCTGCAACTGCGAGTATTGCGGGTATTGTCAAGATTGTTGATAACCTGTCAAGCACAGCAACGGATGCGGCATTAACAGCCAATCAAGGCAAAGTGCTAGGAGATCGAACGCAGCAAGCCACTGACACAAATGTTGGTATCACTCGATTTGCTAATGCGTCAGAGGTTGCTAACAAAAGCAATGTGATTGCTGCGGTTACGCCTAAAAATGTTGCTGATATGTTTGTTGGTGGTTTTTCTGCAAATGACAGCGTGACGCTTCCTAGTGGTCATATTTTGAAATGGGGGACTTTTATTCATGGTGATATTAGTTATACAACAAACTTCCCGATTGTATTCTCGGCGGCTTTCCCAAATTCAGCATTTATTGTTGTTGCTAATGAGGGTGGAAGCCAGCCATGTGCTATAAACCCCATAAGCATTAACAGGTTTGGATTTACTGCTGCGGTCACAGAATTGGATGGAAATGTCCAATCGGGCAGTGTTATTTGGTTTGCAATAGGATATTAAGGAATAAAACATGCAACAACCTACTAGATTAATTTCTACGCCATTCGCTCAAGAGGGCGAAAAAACCGAAATCCAAAACGTAACAGGCGAATTTGATAACAGCGCCACTTACCGACTTGGATTTCCGCCAATCACCATGCAGTCAATCCGCTTAGGTGGCAAGCCCCCGAAAGGCACGGATTTTAACGGTGTGCTATTTGACATTACGGAAAACATTTCTTTTTTGTGTAAAGGCGGGCGCTACCAATACAATGCGGGGCTATCAACCTTAATGGGCGGTTATCCTGAAGGTTCAAATTTGCTTCTTGATGATAATGTCACAGAGGTTGTAAGCACCGTTGCAGGCAACCAAAACAACCCAAACACCGACATGACGGGTTGGAAATTAAAACCAACCAAAGCAAGTTCGGTTTTAAGTGACGGTAATCAAAACCAACAAGAAATAAACGACTTTGGCGGAGCTAAATGGTACGCTAAAGCAGGCGGCTATGAACTTGGGGCGACTGTAAAGCTTGATAATGGTGATACTGTTCAGTCTACTGTTGCTGTAAACACAGCTAACCCGAATGCTGATATGACTGGGTGGAAAAAACCAACAGTAGATGCATACACAAAATCCGAATCAGATGAGCTGTTACTTCAAAAAGCTAACATGGTTGATGTATACCAAAAGACTGAAACGTATACAAAATCAGAAGTCGATAGCGCTATAACACCGAAAGCAGATAAAACTTATGTAGATGATGCAGTTGGAGCAATTAGCACTGACGCATCTAAACAGTACGCAACACTAGCTTTGGCGAATGCGGATATTGCAAATATTCCCCTTAATAAAAATGTGTTTGTAAGTGAGGAGGTCAATGGCGGGTATTGGTATAAAGCCGCAGCATGGGCAGTAACTTTAACAAAGAGTCCTTATGATCCATTGACGCAGGCGGAAACTTTCACAAAGTCCACCATAGATAAATCATCGCAATTAAACGGTTGGTTTGATCCGAGTTTTAAAACTCTTGATATGTCTGCAAAGTCATATTTTGGTCGTGAACGTTTTTGGAACTCCTACGCTGGTTGGTCAAAAGTAAAGAATACTTTCTTTGATGGTTTTGCACTTCGTCGTGCTGACGGTTATAACCAAACGACCTTCGGCGGTTTTACTACCTATTTAGATGAACTTGGTTTAACAACTGGTGACGAATTAACTGCATATGTTCTGTGTGTTGGTAATGCCAGTACAGTGTATTCTGCTATCCGTTTTTATGATGCTGCTGATGCGGTTATTGGCACAACACAACTTATGACCAATGAAGCTGGCGCTGACAATCTTGTTACTTCACTAACAGCTCCAAAATGGCTTCGTAAAACTCTGACTATTCCAGCTAATGCGGTAAAACTTGTTGTTTACCCGTACAATTTTTCGGGTAGCGTTGGTTTTGATGTTGTTGCTCACTGGGTTGCAGCCGGAGATCAAGCTAAAGTTTCTGAGCAACCACTATTTATTAGTGTCTACCAATCATTAAAAAACAATGAGTTAGATAAGAAGTCGCTTCCAAACTACGCAGTATATTTAAATTCAAAGCATGACACAGAAAAGGTGGGTAATACTGCTTATAACAATATCCTGAAAATGGGTGGGTTTTATGAAGTCGCAGCGAAGATCGGGCACATAAATTCGATTCAATGTCGTATCTGGAAAACCGTTGCATCTGATGTAGAGGTTAGGATATTTGTGCGTATGGCATCTGAGTCCGGAGAGTTTACTCCATCACTCGTCGCTCCACGACAGTCATTTACAATTGCAGCATCTAATTTTCCTACAACAGAGGCTGACCTGAACATAAACCTCACCAGTCCACTTTATGTGAATAGTGGTGAGCGTGTATATGTATTATTTAAGGCAGTTGATGGTAGTGCGTTTAACGTAAAAACATGGGCTTATGATGCAGCGTTTACTCCAGCTCGCCACGGATTTGCACTCTCAACAAACAGCGATTGGGCACAGCCGTTTTCTATAACTGGCGCAACAATTGGATACGGTCAGACATCTATGTCGCTGACGTATTCGACAGGTGAGTTTGAAGCTAAAGCTAAAGCTGAGAATATTAAATATGGTGCAACAAATGTAGATGCAGCATTAAAGTCTATTGAAGCTGCTTTACCAAGCGCTACACCACCTTCGGTAATTCTTCCTCCGAAAATCTATGCAGTGCAGAATAAAGAAGCAAACGTATATTTTGATAATTTGCTTGTTAGTTCTGTTGATGATTATTTGGTAGATGTGTCTGCATCCGTTGGTGTTCAACAACGTGAGCGCTTTACAATTAACACTGCAACAATTTCAACTGCAAATGCAACAATTACACTATCTGATAAGAAATCGGGTGTTCAACTCTCAACTGCTACAACTAGTCTACAGGTTGTTTCTAGTAGTGCAAAAAGTGGTACGACTCAAAAGGTTTCAGTAATTGGTGATTCACTAGTCGGTGCAGGGGCAATCACACAAACGCTTTTAGATAATGCCGCAACAGACGTGATGGGTATTCAACTAGTTGGTACGCTTGGAACTGGATCAAATAAGCATGAAGGTCGTGGTGGCTGGGGTATAGCAAACTATACGACTGCTGGACCAACATATTACGCTTTTACAGTATCGGGGGTATCTGTAGAGCCACTAATCAATGCGACTGAGTACACAAACAACGGAACAACTTTCCGAGTTCAATCAGTTAGTTTAACTGGTGGCGCTGGAACGATTGTTTGTAGCGTGCAAAGTGGAACGAACCCACCTACAGCGTCAGGCACATTGACTAAGTCAAATGCAGTAACAGGGGATGCAACGATTGCCTTTAGTGCTTCAACCGCACAAGCAGGAAATCCATTTTGGTTTAGTGGTGCAGTCGATTATCCTCAATATTTAATCAACAATGGTCTTGCTACACCTGATTTTGTTGCGATTATGCTTGGGATTAACGATGTGTTTGGTCAAACATCGGATGCAGCCGCAACAAGTACAGCGAATACAAGACTTACTCAACTTGATACGCTAATTAACTCGATTAAAGCTGTAAATGGCACAATTAAAGTTTTATTGATGATTCCTCCACCGCCAGCGAACCAAGATGCTTTCGGGAAAAACTATCTAGTGGGTGAAACATCTTGGAGACATAAGCGCAATATGCTTATGTGGGCACAGGCAATGATTACTAAGTATTCAGGCCAAGAAGCAAATCGCATCTATCTTGTGCCGACTAATGTAGCAATCGACACAGTAAATAACTACCCAACTGAGACTGTTGCAGTAAATTCACGTAATTTAACTACAGTTGCACGACAAAGCAATGGAGTACATCCAGCTACAAGCGGTTATCAGCAAATTGGCGATGCTGTATTTTATGCACTAAAAGCCATTTAACACACACCAAGCCACCAACCCTGACCTTTAATTAGATCAGGGTTTTTTTATTTCGCTCGAAAAGTGCTATTATCGGTAAAACTGATATAGGTGTTCTAAATTGAAATCGCTACTAGAATCTATAGAGAAAAATATAGAGGCCTTTGTAATGATCTCTGTGTTTTCTTTATTGAGTATGATTGTTTATGCTGTTAGCTCAAAAGAGCAACCAAAACAGCTATTAAAAAGCACAATTGCAGGTGGCGTTATTGCCTGCATTTTGTCTTATCCAACATGGCTTTGGATTGGTCGTGATGAAATATGGTTGCTCATACCCATCACGTTTGTTTACACAATTACAGGACAATTCATCCCCGAGTTCTTACAGTCTATTGTTCCAAAATTTGTTAAAAAGATCACAAGTACCCTTTATAAAAAAAAAACTGGTGAGGATTTAGACAATGATCATTAATATCAGTCTAATTATTGTTTTCTTCTGTCTGTCGTTCGTTGTGCTATCGAGGCGAATAGACATGAAATGGTTTGCTAAACTTGTGATGTGCTTCATGATGATTTCAATTATCGGTGCTGGCGCATCACTAAACAGCAATTGCAAATACCATGAGGATTTAGCGTGGAATTTATTTTTTCATGCTTGGCTTTCTTGTTTTGCTTTGGGACGTACTGGACAAATAAAAGGGGTGGGTATAAATGAAAATGACCAAAGGTGGGTTTGATATTCTGCGAGCCAAATTTGGGAAATTATCAGAAAGCCAAGTAAGCGCATTCAACCATATTGTTTCTGCTATGGATGCGGATAAATCAATATCTTACCCACAGGGAGCTTATATTCTTGCAACCACATGGCATGAAACAGCAACCACAATGCTACCGATTGCTGAATATGGAAAAGGTGGAGGTAGACCATACGGAACATGGCAACGAAATAGTAAAGGTGAACTGTACGCCTACAAAAACGGCAACCGCAATACGGTTTATCTGCAAAGCGAGTACCCGCATTTGTACTATGGTCGGGGTGAAACGCAAAATACTTGGTTTGATAACTATGAAAAGCTAAGTAAGGCTTTCAATGTTGATTTCTTGAATAATCCCGACTTGCTTTTAACTCAAGAGTGGTCTACCCCAGTCACAATCTATTCAATGAAAAATGGTTTATACACTGGCAAGAAATTGTCAGACTATATCAACCAATCCAAAAAAGACTATTTAAACGCACGTAGAATCATCAACGGCATGGATAAAGCAAGTTTGAATTGTCAGACTATATCAACCAATCCAAAAAAGACTATTTAAACGCACGTAGAATCATCAACGGCATGGATAAAGCAAGTTTGAATTGTCAGACTATATCAACCAATCCAAAAAAGACTATTTAAACGCACGTAGAAT
>ERZ724505.497-NODE-497-length-25107-cov-13.660027_pt1 | contig 25107 bp, 52 predicted proteins | sample MGYA00376038_ERZ724505 | MGnify/ENA primary metagenome ERZ724505 (study PRJEB28724, sample SAMN07190884) | wastewater metagenome | isolation source: effluent of sewage treatment plant in Hong Hong | place: Hong Kong | collected 2016-03-17 ...
AACTTCACCTTGTCGTGCTCGGGGAGGAGTTTGCAGGGGGCTTCCGAAAGGGTCACTTAATACTCCGGTTCTTCGTCGGGGACTTCGCTGCGTTTTTCCGGGCTTGATACCGTCGTGCACTGTTTTCTTTCCTGCACGTACGACATTCTCGGGTACCCGGTTTCGAGGGCGGCCAGTACGTGTTCTCAACGGTGAACTCGTGACCGCGCTTGCAGTGGGCAATCTGCGGACGCATTTCCGCATCCCTAACCGCATGGCATCCGGTGCACATGGGCATGTAGAATTCGGGCCAGGCGCTATATGTCACCGGGTACTTACCCTGAACCAGTCCGCTACGCTCCGTGGGGTCCGTCCCGTCGTAGGCCCAGTCATCAGCTGACTTCGCGCACGCGATACAGGGATACCGGGAGGCAGAGCCCCATAGGACTTTCACGCGCCCGTGGGCGCCGAAATAAGTAACGTCGTCACCCTGCCACGAGACGGCACCAGGACCGGAAGCCCCGCGCTCTTGCTTTAGTCCATGGGGACTGCCCGTGCGCCACCATCGGTGGTAGTGAGTCTGACACCATCCGGTTTCGGCGTATTTGGCTTTGCGTGGGCATTTCGGAATTGAACATAAAGCACCCTCGGGAAGGGCCTTCTTTCGGGGCAAGGTCATTCCTCTTCGGGCTGATGGTTTGGCACCACGCGCACACCAATCGCCCGAACCGCTGGTGGGCTGTTCAAATAGTCGATACAGCGCTCAAAGAACTCAATCTCATCGCGCGCATGGCCCAAAACTGCAGCATTGTCGTGACTGCATATGATGCCACGCACCACTCCGGTATCATGATCGTGATCAACCGATAGCATCTTTGATCGACCATTCGCCCTGCGGCAAAGGGCGCAAACCCCGCCCTGCTCTTCCAGGATGCGATAGTATTCTTCTTCGGTGATTCCGTAGAGTCGTTCCCACCGCTGAGCCCTTGTAATGCTTTTCCTCTCCGCCTTCTTGAGGCGAGAATGGGAATGACACCGCGGCCCCGGATATGGGGCTTTCCGCCGGGGTAGGGGCGTTCCGTTAGCTTGCGATTCCTTCACGCAATCTATGCACGGCTTGCGTTTGTGTGCCCTGTCCTGATCGCGATGGCCGGATGGTGAATTTTCAGCAGCATTGTTCATTCAACCGCCTTCTTGGAAGTCTCGCGCCGCAGTAGCTCAATGGCCAACATTTTTCGGTAGTGAGTATCTGCGATTGCATCCGCGTCAAACGGTTTCCCGGTTTTGCGTCGATGACTTACCGCCGCACTGGCTCGATTACACGCTACGCAAGAGCCATCATTCGGGCGGATGTTAGCGTCAAAGCGCTTGTGCCCGCGGGGGCAGGTTTCCAACTGTTCCCCGAGAAAATCGTCTCGAATATCGTCCGAAAGCTCTCCCGCCCGCGTCGCCTCAACAAGGTCGCTATAGCACTTCTCGGCATAAGCGATAAACTCGGAATCTGATGTCGAGATTCCCTCCCGGCGGCGCCGGCGCACCCAATCAAGGGCCTTGCGACATGACCGGCAACTTCGTTTCCCGTCGGAAAGTGCCGACGGGATCAGATTCGGAGCCTCCAACGGATGCCCGCGTGGACACTGCGTCTTCCTGGCGGAATTATGGGTACCGTGCTTTACCGTGTCTAGCCAATTGCCAGAGGGCGTGTCCCACCTTAGATTGTCAATTCGATTATTCTTGGGGTTGCCGTCGTTGTGACAACACCATGCTCCATCGAAGGGCGGCGGACCAAGGAACGTCTCGATGACCATTCGATGAATAAAGGAATTGTGTCGCTTACCGCCCCTGCATAGCCCAACGCAATAGTATCCAGCCGGATTCTGCAGAAGCTTTAGGAGACGCCCCCCGACTAACCGAGTGCTGCCGCCCGCTGGGACATACCTGGGCAACGAGTAAACACGTCCGTGGTTGGAAATCAGATACTCGGTTTCCCAACCCGGTACGGGTAACCATTCCTCTAAAAATTCCCCGGGGCTACCTGACAGCATTTAAGACCCATATCTCGCCAAAGCTTGACCACGCTCGCTCGGTCATCAAAGACCACCCGAACGTTGTACTTTCCGCGCAGGTGTTCGTTGAACAGTCGGTACTTCACGCGTGTATCGGCGATCTTGTTCCCACGCTCACGATCGTTGGCGGTATCCCGCATCAACAGCTCGTGGTAGATGATTCCGTTGTCATCGAGCCACTTCGCGGTTTCTTCGCGACATTCGTCATCTCGGCCGGAGACGATGAAGATGCGCGCCCCGCCGGCATCGGCGATGACATCGTTGATCCAGGCGACACTCTCGTCCACCACGTCTTCGTGCACGCGGGAATAATCGAAGGCACTGCGACCAGTCATCCTGGCCAATGTGCCGTCGATATCAAAAATACAAGCGTCCGGCAGCCCCGGAATGAACTCCACGGGCTCGATCACCATCGGCTCGGCCGCGGTGACGACCGGGCGCTTGGGCCACTGCCTGGCCATCCGCTCTATCACCGCGTCGCCGACATATCGCCCGCCTGCCAGCATGCGGGCGTGATCCCGTCGCCGGCATTCGTCGACCGGAGTGTCTAGGTCAACGACTTCGAATTCCGCGCCGACCTGCCCGGCAAGCTTTGCCCATTTGCGGAGAAATTTTGGATTCAAGTGCGTAGCGTCGATGATGGTCGAAACACCCGCTTCAAGAAGCGCCCTGACTTGGGCATCCTCGGCTATGGTTACCTGATCTTCCAGTTCGGACTTTCCCGACCAGAAGGTGTCGTGCAGCATCTTGCGGAGCGAATCCCGGTTAACGACCACGGCGCCGGTCTCCGCGGCGAGCTCGTACGCCCTGGTGGACTTCCCGCTTGAAGGGAGGCCGCGCATGCAAGTAATTCTCGGCAACTAAAGCCTCCGGTAAGTTACGAACGAATCCATATCGAAAAAGACTTGATGGCAATAGGAGCAGCCGATGGCGCCGTAGGTTGCAATGATCTCATTCATCAATTGCATGAACGCCTGATAGCATTGGTCCAACGAATGCTTCTAGCACCAGCCTATGCACTTTGCGGACATACGCCTTGCCCTCAACGGTCAGGTTTACGTGTTGGTGCCCCGTCCAGGAAGTCACCAATTTGAGCATTCGCGAGCGATGGAACCTCCGACGTCCATCAACGCCTTCTACAATTCTATCCTTCGATCGAATCCGTCCCATATTTGAGACTTCGTAACGCTCCTTGAACTCGGGAACCTCCCGCCATTCTTCGGTCATTCGTCCTCCGGGTAGGGAGTTATCTGCCCGCTCGCATGGAGATTGACGAGTCCCACCCCGCGGTACATCACCGGGACGTGTTCGGGGTCATGCCCCTGGCGGACCAGCCAGCCCATCTCCAGGGCCTCGGTGCGATTGCTCTCGATACGGCGATGGTCGGGTTCGCATACCGCTAGTGCGTTGGCGGCGGTGTTGGTGTCAGGTCGTTTTGACGAGCCCATCCCCCTCGGACGACGATGGTGGTGCTGGCTTGCGGGTTGCACGCCACAGACCTCGCACATCCCGCCGCTTCGACCATCAATGATCTGACGAGTGGCTGGCGAAAAACCTGTCACTCGAAGTTCGTCTCACTACCGCCAAGCTCCCAGAACGCCTGTCGCACATCTCCGGCGATCCGGACAAAGCCCTCACGGTCAAGAAGCTTCATCGCCCAGTACAGGGTTTCAAGTTCCTCTTCGATCATAATTTCATCCACTATTTCACCAGCATTTCGTACATTTCCCGCTCCACTTCATTGCCTCCATTGCAAAGCGTCGCCGCAAAGGCTTCTGCTAGGGCTTCAACTGCATTCAGACTGCCGTTCGAAAACGAGTAGCCGGACAATCCCAGTCCGATAGCGTTGCCGTACCGCTTCTCCACCGCTTCAGATGGCCGGCGATTCTTCTTAACGTCGATGACGTGCGCCGCCTCGTGATACGTCAACAGCTGTTCGGGAGTGCAATATCCAAGCGCCGGATGGAATCCGTTTTGAACGTCGGTGATAATCAGGCGCTCCAGGGCGCGGGCGTTGGACGTGTAGACGCTGTTGAAGGTGATCTTCGCGCCATCAGCCTCGGCGTAAGTATCCAAATCCAATTGTTTGGAATTCACTGTCACGCCCTGGAGTTCGGGGAATCTCTCCGTCAGGGTGTTGATCGCCCGGGTGATTCTCGCAGCGACAAGCGGATCATCGAACTGTTCGACATCTGCATGGGCCGATGGGGCGAGCGCGAGGAGGAGGGCGGCGAGAAGATTACGGATAACGCTCATCTGCATCAACCAATCGATTCTTCAGTGCTGCCTTGCGTTCCCTTTGGCACCAGCGATCGTTTTCGACCTAGGCAACGGTTTTAACGCCCGCACGACGGAATGCCTCGTCGAAGCCTCCTACGCCCGAAAACAGGGAAACGAGAGTGAGGTCAGTCAATTTCGAACGCGCCACAGATGTCCTGGATGTACTGCACCGACACATCCATGGCGGTCTTCACGAACTCTCGAAGGTCCGCCGGCACGGATTCATCCTGAAGATCGTCCACGTCGTACTTTTCACAGGCGCGGGCAATCGCCGTTCGCACACCGACCAGCAGCGCTGCAGAGCCAAGATTCGGCCCCTCAAGACAACTGGCTACGGCGTCTTTATATGTTTCGTCCATTTATGAATCCTTAAATCCGGTCCGCGTTCTGGTATGCCATCTGGACGGAGCGATTGATTGACTGCCAGGCGGAAAGTGCTGAACGTGTGGCGTCCAAACACTTTTCTGAGTATTTGAAAGCCTCCTCGGCCACGTCCTTCGCTTCACGTTCCTTGACGGTCGCCAGAGTGGCATGATGACCGCGGTCTGCGTACGGCACATCGGACGAGACATTGATCTTCGCCTTGGCGAATGCAACGTCATACTCACGCTCGGCCGTCTTCCAAGTGCCGAAAGACTTCTTCCAGGTGACCAAGGCTTTCGACAGCGCGTCAACCAGCTCTTGTATGCGCGACTCCACCCGAATCGGGGTGAGGTCTTCAGCCTGGGGTCCGTCGGTGATCTCGTCCTTGACCTGGCTGGGTTTGCTGAGGCTCACACAATCCCCTGCACGTCGTAGTGGGTGTCGAACTCCCACCAGGGGCGCTGGCAATTAGCGCACTGCTTCCCGATGTTGGAATCGAAGCGTTCCCTGACGACCCCCAGGTGGTGGGCGCAGAGGAACCGGTGGAACTTGTCCGCACACCCCTTGCACCCGACGGTCGCCGGCTCACCGCACTTGCCGTACTCGCAGGTGACCTGAAAATCGTAAACTTCGAGACCAATCGTCTCGATAAGCGGAGCTGTCATGAGACGCACTCGCCCCACGGGGTACCACAATCCTGGTCATCCTGAATACATTCCAGAAGCTCGACTTCCTCGGGATCAAGCTCTACGCCAAGGGCAATGAGAGCGCCGCCGACGCCCATGGTATTGATCTTGATGCCATTTTGGATTAGGTTCTCGAATTCAGCACCGATCAGCCCGGTATTCCACAACCCGTGGCCCACAAGACAGGAGGGTGCACCATTCCTAACATAGACGCAACTGACCCGGTCGCCGGGCGCCCGATACACAAAATCCGGATTCTCGCTGGCCACGCGGTTCACTTCGGCGATCAAGCGCTGTCCAACATCACTCATCTTTGGCCACCTTTAAAATTCCGTCAATGTCAATCACGGGACTCTCGTGCAAAACCCATTCCGCGCCCGTCCAATGGTGGACCCGAAGGCCCTTGACGGTGCGTCCGTGGGCCTGGAGAATGGCGGAATAATACGAAAGCTGTAACCAATACACGCCGAGCGGATTATTCGGAACGATCCCCTTGAACGGTGCCAGAATCGTTTCCGCTTTATCCGTCACCGTGGCATTGCTCTTGAAATCTTCCACCCACAGACCGTCGGAATCCACGACAAGTCGGTCAATCAACCCGCACCGATGAGTCTTTGCGTCCGCCACGAACTCCTCGTAAAAGGCAGTCTCGGCTTTTCGTTCGTCGGTGAAGAACGCCTGGACAATCGGTCGTAAAACCGGATTGGAGGTCAACGCACTCTCATCGGAACCGTCCTTCACGGCTTTCGACAACTCCAGATATTCACCGTACAGCTGGAGGGCTGCGTGGACGGACGTGCCGAACGTTGACGATGCCTCAGCGTTGAGGGACCACATCGCCCTGATGTCTTCCTTCTTGACGTCGTGCTTAGCCGCCATCTTGCCGGCTATGGTGTCAGCGGCAAATGGGGACTTATACCTGCTGGCGAATGTTGAGCCGCCTGTGTACTTGTTGCCCTCGGCGTCGGTGTAGGTGTGCGCTACTGGATCGAAGTAAACGATCGCGCCGGATACCCGGCACCGTTTCTTGACGGCGGTAGGGGCGACTGACGACGGCAGGCCCTTGTCAATCTTCAGCGGCATCCTGCCGACACGATCCCAGAGCGTTTTCATCTGGCCTAGACCAAGTTCTACGGCGGCCTCGAATGTGGGACCCTCGGCCTCGAACTCGGGCATTATGTTCGCGTACTCGGCCACGGGAATAGTCCCGCCGAACTTGACCCGTACTACTTCGCTAATCGGTAATTCCCCTAATCAAGGAGTGCCAGAATCTCGTCACGATCTACTGGCTCATCTACGGTGTCAACGCCATGGGCCGACGCCCACAATGCGGCCAACTCGCCCATCGTCAAACGGGGACGCGACAGCTCATCGCGGACAATCGGCCCGATGGTGGTGTCATCGGCGGCGGACATCCCGGCCACGGTCGACCCGCTGGAGGTGTCCAGCCAGATCATCTCTCGCGTCTCCAAGTCGAACGCCAATGGCAGGGCCTGCAGCGCGTCGGTGGTCGGCGAAAAGGCTGATGTCACCGTCCGTGCATCGAACGACGCACCCTTGTTGGCGTCGCTGCGAAGCATGGTGCCGGCCACTGCATCCACCGCGGACAACGGGAAACCTGAGTACGACTGGACGGTCATCACGGCGTACTTGGCCGACGGGTAGGACTTGCCCACCGCCTTCAGGTCGACGTCAAAGAATTCGACCGCCGAATCCCCGGGGCTGACGCACTTGTCGCCCGAGTACGTTGACCAATCGCGGTTGTTCTGCCACGTGTTCCATGTGGAGGTGGTGAGGTGGCCGAATTCCTTGTCCAACAAGGCCACGCCAACATCGAGATACCCGGCGATCTTGTGGGTGTTGATCCAATGGCTGAAGATGCGCAGGAAGTCGCCCTTACCCTCGGCGGGGACGCGAGTGCCGCGGTCCAGTACCCGGTCGGTATTGGACAAATCCCGACGCACCAGCGGGACGGCCATCGGGGACACGATGCCGACCGAGCCGGTGGGGCGCGGTGCCTTTGCCAAGTGCCCGGAAAGGACGCCGAGTAGGGCCTTCGATACGCGATTGATCTTCTGCTGCGACACCGGCTTGCGATCGATATCGAGCAGACGATTATTCCGACCCGCCTCGCGCACCACCCGGACACCGTCGAAATTCGCGCCGATCACGGCATTGTACGAGCGGATCAGTGTGGTGATGTCGGCGCGCGAACCATGTTCAACAATGGCCGCGGCCAGCGCCTTCGAGGAATTCGGTAGGCGCATTAGCTCGACACAGCGAGCTAACAAGGCGCCGGGGCGGTTTTCGGACAGAAGCGCGATTGCCTCGCCGGCCTTGCGGTTGGCGATGGCTGCCTCGACCGAAGAGTCCAGGGTGCGGTACTCGATGTTGCCGTGGATGATGTCGGCCGCACGCCTGGCACGCGGCCCCAGCTCGATCTGCGAGTACGGGTGAATGTTGCGCATGACCTTGCGCCACAGGCGGTTGCGCAGGACCAATCGGTCGGCGTAGAAGTCGGCGGTGAGGTTCCCCAGGGCCATCATCACAGCGCGACGGGCCGGACGGCTCAAGGTCTCCATGCTCACCGCATAAGCATCCTTGTCCGACAGCGCGGTGATAGCACGGTTGGCGGCTTCTTCGTGCTCCTCGGCCGAGGGGCGGGCCATCGCGGTGAGCACCAATCGCAGAAGCTGGTCGACGTTGCGCATGATTGGCGCGAACCGCACCACCAACTCGTGGCGCGTGAAAACGCCTTCTGTCAACAGGGCGGAGAGGAGATGCTGAATGTTCTCGCCGTGGCGGGCATTACCCAGAACATGACCGACGAACTCAGCGTCAGGACGTGCCACGGCAACACTCCCCCGCAGGAGATCGGCCTCCGCCTCGGAGATCGCAACACCCCGAGTGGTGAGCTCCTTAATGAGATTCCGAGCAGCAGGGCCGGCTTCGAGAACCGTCACTTCCTGAACATTGGCGGCGATATCAGCCAACGGCAATCCTTCGCGGACCACGGTCGGATAATCGGGCAGGAATGCGCCAGCCGTCCAGTAGTGGAGAATCTGCTCAATCAACAACGTCAGGGTGGGCAAGTCCTGAACCTGCTTCGGGAAGCCCGGGTAGATCGGGGTCATGTCGCGATCGGCGCCTTTGATGGCACGGGCGTCCGCGATCATGTCGGTCAGGGCCGCTTCTGACATGCCCTGAATTTCCGCCGGGCTTACGCGGTAGCCGTAGTTCGCCATCTCCAGCACGGCGGCATACGTCAACGCATCCGAAGATGATTTGGCCCGCGAACGGATGACAACACCATGACGGAGAGCGGCACGGCGGTACTCAGTGGTGATATTACCCATAATGGAGCCAGCTTTCTGGAAAGGAGACAGGAAAAGCGACACACCGCCGGTTTTGATTAGCAGTCAAAGGAAAGCATGTCTCGGAGCCTGTCCGAAAGGATGTGAGCAGGAAAGGCGGCACGCCTTTATGTACGCAATATGAAAGCATGCCTGGGAGCCTGCAAAGTTTTAGCGGCAGGAAAGCCGATGCACTTTTTATTTGTTCAAGAAATGAAAGCACATCTAAGAGCCTGCGCGCGAAAGACTACTTAAACATCAGTTCACCTACACCCCAGCCCACCATCCATCCGCCGATGATGGACGGAATGAGGCCCCACGGAAAGATCGGTACCAGCAGCGTACTGGCGACAAGAACGAGAAGTGCACCTACGATGATCAATGCCCATTCCATAATTACTCCCCAATCCAAAGGATTGCAACCAGCAAACAAACGACAACGGTTACCACCAGGGTTAGAATCAGGGGCCAATGAAACAGCACTCCCAATATCCCGGTGCCGGTGCCCAAGATCAGACCTCGCACAAATGCTTCCAACATTAGAACCTCTCGACGTTTCGGGGCCGCGCCTCGGCGACCAGGAACATGGCCCATTCGGGGATTTTCCCCTTGCCGAAGTCGACGTACTTCAAATCCACACTCCAGCGAGCTGTTTTGTGTATCCGTATCCCGCTGACTCGGACATGACGGATTTTCCAATACTCGTCACGAATGTCCCACCACCACTCAGCAGTAAGGGTGTCCGGCTTGAAACGGAACCGTTTCGACGATCCGTAATGGCCGGCGGGTATCCACAACTCATCCGGAGCGCCGTCGCACTGCGTCAGGTCGATGTACGCAGTGCGTTCGTCGTGGAGGTTGACTCGGTCCGGCCACCTCATTCGATCGTCACGCCGACGAGCTCGGCAATGGCGGTTCGCCACTTGCCCTTGTCGTGGGCCGTCGCCCACACGTTCTCATACCCGCCCTTATGGATGGCGTTGTACACGATCTCGGCCGCCTGGTCGATCGTCATGCCGTCTTCCCCAAACCCCGGACCTTCACGTGACGATGCCGCGGAACACCCAGGCCCCTGCGGTCGTCAAACCGAGACCTCTTGTACTTCTTCGCCGCCCGGGAGATGTCGTACAGCTCGGCGGTGTACTTCACCGGCATCGGTTCGCGACCGGTCGGCCGGCACCAATCCATCAAGGCCCAGTATGCGGTGAGGAGAACCATCTCTTCATAGTTCGGCGAGGTCAATGCCGATTCCAACTTCTCTTCCGACTCATTCAGGTCGGCAAGGGCATGCGCAGACAGCATTGAACCACCCCGATTCCTTAGAAGTAGCCGTGGGGAAGAACGATTGCCCGATATTTGACCGGTTCACATCCCCCACGAACAGTGGATATACGGGGTTTGACGCCCGCATATCCTCCACAGCTTTAAGGTGCTGCTAAACCTGTTGGGAAGTTTTCTCATCCTCCCGCCGAAGCGGGGTCTACGCGCCCAGATGGGGGCTAACGGCACATGCTTGGCATGGCGCCCGGCACTACAAAAGAGTGTCTGGTGTACAGAAACTTACCCGTCACACAATTACCACGATTTTGCATCACCTCGTGGTCAGGTCTTTTGAGTGTCCACTGCATCGCCTAGAGCCGCCGCACAGTGCCTGGCTCATCGCTGGTGATCATCGGGACTGTATAGAATGGCCTATGGGCCGGAAGACTTCGAGGATTTCCTCGTGGGACCTAGCTTATCATCCGCTTCCCCGAATTCCGGGGAACTTTTGAAAGTTTTTTCTTGGAATCTTGGCGTCGGCGGTTCTCTGCCCGCCGGCATGCCTCGCACATCGGAACCCCCTGGCGGTAATGCTTACGACATTGGGCAGGCGTTCCACAGGCCGCCCAATCGAAGGTGGGCTTCGGCCCCCTTTTCGCGCCCCTTGCGGCGGGGAATAGCGGCGCCAGGCCCCAGTACGCTACCCACTGATTATGGCTGCGACAGAGCCCCCTCCGCGTGCTCCGTGGTCGGTCGCAGAGGATGCATCTGGGCTTGAGCGTTTCTTTCGCGGCGCGGGCAACCAGTGCGGCAATGCGCACTCCGTCTTGTCGGGCTAGCTCAATGGTCTTCATGACCGAACCTTGTTCAGTAGATGCCCGAAAAGGTGATGGTGCATCCGGCATAAGCCTTTGGAGTACCGGGCACGATCGCAGTGGGAAAGAATGCACTCAGTCATAGCTTGATCGCCCTGAAGTGATCCGAGAGTTGACCAACGTAGGTAAATCCGCCACAAGGGCAGATGCATCGACGCCGCACAACATCTTCGGCATTCTCCAGGGTCCGCTTGTAGTGCGTATCGCAGAGACATCCCCACTGCTGGGTATGAATATTGGAAACATGCGACGCCCACACTGACCATTGGGCGACTAAGTCGCAACCCTCAACAACACACGACTCCTCGCACTCCAGGTCGGCGAGAATATCTTCAAGCGGTTGGACGCTCACACCGCCCTCCTAAGGCCATCCTCTACGTAGCAATCCGTCAGGAAGTCGTATGCGGCATCCACCGCCGTAGCGGTCTGCTGGGTATCGAAAAGATCGAAGGCATGAATCCCCCGGGGGACTTCGTGGTACCTCACCGGGTTCCCAGAGATCAACTTGAGCTTGCGTTCGAAGTCCCTGGCGCCACCGGAAGGGGTAAGAAGATCGGCAGTCCCCTGGACCAACATGAACGGCGGGGCCTCCGAATGAATCTTCCGGATGGGAGAAGAGTTTTTGTGAGGCTTCCCGCCGACGACCACATTCCGGACGAACGCGTTCAACAACTGATGGTCCAATCGGGGGGATTGCCAGTCATAAACCCCGTAGAGAGAAACCACGGCATCTGGACGATTGGCTGAGCGCTCCAGCCCCATGAGGGATGCCATATGTCCGCCGGCTGAAGCTCCACCGATGGCCATGAACTCCCCCGCGTCATAATCCATGAGGTTGGCGTCACACCAATTCCACGCATCACGGACATCGTCGAGTTGATCCGGCCAGCGGCGCACTCCGGTGCGGTAGCCGACCGAGACGCAAATCCAGCCGCGCTCGACCAGATAGGACATCAAACGGTATCCTTGGAACCGCCGGTCGCCCACCAGCCACCCGCCGCCGGGGATGTAAACGAACACCGGGGCATTTACCGGGGTACCGGCTTTCCAGATATCAAGTTTGGAGTGGCGGTTGTACTGAACCGTATCCCACAGGTATTTATCGCGAATGCTCATAGTTCCTCCTGGCGCGGAGTTCTTCGAATCGGTATCCGACCGTGAAGATGGTGGTGATGATCAGCCAGTCGAGCTTCTTCATTGTTCGGCCGCCCACTTCTCGATCTCGGAAGCGAATTCCTCAACGGGATCGGCAGCACTGAACTCGGAGCAGACGCGCCGAACGACTACCCCGAGCCAGTCCTCGACGCCGAGGTCTTGCGCCTGCTGGCGGAGGGTCGAGAGTGCGTACTGAGCGGAGTTTTGATCGCCCCACACCGCCACTTCCGGATCGGGAGCGCCGTAACCGATGTACCGCGAGGTGGAATACAGCTTTCCGTTGGGCATCTGGATGGCGTACTGGTGCGTGGTCATCGCCGCACCGGCTTGCGCATGGGGCTGGGCATCGCCGGTTCTTTCATCACCGTGAAGAGGTTGTCGAACCATTCCCCGCCTAGGTTGGCGACGACGCCAGCAATAAACCTACCACTGGGATGAGTACCACCCTGCAAAACCCTAACCAGGGTGGCTTGGTCCACTTCGATGAGCTTGGCGAGCGACCGGGTACTGCCGGCCAGCTCCAATGCTCGCTTGAATCCATCCTGGTTGACCTGCAGAAATGCCATGTTTCACCCCGATGATGAGAGAGGATTCCTACCGCAGTGCGGTGATTGATGTGTCTCACCGTAGACCGCTGCGGCAAGTCCGGCAAGTGACTGATGTGAAAGTTGATGCGCCGCAGCAACAATATTTCCACATCGGTAAATCCAGAACTTTCAGGAAAGACGCGGCCGACCAGCGATTTACCCACGACCAGTTCACCCACAGTTAATCCGTAGTGTTTGCAGAAACTCATCGCACTGCGGTACCGTTTTCTCATGAACGACGACTTCGCAACCACGTGGTCGGCGTACGTGCGCCGACATCTCGACGCTTACCCGGGGATCACAACCGAGCAGGTCGGGGACGCTATCGACGCCTCCGCCACCATGGTCGGCAACTGGATCGCCGCCCGCGGGTTCAAGCAAGCCTCCGCTGACAAGGTGGTCGCCTTCTGGCGGGAGTTCGGTGGGGACTCCACCCTCCCCGAGGCCATGGCCGCAGCCGGCGCAGTGTGGCTGGGGGGACTTGCCGTCCTGTCCCAGCGGGTAGCCGACAGCCCCACTCCCGGGCTCGTCGTGGGGGCAGTGTCGATCGCAGGAGCGGTCATCTGGGCGCGGCGCCTTTAGGCAGTGTTGTCAAACGAACGCCGCGGGCGGAACTGTTGGGGTGGCCTACCAGTGGCCATGGCCTAGCACACTGTCTGAGAATTTTCTACGAATTTCAAAAAGTTCCCCAAAAACTTTCAAAAGTTCCCCGGAAAACACCTGATGGCGTGCTAATCTCCATTAGGGATGCTCACCCGAAGGGTGGCGCTCCAGTAAGTTGCCGGGGCACGCGGAGCGTGCGGAGGCACTTGGCAGTGTGCTCACCACGCGATCGGATCGCGGTGTTCCTCGCTGACGCGGATGGGCGTCTCGCGTTGACATGGGACTCACCAGTTGTTGAACAACAAACTGATTAACAGAGCTTCTTTTAGAGGTACTTCTTAGTGGACGCGGAAGGTTGAAAATGCACACGTTGGAGACAGCTCTTGCTCGCGACGCTGGCGTTGAAGAGTGTGAGATATGCGAATCCCCGGTCGAAGGTTTCTGGGCGGTCTTTCGCCCTCCGGGGAAGAAGCGGTGGCGGTGCGCCAGGTGCGTCTCTTCCTACATTCAGCGGGAGGCGGTCCACGAGCCTTTCTTAGTGGCTGCAGCCAAGAAAGGAAAGCGTGCCGTGCAGCCGATCGTCCCCGGTGGAGTCCCGGAATCGGCCAACTTCCGCGACCTGCTCGACTTCGATGAATCGTTATCGGTCACCGTCGAGTGGCGACAGACGATGCGGGACATTGAAAGTCACACCGCTAGACCCGGGGAGTGATTCGTGCGCGGCGAACATCGAATGTCCTCGGACGAGCAGGACGCCTTCACCGGCTGGCGGAAGGTTCTCTGCTACATACAACGCGCCGGCGTGCGCAAATCAATCAAGGCCAGGTCGCACAGGAAAGACCGGCGCAAGGCCAGACGGAATGCTTGGGAAGGGTGGTAATGAGCATCGATAAATCTTGGCGCAACTGGGGGTTCAGCCACGATTCTCACTGGACCAGGTTCTTCACGCCCCTGGGTTCATTCGGCGTGGACTCCTTCCGGAAGTACGACAAGCCCGGCGCAAGCCGCGGGCGACGTCAGGAGTGGGAACTCCATATCCCCTTGGCCGGCAAGTGGCAGATCAAACTGTCCAGCCGAGGCAAGGACTACCTCACACTCGTCAAGGGTCCGCGGTACCTCAAAAATCTCGACTGGATTCTGGACGAGTTCGACTCCAGCTTCAACGATCTCGCCATCGCCTCACTCCGTTATCACCTGGACTTCTCGGTCTGTGATAACGAATCCCGACGCGATGTCTACGAGGACCTGATCGCACGTCTCGGCGAGAAGCCACCGACATTCACCGATGAGGAAATGGCTGTTCTACACCCTCCGGGGTGGGATTTGAAGGATGAGTTCGAAGAGATGCCTGACGGAAGCTTCGTGATGAAGGAGTCCCGCCCCGAGGTCCGCGTCATCCATGAACGGCATTGGCAGCGGGAGGACGAGTACCGTGAGCGTATCAAGCAGGCGAGGCATGACTTCGTCGATGTGATGGGAAGCTTATGGTCGTAAGTCGTGTTGTGAAGTGCTCGCACGAACTCTGTCCCAACAAGGGGCCTTACGCGCGAGGAATGTGCGGCACTCATTACAGACGTTGGCTTAAGGAAGCTAAAGAGTCCGGAGAGTATCAACCGCTGCATCGGCCGCGGGTCGGGCAAACCTGCGAAGAGTGTGGCAACCCGAAAGTCCTGGCGCGGGGCTTGTGCAGCGCATGCTACCAAGCTGAACGATATGAACCACAACCCCGTCACGAGGTTGACCTATCCACGGATGGATGGAAGGCCGTCTACGACTTCCCCGGCTACGAGATTACGGAGTTCGGTAGGGTTCGTAACTCTCGGGGCTGGCTTCTCAATATCTGGCCGGATGGGAGTGGCTATCTCAGGGTCGCGCTCAGGAAGGATGGCAGAAACTTCCATCCATCAATACATCGTCTGGTCATTCAGACCTACACAGGACCATGTCCCGAGGATAAGGACCATTGCTGCCATCGGGACGGGAACAAGTTGAATAATCACGTCGATAATCTCTACTGGGGCACCACGGCCGAAAATGGGGCGGATACAGTGCGCCATGGCTCGGCGCGCAAAGTCCGCCCAGCGGCATGTGGCCGGGGACATGAGTATGTTGATGGAAGCTACTGGCTGAAACCGGACGGCACGCGCAAGTGCAAAGAGTGCTCACGAATCACTTACGCAGAGCGGAAAAAGAGAGCTGCATGACCACCTACCGCAACCCGCAGGGCGATGGTCTGTTCATCGTCTTCAAGTACATCAACGGCAAGCTCGACACCGGCAGCCACACGGGAAGTTATGCCTACAAGCCGCCGGCCCGGATGTACAACACGCCCGCCAAGGCCAAGGCGATGTGGAACCGCTTTATCAAGGATGGCTACGAGGCGCGGGTGGGTGAAGTCTACTTCGACGATGACGAGCCGAAGATCAGGTTCATCGACGACGAATGGATAGCCAACGTTGAACTGTGCAAGTTCTCAAAGTACGGCAAGAAGTGCAAGCTCAAGAAGGGCCACGACGGGATACATCAGTGATCAGATTCTCCCCCAGCGATGATGCGCCCGAGGTGACATATGACCCCGAGGCCGGAGCTTTCTACTTCGACATCCACAACGTCCTGGTGGCCAAGACGGTAACCGTCAACGATAGCCCGATCGTGAATCTAGACTACGACATGAATGGCGATCTCATCGGGATTGAGGTTGTGATATGAGCATTGAAGAGCGCATCGTCGACATCATGAAGCGGTCACCCATGGCCGATGATGGCGTGGGCCATGGCTTGATGAAACGGGTCGCTCGCGAAATTGTCGAGGGATTAGAGCTCACCGAAGAGGCCAAAGACGTGTGGCAGGCTGATGCCCGGCTACTCATATCCCAGTCCCGCCGCTACGTTACCCCATGGAAGAGGGTGGATCAGTGACCCAAAAAGACCAGATGGCATGCTCCGGCTGCGGGGAGATTGTCTATCTCGACTGGGCCGACGGCTGGCGCAACGACAACGGGTTGACTAAGATCGACGCGAGGGGCAAGATTCACCTGCCCGAGGACTTGAAACTCCCATTGAGCCCGAAGCGCGCTCACCAGTTGGGTGTGGCACTGATCGGGGGCGCGCATCTATCACGCGAGTGGAAGCGAGAAAGCCAATGACCGAGTACACCGTCTACTTCAGCCAGTCCGCCGAGGCCATCATACGAGTCGAGGCCGACGACCCCGATGACGCTATCGATAGGGCGTGGGATCAACTGCCCGGGTCGCTGTGCCACCAATGCGCCGAGGACGTGCAACTGGCGGGCGACTGGGAGCCAGCTCTCGTCTTTGACGATGACGACAAAGAAGTCTGGACGCGATGATCGACGAGCTTGCCGAGGCCATATGCGTGTCGTACGGCGATGACTGGTCCGAGCAATGCATGTTCGCCAAGGATAAGTATCGAGAGAGTGCCAGACGGTTCCTTTGGTCGGCGCAGTATGCCGGCTACATGCTGGTGGATGCTGAATAGTGGCGTTGCCCGTGAGCGGTTGGGAGCTGCCGCCGGAACTCGTCGACGCCAGTCGGGAGATGGAACAGTTCACCGCCGTTGCAGACTGCCCGGCATGCGGAAATGTGGGTATCCATCGGCTGACGGAACCGCGGCGAGAACCCGCGGGGGACGAGCCCGTCGACAGGGTCCGGCGCAAGATTGACATGATGTTGATGTACATGGGGCAGTTTGACGAACGTGGTCGCTACGCCCTGCAAGAGCCGTACGACCACCCGGATGCGATGGTTGCGCGCGTCTGCAATCGGTGCGGATACAGATGGGGACAACGATGACTTGGACATCAAACGTCACCTGCTCACGGTGCGGCGGGTTCGATTGGGAAGTGATGGACGGCGTGTGGACCTGCGGGTGCCTTAAGCAGATGACCATGGCCGAGATCGCCGAATACCACGCAACACTGGATCAGTCCTGAAGACCTGGGATGTCAGGATCGAGTGGGGCTGCTACTTCGGCGATCCGGATGTGCACTACACCGACGTCGAAACGGAAATGATCGAGCAGGCCGCCTGGCGGGTCTGGTGCGAGTGGCACGAGACCGGATGGGACTTCGCCTCAATCACTGGCAATGGTGAGTGGGGCTGGATCAATCTCAGCGAGAAGGATTTCAACTTTGAAAGAGAATGAGTGGCGGCCCGTCGTTGGATACGAGGGTCGCTACGAAGTTTCGAATGACGGCAGAATCAAGTCGCTCGCGCAGGAAATCCGACGAAAGGATGGGCGTGTTTGGTGTCGGCCGGACACGGTACTGAGCGGACATCTGACCCATACCGGGTACATGACCGTCCGGCTGATGGGCGCGGATGGCCGCAGCCGTGTGCGTCAAATTCACATCCTCGTCCTGGAAGCTTTCGTTGGCCCACAACCCGACGGGCTGCGAGCTGTTCACCGGGATCGGGTCAAGACAAACAACGCGATCGACAACCTCTACTGGGGCGACAGGTTTCAGGAAATACGTGAATGCATTCTCCAGAACTTCGGACGAGAGACCCTTGAGACCATAGCCGCTATGGCGGGTACCACGTTGCACACTATCGAGGTTCAGGTCGACAAGCTCCGACGGGCTCGTCGATTACCATCCGGTCGTTCTGTCTATGTACCCTCTTGTAACTTCGCCGGCTGCGGCAGTGCTCCGACGGCATGGGGGTTGTGCGAAACACACGCCGGAGAGTATGAGTCGCGGCGTGCAGTTGCGCATGCACCCATCCTCCCGGGAACCGAGTGGCGTCCCGTGGCCGAATTTCCGCAGTACGAAGTCCACTACACTGGCGATGTTCGAAATCGGAACGGTCGCGCGCTTTCACCCTACGTGAAAAACAGTGGTCACTACTGTGTCAACCTGCGCGGCAAGACGCGGTACAACCATCGACTAGTCCTTGAGGCTTTCGTTGGTCCGTGCCCTGAGGGGCGCATCGGATGTCACAAGGATGACGACCCATCAAACAACCACGTCGATAACTTGTATTGGGGAACCTATGCGGATAACCAGCTAGATCGGGTCCGCAATGGTATCCATACCTTCGCGAAACGAACCGCCTGCAGCCAAGGGCACGAATACGTTGACGGAAGCTTTGTCGTCTACAACGGGGCTCGCCACTGCCTGGAGTGCAGAGCCGCCTATTCCCCACCCGCTAAATTGTTCACGGTTGACAACTTGTCGGAGTCGGCCTAATCTGTTTTCATCCACAAGGATTCCAAAGACAGAAGGACGTGATCCCCATTTCGACAATCCACTATACGAAGATGCTGGACGATATCGACGGCACCGAGGCCAGCAACACCATCAACTTCTCGCTCGGTGATCGCCGTTTCGCGATCGACCTTTCGGACGAAAACGCGAAGAAGCTTGAGGCCGCCCTCACGCCCTATATCAAGGCAGCCCGCCCGCAAGGCAGAGTCCAGGCCGCTAAGAAGAAGAGCCATCACCCCACCCCCGTCAAGATCGACGACGCCCAGGCTCAGCATGTTCGCGAATGGGCGCGCGGCAAGGATCAGGACGAGCTGCGCAAGCTGGCGCGCTCCACCGGCCTGGAGGTAGCTGACCGCGGACGCCTGTCGATGGTGACCCTGGCGGCGGCGTACAACGTCGCCAATCCGACCAAGCGCACCGAAAACGCCAATGGACTCCAGTTCTCCAACGCCTAGCAAGGGCCTGAGCACAGCGATCATCCTCGCTGGTGTGTTCGGCGGGATTCTCGTTCTAATCTCGCTGTACATGACGATCGCGCCGGCCATACTGATGTGGCGCGATGGCAGCCACTCCACCGCCCTCCTCTGGTTCCTCTGGGGCGCGCTCTGGACGGTGTACTGGTTGAACATGACACTGAAGGGTGTCGGCAAAGGATTGCTTTTGGCGAGAATCCAGCAGGCGCAGAAGAACTCGTAGAAACGACAAAAAGCCCCACCAGATACTCTCGTGATGAGGTATCTGGTGGGGCTTTTTGGTGAGGCGTGCTTCGACTCGGGAGGTGTTTGGGGAACGGAACGCCCCCGAGGAGCGCGCCAGCCTATTTCAGTTGTTCGATCAAGCTCGGCCGGAAGCCTGCCCAGTGGGTTGTTTCATCCACCACGACGACCGGGGCCTGCAGGTAACCGAGCGCCAGCACGTACTCGCGCGCTTCGTCATCGATGCTGATGTCGACCTTCTCGTAAGCGATGCCCGCCTTGTCCAGCGCCTTGTAGGTGGCGTTGCACTGCGGGCAATTCGGTTTGGTGTAGACGGTGACTATTTCCGCGCCTCCAGCTGGTCGATCCGTCTGTCAATTCGAGCGATGTCCGTGCGGTTCGCATCCCGGTCGTCATTCAGCGCATCACCGATCCGGCCAACGTCCTTCTTGACTCCGCGCATGTCGTCGGCCATCTCGTCCTGACGCTTCTCCATGCGCTTCTGGTTCTGCTCGATGCGGTCCAACTGATCCCGAGTGGTGTCGGGCCGGTTGTTCACGCTGTGCGCGACCGCGCCGACGGCCTCGGCCATGCCCTGAATCTCGGATTGGGTGTTCTTGTGCTCGTGCCGAATCCACAGAACGGCTGCGGCCACGATCGAGATGGCAATGAACGCCCACGCCGCCAGACCAAACCAGTCGTGTGGCAGCTCGGGCAGATCGACCATCGCCTCCGCGGCGATCACTCTTCGAGCCGTACGGCTTTAGTCACCGAAGCGGTGCCGGGATTGCCGACCTTCAACGAGGCGAGGGATGTCAACACGGATAGTGCCACCGCTGCAACACCAACGCCAGATGCTTCCGCCCAAGGAATCGAGTCGAATCCCCCGGCCGCCCCGCCAACTCCAGATGCGGCGAGGAACGCCTGGGCGAAAGTCTTGGCGGCACGTTCAGCGAAGTCCTTAACGGTCGGCAGATACTTCTGCCAGTCAATGGTCATGGAGTACCTTTCACGCCGCGCATCCACGCAACGTCACCCTCGGTGGCGTAAGTGGAGTAATGCGGATTCGGATTTGAAGCGAGGAACATGATCGCGTCGAACGCGGCCTTGATCACGCCGAACAATTCGCCTGCGGGATTACCGAATATCGTCAAAACACGAGAGAACAGGGACAGCGGACCGCCAGTCCACGAATTCTCGGTGATGATCTTGGCAATTGCCGTCTGATCTTTGCCCGCGGCGTCATCCCCGACCTCGGTGAACATGTCGTCGTTGTTGGGATGCTCGGCCCAGCGATCTCCAATGCCTTCAGCGTTCGCGTCGAACAGTCGATCCATGATGCCGTGGGTGCCGGGGTCCGGCGGGCTTTGCGCCCACGAGCACACCGCATCCTTGCCTCTGCGCGGGTTCCCGAACATCAGTCCACGCTTGAATGTCTTGAGGCGGTAGTGAAGCGGTGCATTCGGCGGAAGGACGTACTTCCACATGAACTCGCAGAAGATCATCGCGCCCTGGCTGAATGCGACACCGCCCCACGGGACCTCGGGGCCGAACCACCACATGACCTTGGGTCCGTCGGGGTTGTTCGGGTCGACCGGAGGGCCTTCGATCCACTGGCTGCTCAGCTGTCGGTACAGCGCCTCGACACCGGTCGAGTTCCGGAACGGCAGGGCCTGCGTGTCCCAGTCGCCCACCGGCTTCCAGTGGCACACGCCCTGCTGCTCCAGCTGGCCGGCGGTCTGCGCGCAGGGGCCGAAGAACATATTGCTAGCGTGGCCTTCTACCGTGAAGATGATCGGCAGCGCGGGCTTTGGACGTTGAAGCAGTCCAACGTCGTACTTGAACTCAAGGTTCACTACACCAGCGACATAGTGCGGGGCGCCCGGTTTACCCTCGGTGGTGTAAATGCCTTGCACGCGTCGCACCTCGGCGGTGAGCTCTGGCGTGAATAGATCGCCGTCATCAAGGGTCTGGCGCGCGGGAGTGAACTTCCGCTTCAGCAGCGCCTTGATCTTGGGGATTTCGGGACTGCGGTCACCTTCGCCGAGGCCAATGTATTGACCCGCTATCTTAATGATGTTCTCCCTTGGTGCGGATCATCTGGCAAGCGATACATGAGCGCCCTTTACCGTCTGGTCGTTCATAGGTATTTTCTGGGGTGAACTCATGACCGCGATTACAGGTCTCTCGCCGCATTGGACCCGGTTTCCGAGGCTGCCAATCGGCTGGCCGTTTCGCCCGCTCGCGAGCCTTGGCCGCGCGATTGTTTATGAGTGCACATTCACGGCAACTTCGCGCGATCCAGCCATTCGGGTTGTGGTAATAGCGGGTGTTTTCAACCGTGTATTCATGCCCCTGCGGGCAATGAGTCTTGCGACTCTGGTGATGAGTTCCGTGGCGCACAAGGTCTCGATTATTTTCGCTATAGGTGTCCCACCGAAGGTTGTCGACACGGTTGTCTTCGGCGATGCCGTTGTTATGACAGGCAACCATGCCCAGTGGGCGAGGTCCGATGAATGCTTCGAGCACTAGCACGTGCACAAGAGCCTTGACCCCTCCGGATAGTGTCACGCACAAATGTCCGACACGCCTCAGTGGCCAGGGTTTAAGTTCCCGTCCCCGCGCGCGGCGAGAGCGACCGTCTGTGAAGACTAAAACTCGATCGACAGACCGCACGCTCCCCCGGCTCGATACTTCGTAGGAATTCTCATGGCCGACTACTGGCCGCCACTCCTCCTGCGCGAAGCCCATTACTGGATCACCACACCCGTCTTGCCGCGGTCATTGGTGCCGAGAACCTTGTCTCGAATCTGCGCGACAGCCTCGATGAGCGTTTGTCCCCCAAGGCAATTCCACCGGAACTGCAACTGGTCATCAGCGGGGCCAACGCGCACAGGTCCGGGCTGCTGCGTCGGAGGTACTGGCGTTGTCGCCGGCCCGTCGAACGCGCCGTCAATGTCCTTCTGAATCTCGCCACGGAACCAATCCATGTCGAGATTGCCAGGGTCCCACTTGTACTGACGCTGACCAGCCGGCCCGAAGCGAGCCCACTCCCGGTGAGAGATGTTGTGCGACACCGGGACACCGAGATGCTTAGTGAGCGCGGCACCTACGTCACGCATGGAGATGATCTGTGCGTCGGGCCAGCGTTCCTGGTTAGCGGTCTCTTCGGTGAGTGCGGTGTTCCGGGGCCAGGCGCATTCAATGCCGATCGTGTAGGCATTGGCGCCGTCGGTCGGCAGGCCGGGCCAAGAACCGGCTCCCGCATGGTTGCAGGGGCCTACGGCGACGATAGTGACGATGCCGTCGGGTGCGATGTGAATCTGCGCGAGCGGGCCTTGCAGGTCCGGGCGGCCTTGGCTGATCGACTGCGGGGTTTCGGCAGCGTTTCCGGTGTGGTGCCAGATGACACCCCAGATGTTGCCCATGGTGCCGCCGACGCCATCGGTCTTCCAGCCGTCGAGTGTCTTAAGTCGGTCGCCCAGCGCGGGACGAAGCACGTCTTCGAGCCAGACGGGGTCGCCTGATACAGGCACGGGAACCTCCGGGGTGGTTGGGGTTTGGTCTCCGAGCGCGCGACGCAGCACCATCCACGCTTCGTCCCACTTCTCCGCGTAGCGGTCGGGAAATGACGACTGCTGCACTTGCTGGACGATCTGGCCCGCAAGTGCTGGATTGCTGGCAGCGCGGGTGTAGTCGTCGGGCAGGCGAGACAGGAACGAATCGGCCGCCAGCCGCAGCGTCATCATCTGTTCCGCTGTGCCCCACCAGGGTTCGCCGTTCGGGCCGGGTTGCTGCTGGAAGTAACCGGAGCTGCGGTTGTCGTCACTCTTGGAGTCGTTCGGGTAGTTCTTCGTCGCCGGTACGCGGTCGTTGACTGGGCACCACCACTGCCGGTCATCGCCCGTGCCGGTGCCGACCTCGGTGGAGATCGTCATGAGCGCGATGACCGTGGCCAGCTCGTCGAGGCCGAGGGCCAGCGACACCGCGTGGACCTCGCGGGCGACCTGCTCACGGGTGCGCAACGGCTTGGCCGCGAACCAGGTGAAGCTCATCGCTTCACTCCGTCTTCGCAATCGGGATTCAGACAGGCGGTGATGACGCCGAGTTCTCGGATGCCGTCTTCGGCGAATCCGAGGAACTTTGCGCGGCCGGCCGATTCGGTGCAGCAGGTGGAGCAGAGGATGCGTTCGATGGCTCCGTCGCTGTGCAGCTCGAGCTTGGTTCCGGCGCTGATTGCTTCGGCTACGAGTCGGAGTCCTTCGCTGCTCATGTGGATGCCCATTAGGTCAGCACCTCCACGAAACTGTGCGGCGTCCCCGAGGTGATCGCCATGACCTTCTGTGCGCGCGCCGGGTATTTCGCCATTTCCATGCAGCAGCGTTGCCAGCGTTCAGCAACCGCGATGGGTTGGCCGCGGTAGTAGAGGGTGTGCATCACCACGACACCAGGGGGTCTTTGTTGGGGTCGGCGCCCCAGATCATCCACGCGTAGAAGGTGGTGGCGAAGAGTGCGAGTCCTGCGAGAACACCGGCGGCGATGGCCGCGAACTTGCTCACGAGACTGCGACCCACGGAGAACGGCTGGCAAGGCCATTCGTGACGCCGCTGGTTGATGGCATCGCCGTCGTCAAACCGGTGTTGCCCAGCGCATTTCGTACGTTGGTGCCGCCGCGTACCGCCACCGTCATCGGATAGCTCAAGCTGCATCCAGAGAACGATGGGGTCGTCGTGCCATTGGCGTAGAACCCGACGTAGTACATGCCTGCGGTGACGGCTTGCGGGGTGGCGAGTGCCATCGTCTTCAGTCCCACCGACCCCCACGCCGTGGTCTGGTCTGCGGTAGCCGACAACAGATTCCCAGCCTTGTCGAACAGGCCTGCGAAGTTCTGGCCGCTGGTCAAGATTGCGCCCGCGGCGAATACCGCCAGGATCACGTTTGTGATCGTCGTCGCGACAGGGACTTTCACGCCAACCAGATACAGCTGACCAGCCGTAAGCGTGTTCGCAGACGAGATGCACGCCGGGTCAAAATTCCAGCTGATCCAGTTGTGATCGGACGGTGTCCACGCCTGACCGATGCCCTCCGACGATCCGGACGTATCCGCCCACACGTGCGTGATCTTGCAGCGCCAGTCATTGGCCGCATCCAGGTAGAACGGCTCCCAGTTCGGATACGCACAATCGAGCGCGATCCGATCATCCTTGAGCGTCACCGTGACACCATCGGGTCCGGTGACGAACGCCCGGTCGCCAACGATCTTGACCTGCATCGCATAACTCACACCCGAGACAAGCGGAGTCGCATAATTGTGGGTGAGCAGCGTCGTTGGCGAACCGCCGGCAGTGCTGCGGACGAAATACGTCCAGTAGTCCTTGGTTGTCGAGAGATGAACCGCGACACGATTCGGGAACGGCGTGCCGGTGATACCGGTGTCCGCGCCCAGTCGCAGACACAGCGTTCCACCGGTACCGGTGAGTGCGCCGCTGTGGTTGTCGAACTGGAAGATCGCGCCGATCCGCTTGACTGGAGCACCGAGACCGCCAGTCGGCTCCAAATAGGTTGCCATCGAACCGGTTCCGGCTGCGGTGTCGAACGTTCCACCCGCCACGACCGGGGTACTGCCCGTGATAGTCCACGCCTGCCCCGTCAACGCACGAGACGGATTGGTCCCGTCCGGGAGCGCGGTGAAGCTGTCGAACAATGCCATGCCCATCGCCGACCGGATGTGATCCGACGCCAGAGCCCGCTGAGTAGCGACGGTCAGGTCAGAGTTCGGGATGCCGCCAGTGGGCTTTGCATACTTAGCCGCCAATTCCGCAGCTGACAGGTCATACGGCAGGTCGTTGTAATGCGTTGTGCCGTCACCGGTCTTCCACTTACCGGCGTCGGTTTCGTAAACGCGTTCGCCCCGCAGGGGGATAATGTTGCTCGCGGCGAGGTTGGCTGCGGTGTCCCCGCGCGGCAGGATGATGCCCT
>ERZ724505.498-NODE-498-length-25076-cov-4.489908_pt1 | contig 25076 bp, 29 predicted proteins | sample MGYA00376038_ERZ724505 | MGnify/ENA primary metagenome ERZ724505 (study PRJEB28724, sample SAMN07190884) | wastewater metagenome | isolation source: effluent of sewage treatment plant in Hong Hong | place: Hong Kong | collected 2016-03-17 ...
TGTTTTGGTTCTCTCAAAACTTGCGCCGCCAAACCGAGGATTTTTTTACATCAATGGGGGGTGTTGTACAACCATTCTTAATGGTGTGGCATTGCGCTGAATCCCAAGGAATAGTTCCAGACCCACAACGCTACGGACGGAGAACTTACGAAACGGCGATGCTTGTTACGTTTGGTGATAGGAAAATCGTAGCCCCTCGCAACCTATCGGTATCCGCATCCCGCGAAAGCACGACTCGCATTCACCGCAGCCAAAAACCCCTCCAAGTTCTTGAACATTTTTTCGGCATGTTTATAGACAGTTCTTCTATTGTACTCGACCCTACCGCCGGCTCAGGGACTAGTCTTATAGTAGCTAATAGATTTAATGCAAAAAAAGCAATAGGTATAGAGAAAGATTTTAATATACACAAAAGCGCGTGTGAATACATCAACTTAGTTACTGCTATTAGGCCCTAATATGCCTAGAGACAGAATCACAAAAGAGTACAACAAACGAAAAATACTAGCCGTAGTTGAACGGCATACAGACGGAATAATAACTACAGAGGTTGCAGTACAAGCGAAGCTATCACACAGTTATACTTTTAAATTATTGAAAGAGCTTAAACAGGAGGGCCAAATAACAAACACTATAGTTACTGCCCTTAGATTACATAACTTACTTTGGAAGATAGGTAAAAGTGAAGAACCCGTGGTGGTAAAACCACGCTCAAAAGATAAACCTAAACGTGACTTACCCATTAAACAAGCACAGCTAAAGCCTAGATATAATCCTTGGGGGCAATGTTAACCAAAGAATTCGAGGCCATCATGAAACTTAACCTAGGCAAACTATTATACAACCCTACTGCTAGCCCGCTTACCGTCCAGCTTGCTTTACAAACCCGGTTCGAGGTAGAAACCACCCCTCGTAACGAACCACTTTTTAACTGGCAAATGCTATGCAAAACCGATGGAGAACTTAAATTAATAATCCGGTACGGGTGGTCTGAAAGAAAAGAGCAATGGTATTTTGAGCCACTATCCAGGAGAACACTGCAATGAAACCCATCGTAATTTACAACCAAGCCGGGCAAGGAAAACAACGCAACTACCTAGCCTATTTAGCGATTATCTAATTATAATTGAGAAATAGTAATTGGAGATTGCTATGACAGCCCTATTAAATGGTATGTACGACCTTCAAGACGACAGCGAAAAACTTAATAGACGGAGACAGTCAGAACTAAACTGGCTACAAGACGCAATTCTGCAATTAGAAAAATCGTTAGAAACAGAACGAATGCGGCTTGCTGCTTGTGGGGTAGTAGCTGATGCTAATACACCAGAATCTGCTAAGAAAGCTAGAGAAATGAAAAGTGAGTATTTATCTGCATCCCTGGAAAGTGTATGTAACGCTGTAGACCAAGAGATTAAATATAGAGAAGCCCTTACGCATATTCGAGAAGAATTTATAAGAGGTCAATCGCGTATTAATCTAATAAGCTATATAGATGCAATATTAAGCGATTTATAAACAAACCAATTGCCAAGAGTATAGACAATGCTAATCCTCGCCTACGACACTGAAACAACAGGTCTGATTCGCGGAAGCGATTACACCAATCCCAGCGCGCCGTTCCTCGCATCAATTGCAATGATTCTCTATGACTATGTAGAGAGTAAAATCGTAGCTTCCCTAAACATGCCCATCAAGCCCGAGGGATGGACAATGCCCGAAGAAGCAGCAAACATAAACGGGCTAACCGATTTATACTTGAGTACAGTTGGCGCACCTGCAAGCGTCGTATTACCAAATGCAATCGCGCTCGCAAGCCGGGCCGATTTACTCGTAGCCCACAACATAGATTTCGACACAAAGGTAATAGCCGCCGCGCTGTGGCGGCACCTAATAAACGAAAACGTAAAAGAAGAAGATGCCCATACACTCATAAAAGGCTGGCTTAATAAGTCTGTGTATTGTACTATGCAATCATCAAAACAAATCGTGAATGCACGCAACGCAAAGGGAAACCTAAAATACCCTAAGCTCACCGAGGCTTACAAGTTTTTCTTTGGGCGCGAATTAGACCGGGCGCACTCGGCTAACGCCGACGCCGTAGCCGTGCTAGAAGTTTACCTAGCACTGCAAAGCCATAAGGATTAAAATGAAACCACTACTCGCTTGTTCCGCACCTGAAAACCTTAACTCTCTCCCATATCCTTTATTTGCGAGCGAGAAGCTGGATGGAATTCGGTGCGTAATCAAAGACGGAATTGCGTTATCCCGTACCCTAAAACCAATTCGCAACCGGTACATCCAATCCATTTTAGGCCGACCCGAACTTAACGGATTAGACGGGGAGCTAATCGTTGGAGACCCCGCCGCAAGCGATTGTATGCGTAAAACGAACTCCGGCGTGATGTCGTTTGATGGAGAACCCGATTTCGCGTATTATGTGTTTGATATTTGGGATAGGCGTGGAGCAAAATACAAAGACGTAAAAGGGATATTACCCAGCATATGTGTTAAGCACCCAAAAACAGTTGCCCTGCTTCACCGCCTTTGCCATAACGCAACCGATGTAGAATCGTATGAACGAGAAGCACTCGATGAAGGATTCGAGGGGCTTATTTTACGTCGTCCCGATGGCACTTACAAATACGGAAGGTCTACTGCTAAGGAAGGTTTCTTATACAAGCTCAAACGCTACCACCAGGACGAAGCCGCCATTATTGGTTACGAAGCCCTTGAGCATAACGACAACATTCCCGAAATAAACGAACTCGGTTATACTCATCGATCCAGCTCCGCCGATGGCAAAATAAAACTGCCCCTTCTAGGCGCACTGGTAGTCGAGGGAAAGTTCCAAGATTTCTCAAAAGTAACCTTCAATATCGGCACCGGATTTACCATGGCCGAGCGCGAAACTTTTTGGCAGCAACGAGACACGCTAATCGGGCAGATTGTGACATATAAATTCTTCCCAACCGGCAGCAAAGATCGGCCCCGCCACCCCGTATTCGTGTCGTTTAGGGATGCAAGCGATTTATGATTGAGATATTTACCGACGCCTCCACCATAGTTCAAATGGGTATATCCGGTTGGGCCGCCCTAATTCGCTACCCAAAGGGAACCATAGCTGAGTTAAAAGGTACTGAAATATGTGGGTGCATAAACCGGATGGAGCTTTTAGCAGTAATAAAGGCGCTATCAACCGTAAAAGGGTGCGACGAAATAACTATCTACACGGATAGCCAGTATGTGATGCGGGGCAGTAGACAATTTAAAAAGGCGGATAATAACTATGATTTATGGGAACAATTAAACAGACTTAAAACAAAATATTATGTGTCGTTTGTTTGGGTTCGTAGTCACAGCGGGCATCCTGACAACCAGTGGGTAGATAGAATGGCCCGAAAGGCGGCTCGCAATAGAATACGGGGGATGTATGCCTAAAGAAGTAAAGTTAGCTGCCAAGATGAGAGCGATAGCAGACGAAGATAAACTACCACCTAATCATATATTACGGACGCGGGCGGCGGCTTTGGATATTTGTGCAGAATTGGCATTCGTGCCCGGTGGAGCAAAACCCGGCGTGCACCGGGCCTACCAAAAAGCAGTGCTAGAATCCCACGCAATTCTACGCCGATACAAATCTAGGTTAAAATGATAGCAGCGATTTTTATCATCGGTGGATGCTGGGTGCTGGCCGCCGTAATGACGGTTGTAGTGGTTTGGATTAAAGGGCTAATTTGAGAAGGTAACGAAATGAAACTATTATTCGTAATCGGGTTTATTTTAGTAGTATCGAGTTACCTCGGAATACATACCGGGGTATTTCCACCAACCCCCAAACAAAAAATTATAGGTGAACCCAGCAAAGGAGAATTAGTGTTAGCAGTTAGTTTGCTTATCGGGTTGGCATGTTGGATTGTGGAGGCTATTTGGTGGGCAATAGCATGAACACAATTAACTACGCTTTACGTTACCTTTGGGTTGTCGCGAACGTGCTGTATGAGGAAGCGTATTGGGATCAAGTGAGAGTTAACGATTGGTGGGTTGCTGCATTAAGCTATAGAGGGGAGCAAGAGTGAATACGTGGCCAAAAAAATATAGGCATGAACTATTGCAGATTCATCACGAGATATGGAACAACTCAAATTATCCTGGAACTTTGCAACTCTGTGAAAACTGCGGGCAGCCCACAGAGAAATGCGAGGAAGACGAATTGATGATTGATGATTTCGGGCCGGTCTGCAGCGAGTGCTACGATGATTTTGTATCAAGCCTAGACGAAGCGTGAGGGAAAAGAATGAACACAACAAACGTAAACTTACCTTTACGGCTAGAGGGGCGCGATGTAGCGCCGGTGCCGGGCGGGCAACTAATCAGCGCGTATGATGTTATCGAGTGGTTAGAGGTCCTAAAAGAACAAGTGGAGAACAAAGAGTTTGTGTCGGTGTTGGCTCTTATCGACGATATGATTAACCATTTGGATAAAAGTTGGAGGGTGACGGGGTAAGAAGGGAATATATAATATAATATAGAGGGGGGAAGAAAAAGGGAAGGGAATCAATGGGTTAGCGAGCGGGTAGTGTTGTATGGTTTATTGTTGTCATCTATAGTTTATTCGGATACAATGATAACACCTTAATACAAGCCCGGAGCTATTGTAATGCCGAAACACTATTCCTTAACTGAAAAAGATTCCTTTGCTATTCCATACGATTGTATAGCGAAGGTATATAAGCGAGGAAAACGTATGGGCACATTTAGTTATGTATACCATTATGCCCTTGAAAAAGCGGGCGTAAAGGTTAAAGACGCAACAAAAACACTTATGCAGCTTATGGCACTTCCCGACTTTGAGAACGTGATCTACGTAGATGTATCTACTATTGCTGCTAAAATTGGAATTACAAAATCAGCAGTGTATCAACATATGGCCGCGCTACGTGAAGCCGGACTTATAACTCCGCACGAAGATGTAAGGCCAGATTCAAGAATTGTTATGAAATGGAGGCTTTGTCCCTTTCTCGGATGGAAAGGTACTGGAGTTTCGCTAGAGAAATATATATCAACCCTTGGAACCAATCACGTATTTTTTAACTATGTCGATCCTGAATTTAAAAGTGCATTAGAGGATGAGATAAAGCAAGAAATAGAATTCGTCAAGGTTTGTTGCAATGACTAAAATCGTCTTTGTCGGCGAAGCCTGGGGTTCCCAAGAAGCCCTTCTCCAATCCCCGTTTGTCGGGCCGAGCGGCTGCGAGCTTTACCGCATGCTGCACGCGGCGGGCTACCCCGTGCCATTCCTCCCCTACCAATTCAACTCTCCCATCCGCATGCTTAACAATTGGGCCAAATTCCCCTATCCCCTCCTAAATGTTTTTAATGCACACCCGCCCGAAAACAACATCGAGTTCTTTTACCAGCGCGAACCCACACACACCTTCCCCTCCCGGCGCTTCGACAATCGTATCCACTACGTTAAGCCCGAATACGAATCCCACGTAACCCAGTTACATATGGATTTGCAAACCCTTTCCCCCAACGTCATTGTTGCGATGGGTAACACTGCTTTGTGGGCGCTAAACCTCCCGGTTACAATCTCTAAATTGCGGGGCAACGTAGTAGAAAGCCCGTTTGGAAAAGTAGTCCCCACCTATCACCCCGCTAGCGTGCTGCGTAATTGGAGTCAGCGCGTAGTTACCATTCTTGACTTACATAAGGCGCTTCGCGAAAGCGAGTCTCCCCTCGTGTCTACGCCGACCCGCGAAATATGGACCCGGCCCAGCATTGACGATTTATATTCGTGGTGGGAACAATACGGCAAGAATACGTCTTTGTTAGCGTTTGATATTGAGACGGTTTTGAATAGGCAAATCTCTGAAATTTCTTTTGCCTCCGATCCCACTCACGCCCTTCACGTCCCGTTCTTTTACAAGGAGGCCCGGCGCTATATCAATTGGTGGCCCGATGCCGCAACCGAACGGGCGGCGTGGAAGTTTGTTAAAATGGTGCTGGAAAGTGACACCCCTAAAATCGGCCAGAACTGCGTCCAGTACGATTGCTATTGGCTGGTTAAAGAAATGGGGATAGCTGTTAAAAACGTAGCCCACGATACTATGCAAATGAGTCATGCGTGGGCGCTAGAGCTTGAAAAGTCGTTAGGGTTTTTGGGAAGTATCTTTTTAGACGAGCGTAGTTGGAAACACATCCGCATAGAGACAGGTAAACAAAATGACTAACCCCTACCAAACTTGGATTCAAACTCACTATCCCACGGCGGCCCGTGCCCGGCTTAAATGTTTTGAGGCTACCACGAATATGGTGGCAGCGTTTCCCGAGTTGCGCCGGGCGCGAGGCCATGTAATGATTGGAATTCAACTGCGTCCGCATTGGTGGTGCGTAACCCCCGACGGTACAGTAATCGACCCGACCGCTATCCAATAAAAATCCCACCCCTGTTTTACGATGAAATCCCCGTTGACGCTGAAGAACCGCATGGTAAATGTATAAACTGTGGCAAGCTACTTTATCGCTCGCAAGGGGACGATTCGTATTATTGCGCGGAGTGCGTACCCCCATGCAAATTATAAACACCTCTCTTACTCCCCCAACCGATACCCTAGGCCGGCTTGCCCTCTACTCCGGCATGGATGTGTTAACATTGTTCGAGATTAAAGAAGGGCTATCTGCACTTATGGATGAGAACCGCCAAGCCACCTACGAGTTTGAGATGGAGTTGCAATCCCCATTGCTAGCAATGTCGCTTGCCGGGATTCCGGTGGACGAGGCGGCCCGGCGCGAAATGACAGTAGAGTTTACCAAGGAGCAAGTTAAACTCACGAAACTCATCAACGACATGCTTGAAGCCGTTGGGTATTTTGATTATTACCGTAACATGGCTGTAAAGGAATTTGAGAGTCACGTTACGCCCCTATCTACCTTGCCGTTGACGTGGGAAGGCTGGGTGAATTTACCGTTGGCCGAGCGTAAAGCATACAAAGAATCCGCGCCCGAAGCCCTCACCACTTACCAAAAGGCCCTCAAAGAGTTCTCGCTACCATTCAACCCTGTTTCCCCTTCCCAAAAACTGCGGTTGTTTTATCATTTCTTTGGTTCTCCCGACAACGAAACTGCCGAGGGCTATTTCTTTGCGCCGCCCTGGCTAAAAACCTATGGTATTCGCGAACACAAATCCCGCAATACCAAAGGCGAGTACACGCCGGGCGCGGATCGTGAGGCCCTAGAAAAGATAGTCAAAGCCACAGACGATCCACGATACGCGGCTTATTGGGCAGCCCCATTTGCACATGTGTGTTTAGCGATTTCGGATTTATCGAAATCGCTAGGGTTTTTAAAATGCAAGTTGGAGCATGGATTGTTTAAGGCGTCGTTTGGTGTTGTGACTGAGACAGGCCGGCTGGCTTCGCGGCAAAACGCCCAGGGATATGCGTCAAATGCACAAAACGTAACTCCCAAACTGCGGCATATTTTTATTGCGCCGCCCGGCGAAAAGTTTATCGTTTGTGATTACGCGCAAATCGAATCCCGCATAGTCGCGGCCATTTGTTTTAGGTTGTTTGGGCTAGAGAATTACATCGCAGGTACGGAGTCAGGAGATTTACATTCGCTGGCAGCTTCGATGGTATGGCCGGATTTACCGTGGCCTAAAGAGTTTACTATTGAACACTGTATCAAACATGGCCCGTTCCCCAAAGACATGTTAAAGGCGGCGAAGAAACTTGCGTCAGCCCCATTCTATCGGGGAAAATCTCGTAGGGATGTTAGCAAAACCCTGGGCCATGGAACTTCATATTGTGGACGCCCGCCGCAGATGAGTAAACACTCCCATATCGAAGTAAAGTTGATAGAGCACTACCAGCAGGTTTTCTTTGAGGCTTTCCCCGAAATTGCTAAATGGCACCGCTGGGTAGCAGAACAAGTACAGACGAAAGGGGAAATTACGACTATGCTGGGCCGTACACGCCGGTTCTTTGGGCGGCCCAACGATGACGCCACTATCCGCGAAGCCGTCGCTTACGAACCACAATCGGTCGCGGCGGATTATTGTAATCGGGCGTTGCTGAGACTGCATAAGCTGGTGCTGGCCGGGGAGTTTCCAGGGGTCATTCGTTTATCGAAGCATGACGAGTTGGTTATATCGTGTAAAGAGCCATTAGAGGAGTTGGTTTTAGCGATTATGCGGGAACAAATGGAAGAACATATTACGTTGGTGGCTCCGTGTGGCGCGGCGCGGGATTGGTTTGTGCCAGCGGAGGCGGAGAGTGGATGGAATTTGGGACGGAAGGGAGAAGGGAATTTGAATGGGCTGGGACATCCGATGGATGGAAGGAAAAGGGCGGAGGGAGTGGGATGGAAGGGATGGAGGGTTTAAAGGGTTACGTAAATTAGGCTAATCTAAGAAAGAATAGAGTCGATTTGTTAATGAAAACAATTAGTTGCGCTGATTTTAGTGCCCTGTCCAGTTCGGGGTTGTGTCATGGGCGACACAATGTTATCATACCCGTGGTTATGGTGGCGCAACAGGAATTAACAATTGTCAAGTCGATACACTCTATCCCAAGGAGACAAGGCGCATGTTTCTAGTGGGTGTTTCATTAAAGTCCAGCGCCACTACGAAAAACTAGGCGAGTTTCATATGTCATATAACTATGCTTTTCGCAAGGCAATTGATTCACTGGGCGAAGCATTCATAACTGTAGCCAAACTTCTAGCCGAAGTGAAAATTGAGAATCAAATATTTATTCGGCAGTCAGTTATGGCAAAGGATTTCGACATCTCTCGTGTCACTTTCATTCGCCATCTAAACCGGGCTAGGGAAATAGGATTGATTGAACCTGATCCAAAAGAAGGAGACGCACAGCATAACATTCACTTGTGGAGAATCTGCCCATTTTTAGTTTGGAGAGGTGAACGCGCTGCACTTGATCGTTATCTGGCTACTTTACCAAAAGACCACATTTGGTTAACAGAGTGGAAAGGATAAATAAATGTGGCTATCAAACCTCTCCCTCCTCGTACCGAATCCAACTTACTCTCCTCCTGGAACGCGTATGCTGCACCTTTGCACTCAACCGAGTTATTCAAACGCATGGGCGGGTTATCCCTAATATCCGCCGTTTTAACCCGTAAGGTGTGGCTTCGTACCAATCCGGTAATGCCGAGCCTTTTCCCAAACTTGTATGTTTTGCTTTGCGGCCCGCCCGGATCGGGCAAAGACTTGGTTATTAACACGATTCGGGAGTTGTTGGCGAAAATGATGGAAGGTATGGAGCAGGCCCAGGGTGTTAACATCGGCCCGGAATCCTTATCCACTAAGGGTTTAATCGATGCCCTCGCAGATGACAATGCTAGGCTCTCTTTCACCTATTTGCGTGGTGGCAAACCTACCACCGTTCATTACCATTCCTTATACGTGGCAAATGGCGAACTTGGTGCGTTCCTCCCCGAATACAACACAATGATGGTGTCGGTAATAAACGATTTGTTTGGATGCAAACCCTCTTTCACTGAGCGGGTTCGCGGGCGCGGAAATTCATCCGAGGTTAAAATCGAGAACCCACACTTGGCGTTGTTGCTGGGTACTCAACCGGCGGTGTTTGCACGGATAGTTCCCGAAGAAGCGTTTCAAATGGGATTTACAGCCCGATTGTTAATCTGTCATTCTCGTGAATCGGTTCGCCGGCCCATGTTTAATTCTGTATCCGTAGATGGGACACTGTTCGATAAGATTGCCTCTGATTTACGGGTTGTTTCTTTGTTGGCTGGTGAGTATAAACCCACTAAACAGTTCCAAGAACGCATTAACGAGTTTCATTTATCGAATCCTGGCGCAATCGAGCATTCTCGCTTCACCGATTACAACGTGCGCCGTTCATTGCATTTGGGAAAGATTGCGATGTGCTGCGCCGCCGCTGAGTCTAATGAACTTGTGTTGACAGAGGATCATTTTGATAAGGCGTTAGAGTATTTGTTGTTGTGCGAGAAAGACGCGCCGACTATGTTCGATGACTTGGTTACATCCAACGGGTTTGCACACACGGTAGAACAGGTTTTGCACGGCAGCCCACAGGTTACTATCACCCACGCCGAGCTAGAACGTAAGCTCCGCAAGACGCACAAACCCCAAGAGGTAGGGCAAATCATTCGATCCATGATTCAAGCTGAAGACATCGTATTTGCACGGTATAACGGCGCGATGCCAATTTACACTGTTAAAAACTAAAGAGGGTAATTTAAAATGACTATGACAAATGTTCAAATAGAGTTGCTTAAAACTGCATTTGAAATGCTGCAAGAGTATGTAAATGATGGTAGCCGTCGTAACTATTTTGACCTTGTTAAATTCTTTATTACTAAAGAATTCTCTGCGACTCACTTTACCGAATTAGCGACTATAGTAAACGACGGGCCTATTTCCTCGGCCAATATTAGCACTTTGGGAGACTTGGTAAAACTTGAGCTAGTTGTTAGAATTTGGTCACGTAAGTACAACGGGCATGTAGCAGCTACCGAAGTAGGATATACTGTTAAAGAGATGTTAGACTTGTCAAATCGTTAGGGGATGATTAAGTGACTTTAAACGAAGCAATTAACCAGATAATGACTTGTGCCAGCGATATTCATTGCAAGCACGAAGAAGCGTGTTTTATGCTTGCACAATACGCCCGCGAGCATAGCGGCACGGCTCGGACTGATGGTGTTTCTAGTGCGGCTGCGAACGAAGTGTCTACTTGCGCGCCTAGTTGGGAAAGCGTAAGATACTATTTAAACGTGAACGATCTATAACGGAGTGACGAAGATGATTATCAGCTATACCTCGCTTTGCAAAATGGTTGATGATGGTATTATTGAAAATGTAGACCCGGCCAATATAAATGGAGCAAGCATTGACTTGACGCTGGGGGATAAAATTTTTGTTGAAGAATCTTATAGTAATTCGCCAAAAGTTGTTGATCTGGCAGTCCGGCCCAGGGAGTTTCCATACTTTAAGGAAATTAACATAGCAGACCATGGGTATGTAATGGAGCCGGGCACATTTTTACTTGCCTCTACTCGTGAGGTATTTAATTTGCCAAACAATATTGCCTTTAATTACAGATTGAATTCATCGCTTGGCCGGGCCGGGTTAAATCATGCGTTGGCCGGGTTTGCCGATCCGGGATGGTACGGTTCACATCTAACACTTGAGCTAAAGAATTGGCTTGAGTTTCACTGCCTACGTATTTGGCCACGTATGAAAATCGGACAAGCTATCTTTTATCAAACAGAGCTTGTTCCCGAGGAGCGGTCGTACAAAAATATTGGGTCTTATAACCATTCTAAGGGAGTAACTTTAAGATGAGTAATAAGTTATCTATCTTTATTAAATACTAAGTAGTGTACAATTAGGAAAGTAAATATGGCTATCGAACTTGATCCGAATAATCTATCACCACATACACCTGGCGCAAAGCTTGACGCTAATAAACCTAATTGTGATTTAGTATTCGGAGGATTTGCCAACGCTCTTTTAGAAGTCGCTAAAGTAGGAACATTTGGAGCGGCCAAATACACTGATAATGGATGGAAGCAAGTTCCAAATGGAGTAAGCCGCTACCGCAGTGCGGCATATCGACACTTACTGGCTAGTGAGTTTTTAGACAAAGACTCTAGTTTACCGCATTTAGCCCACGCGGCATGGAATTGTCTTGCGGCGTTACAGTTATTAATGGATTTAGGTCTTACAATAAAACAACTTGAGGTATGTATGACTATTTGGTTAGGAAAACTATCACTGAGTATTGGCTTAATCGGGCGAGGTGATAATGGAGAAGACAAACCTTGGTTTGGATTTTATTATGGCTCATGGTATCCTCATTTCGAGCATAATGGAGGATGCCTTAAAAAAGGAGACATTATCGATATTAATTGGTACTGGCTATGCCTATATGGTAGTTTTACTTATTGGCCAAGAAACCGTAGCTTAAAGCCATAATTCTATGAGGTTAGTCAAATGAAAACTTTACCTTCTATGTCTGGCCTTCTCCCGGCTCAATTCAAATCCGATCCGGCTAGTACCGGGATTGGGTGGAGTACGATTAATCCTAGTAAAAATAAGGAGGATTTAGACGTTGAGAATACTACTTTAGTAGTAGATAAGGCACTTTGTGAAAGTGCTTATAGTAATACTATAAATGACTTGGCGAAGGACATAGCTGAAAGTGATATAGAGTGTACGTTTGTAGATGACTCAGATATAATTAGGGTGGGCGATGTAGTATACGTGAAGCTTGATTATAAAAATGAATGCGGGGACACGCTTAAAGCGGGAGGGGTATATGTAGTACGCGAGGCTGGTGGAGTAGCTCTTAGACTTAGAAGTAAACATACATCATATGTATCGCGTTACGGTGTTAAGAAAATAAAGGATAAAAGTAAGGTAATCGTGTCTACAACCATAAATACTGGTAATACAATTGCAGAGGGAGAAATAGTCGCTACTGACCTATCGTGTATGCCAATCATGATTAAGACTGAGTATGGAACACGCTTTTGGTGCCACGAGGATGATGTTTTCTTAAAAGAGGACAACCAGTGAACAAACTTATCTATCTAGCTGGTCCGTATTCCTACAACCCCGACGAAGCATATTTACTCCATCTACGCTATACAGCAGAACTGCTAAAGCAAAGATACCTTGTATTTTCGCCAATTGTGCATAATCACTACGTGGCAAAACTACACAATCTCCCTACTGGTAATGCTTTTTGGGCCACATTCAATTGGGGAATGCTTGCTAAGTGTGATGAGTTGTGGGTAATGCAAGAGACTGGATGGAGAGAAAGCGTAGGTACTCAGTTTGAAATAAACGTGGCTAAAGGGAATAGCATCCCTATTAGCCACGTTTTCATTAACCTTGAAGGTGACATTACAATTTACAAAGCGGACGCATATACAACTTGCAGAGAGGATACATATTAGCGAGCACAAGCCTGCTTACCTATCTCCCGGCTCGCTAACTTTCCAAGCAGATAACTAGCCTGTGGTAAGGCAGCTAAGCGACTTGTTTGGCTGCCTTACTCTACCCGTTGTTGATACGCTGCATTGAATCGTTCTTGAATTTTGCTCATTTTGTCTTTTAGTTCCTTTTCCATCGCGACGTCTTCTCGATTTTGCGCTGCCCGAAATCTAACCCGAATACTCTTTAGTTGTCGCTCCACGTCTTGTGCCCGAGCGTATAACTGCAACTCGTTACCCCTTTCTTGCCTTACCTCTTGCAGTTTAACCAAGTCTTTATCCGGCCCTTTCATGTACATTTGCTCCAGCCTATGTGCCCCATACACGTTAGCTATATTGGTGTGGTACTTTTGTACGCTAATCGGATCGTATGGATCAGAGAACAACTCCTTAACGATGGGAATATCTTTCGGCCCCTCAATTCCTTTATCAAGGGTTTTGCTAAAGCCGAAAGTAGAGTCAGACAAAAACCGACCCAAACTACCCGTTATGAATCGGGCTAATATTTGGTAGTCACCGGGCCGCAAATCAATTTTGCCTGACTCTGTTGCACTTCCCCCAGTCGCTTCGTTTACAAACCGGGCAAAACTTTGATAACCTTTAGGAGTGCTACTCCATAATAGTTCCGAGTTGGCCCGTTTACTCGCGCCGGGAAATCCTTCCGGCCCGATTGGATTACCGGCAAAATCTTTATTCTCCAGAATTTGAATAAATGGATCGGTGGCTGTAGGAGAGATAGCTTGTGCTAAGCTACCCGGTTTACCTAATGGACTAAAGGTAGTAGATATAAGAGCGGCCAAATCTATCGCAAAGTCTTGTACTTTACGCTTTCCTGCAATTACCTCACCCATCATACTTCCAGCCCGCCATAGCGAGTTATACACCCAGGGCGCAGGAATTTTAACAAAGTCTCCACCAATTTTTATGGGCGTAACTATAAACCTTTCCTTGTCATTCTCAGGAATTTTATCCCAGTCATCCGAGTATAGTGCTCTACCCATCAAGTCTAGCATAATTGCCATAGCAACAGTTCCTCCCGCCATTGCTTGCACGCGATGGGAGGTCATTAAGTTACGCGCGACTTGGTAGTTTCCCTGCACACTTGCATTAAAAAATAACCACCATGTACCCAGCATTTGCGTTTTGTACCCGCGCCGGGTAAAGTTAGTCGTTAGGTCTTGAGATATACGAGCGGCTGTTTTCTCACTTACAACTTTATTTTCAACTAGAGTTTGGAACGTGCTAAATCGCATTACGTTCTCAAACAACAAATTAAAGTTCTCGATTCCGTCTATCCATTGATCCTTAGCTTTCATTAGAGCTTTGAAGTTCCCTTGCCGCCGAGCTACTTGTGCGTCAAACCCTTTCCATGTATCATCCATTGATTTGAGGCTGTCAATGAATGACGCCCTACCACCAGCATTCTCCCATTTCTCTACCCATTGTACATCAAGATCGTTAGGGTCACGATTTCCGTCAAGAAATACTTTCTTTAGTGCTTTAAATGCTCTTCCATAGTTGCTAAAAATTTCCCCTGCATACTTTGCCGCCTCACTTGCTTGCATATTGTACGCCGCTGTAAATGGGTCCATAATAGCGTTTTTCATTAGAAATATTGGAGAGAAACTTACATTAACCGCCCTAACTAATTGGTTAGCCCAACCAATAGCTTTCATTGGCCCGCTTAGATTTTGTGCGTCCAAATTATTAACCGCCCGTACAAAACCCAACGCTCGATCATTGTGCATATTCGGACTAATTACCATCTTCTTGCCGTTATGAATTAGTACAATATCGGCAGGGCTGGTAGAGGTAGAATGGCGTTCTACTAAAAATCCATTGGTATCGTGTGTTGCGTACTTATCACCGTCTGAAATGGTAAACCACGGCTTCCATTCTTCTTTGTTAGCGACGATTGCTTTGTATAGCTCTGTATTTGCAAGGTTCCGCTCAGCCGCCGCTACCGCAGTTTCTATTGAGGCTAATGCGTTTTGTAAAACCAGCGTAGGCTCAGAGAGATTCTCGGTTCCCGCCCGCGTTGTAATTTGTTTAGACCCACCTTGGCCGGCACGTTGAAACAGCCGTGCCGTTTCGTTATCTACGTTATATGATTCTCTACGTAGCGGGGCGTAGGCAGATTTGTCTGAAAGCAGCCGTGCGTGTTCCGCCGCAGTTATTAACCCACCTTCCTCTAAAATATCTAAGGTATGCCGATTTGCTGCGTCGAAAATGGCTGCAATTTTATCGAACTTAGCCTGATCTTTACTTGCAGATTGTAATACTTCATCAACCGTCCTTACCTTTCCTTTACCAACTCCACCGTCCGAGAATCCAGCCGCCGCATCTTTAAACAATTCCCATTCTTCGCGTAACGCTTGTTTTCCTTCCGCATTGATTATTTCTTGCGGCGCGTACTTATTCATTAAATCAAACATCAACTTACGCTTCGTTAACGCTGACATCTCGATTGGTTTACCCGCAGCGTCGGTATATTCTTTACCGTCAGGCATTTTACCGTTTTCGACGTTTGTTCGTGCTTCGGTTAATTCTGTCCGCTGTACTTTTGGTAATACCCTCAGTAACTCTTTGGTATACATGTCGCTTGCCCGCTCGGCAAGAACTGTATTTACTCTATCTATCTTGATATGCCGAGCTGCCATCATATCCCCGAACTCTTTTGCAGTCCAGGGACTTTCAGCAATTAGCTTACGTAATGGCATAAAATATTCTTGGCGAGCCTGCTCAATACGGGCCGCCTTTTTACTACGGAGTAGCGAATACGTGTCGTAAATGTCTTTGGACTTCTTCTCTATCATTGAAAAGAAATCTACAAAATCGGCTCTCCACTTTTGCAGCAAACCCGGCTTATTTACCAACTCTTGCCGAATGTCAGTTGGGTCTGTCCATAGCTGGTTTTTAATCTCTTGTATACTCATTGAGTACAAGGGATTTTCCGTGTTCAACCCCTCCAAGGCCCGGCCAAGTCTTACGCTTGGAGGCATATTCGCAGCTTGCTGTTCGACTTGAGATTTCGTTTGCTCGGCTTGGGTCAGTTTCTCTAGGCTCTTATTCAATCCCATCTTTGCCCATTCAACTGCCATTCCATCGGTCATTTCAAATCCCAGCCCCAGCTCCTTCATTCGCTGACCAAGTTGGGTTTGGGCAAACCATGCCTTTATTTGATTTAGCAATCGGCGCAAAAATCCTGTACCGCTTTGTACATCAGCGCCATGTTGCACGAAGTATGCAAGTTCCTCCTCTGCCAATAGCCCTGGGTGGCGTTCTTCGATAAGCGAACGTAAGTTAGCAAGGTCGGTTTTAGTTCCATTCTCCAACAAATTATGTTTTATTCCGAGTATTTCCGCACTGGCAATCGCGGCGTGAGAGATCGCGTCCTGCGCAACTTTGTTTCCTCTTTCAGCCAGCGTATGCAAGTCTTTTACATAAGAGGGTAGACTATCCCCCAGCACGCTTTCAAACGAAGCGTGTTTTCCCTCGTGCAACAGTACGCCTAAAGGCGATCCATTCGCGGGCATACTATCCGTATATAGGCGAATCTTTCCGTCTGCCCACGAACCAGCCTCACCATTAGGCCCTGCCCCATCGACAACCTCTACAAGCCTGTGTTGTTCGGCCTGTTGTAGCCAGTCTTTGCCCAGTACACTATCAATATTACTGCGTATATTTTCTGGATTAACTCGGGTTGTAGCCTGTTGGGCTGGTTGTGAGAATCGCATATCCGGTGAGCTGGTTGGATTCTCATTACTTGTGAGTTTGATTTGATTTGGCTCAAATGCAATAACATAGGGGCTTGCGCCTGGCGCTTCTACTACCGCGCCGTCGTAGCCCTTTTTAATTAGATTCTCCCGTAGTCGCGTAGCATCAGCAGGAGTCTCGATGCTCGTTAGGTCAGCATCCGTTAGGGTATAGGGGTTATTTATCTTCGCATGTAACTCCAGCAAATTATTCCCATAGCGGGCCGCCGCTCCTTTATCGGCAGTCATAAAAAATCCCAATCCGCTAGTCGGATGGCCGCTGGCTTCTGCGGATCGAGTTGAATCCCATTGTGTAAATAATGGGTTGTTCGTTCCGTGGTATAACGTGAGTGGCGTTCCCTCTTTGGTTGCAGTCACGCCAGGCGTACCATCTCCAAACCACTGTCTAAAAGGGGTCTTTGATTGATTGTCTTGGAATTGCTTGCGCGCAGCTTCAAACTCCTCCATCGTGGCTTCGCCAGCAACGGGAGTAGAAGTTTCGTTTTGGGTAGGTGTTTCTTGGCTTACGGACTGTGTAATATTTTCAATGGGTTTTACTTGGGTTTCGGTTTGCACTTCTTGGCCATTTGCCACCTCCTCTGCTGGTTGCGTAGATTGTTTTTCCGGGCGCGGCCCCATTTTCTGCTGTAGGGCCGCAACTTCTTCAGGCGTTGGAGTAACGCGAGTAGTTGGCGCAGCATCCGGGCTTAATACAATATCCTCGCCCTGCTTTAATTGGATAGTATTTGGATTAGGCTCTTGTAAGGGAGTAGATACTTCTGGAATAGGTTGCGGCGCGGCTACGTCTACAGGATTTTCTGGAGTTGGTTGTACTTCCGTTGGAGCTTGTTCGCCTTCCTGCTGCAGCGCTACATCATACACGTCTTTTATTTGCTGGAGTTCTGCTACCTTCTTAGTATCTTTTATGGCTTGTGCAGCTTTTATTCCGGCCTCGACCTCAGCTAATTTAGCTTCAAGAGTCTGCTTTCGAGTTTGAATAGTAGCTGGATCGATAGTAGTCTTGATAGGGGGCGTGTTTACTTCTGTGGTGTGTGGGCCGCCTAGAGTCGCGCCCGCTCCCATCGTAGCTCCACCAACCAAAGCGCCGGCCATAGAGGCGTTAGTGATCCTATTCCAATCTGCGTCGGTTAAGTCTGCAAATATCGGGTCTTGTTTGGCCCAGCGCAACCCGGCAATCGAGGTTAACTCTTGTAGGCCCTCAGTAATACCCTCCACGCCAGCACCAACAAGTGCACCTTTACCAGCACGGCTACCAATTTCGCCCGCTAGTTCTATAGCCTTTTTAGCCAATCCGGCATCGCTTTTGATAATGTCGGCAATCCCTCTCTTTGCATATTGGCCCAGTCCAATACTCTTTGCTGCACCATAAAACGGCAAAAACTCCAACGCGCCATTAATGCCACCAACAGCGATGGCACTTTTTACCGCGTCTTCCGGCTTAACCCCGGCTGCAACGTCTTCCCCGAACGCTTGCCCGCCTTCTAGTCCAGCACTACCTAAGAATCCGCCCGTAATAGCGCCTGCTTCGATTCTATCTCGTATAGCTTTGGCCGCGAGCGATTTCATCTCGTTCGTAACAACTTGCCCCTCGACAGCCTTTACGGCATCCGTAGTAACAGCCTTTTTAACTACATCACCTACTGCGGCCTTTGCGAGCTGGGCCACACCCTCTTCAGCACCCAGCCGAGCTACTGCACCACCAACCCCGCCCGATAGCGCAAGCGAAGCCAGCATAGGTAATCCCTTACCTAATTGGTATCCGGCCCAATCCATTGCATCGGATGCAGTCTTAACCTGGCTTACGTCAGGCATAGCCGGCGCATTAATTTGGCTTTGATTAGCAGCCAAACTATCGTTATAACCTTTTATTCCCCAGTCTGTAATTCCGCTGGTTATATCATTTTTTCCTACAATATTCTCTAACCCCTGCGACCCAAGCGCGGCCAATCCGTACCCTGTTGCTTTCATTTCGTTACCGAAAGCACTTAATCCCTTGCTGAACTCGGATCGGTTGTTATCAAGCTCGATTGGTTTATCCAATCCGCTTAGATCACGAGTTTTCCAGATTTGTTCGTATGGATTGACAAGCTCAGCGGTAGCCACTTGATACGCTCCTGTATGTACGATACTACGGGGTTGTTTTGTATTTACGTTAACATTTGCGCTGCAATTCATGCAACGGCATAGTTTGGTGCATCTTGCTCAATTTGTTTCTATCCATAGCTTGCCCCCTTGCAATGGCCGCCGTATTTTTTGCCTCCATATTCATTCGCCCATCACCACCAGTCGGATTACTAGCCTTTTGCTTATTGAGTCCGTCAACTAAGGCGCGAAGTTGCTGCAACGTATTCATTACTTAATCTCCTCTAAGTTTCTTCGCACGCTGGCTGCGCGCCTTTTTAGTTTTACCCTTACTTACATAAATAGCAGCCGCACTCGACTGCGCCTCATGGTAAGCAGAGCTACCAACTTTAGCACCTTTTGCCATTTTATCTCGAATCTTTTCATACTGCTTAGGCATACAAATTACCTCTGATAGTCTTGAACAGCCAATGTCATTGCAGATTTGCCAAGGTCAACCAAGCTCTTTGGTGGTGCGTTTTTCCAATCAACCCCAGCTTCTTTTGCGGCCTTTTGAATATAGCCAACCATAACCTCGGGAGGAATCGCACCTTTAGTTGCGTCAGACAGCGATAGAGTTAACGCACCCAGTTGATCGACGGGTGCCCCAGCATCGGGGTAAGAGAACTTTTCTATAAAAGATGCCTTGCGTGCATCTTCGTATTTCTTCTGTTGCAAAGCTGCGGTAGCACTTCGATTACTCAAATTTCCCTGACTTAGTTGTAACCGATTTCTATCTAGCTCTTGTTGGGCATCAAATTTTTGTCTATCCAGCAAAAACCTATTTTCATCTAATCCTTGCTGCTGATTAGCTTTTTGCTGATCTAACAAAAGTCGATTTAGCTCAATAGGATCAACTTGTGGTTTTTGTGCAGCTCGATTAGTTGTAATCAAAGAGTTTAACCCGGTGAGCATCCCTAAAGCGGCTTGACGTTGCTTTGCATCTCCTGTTTGCGCGTTATCTAATGCCTGCCCATAAGCAGCTTGGCGGGCCTGCGTATCTTGAAAACTATCACCCGGAAGTGCCAGCGGGTTGTTCCAATTAGACGGGATTGTACCTTGTGCCCTAGAGTCAGCTTGGGCTGCGGCACTGTCCCTATTTTCCATCCGGTCTAGTACGCCCCGCGAAACTCCCATTTGTGCAGCGCGAATATCTCTCAACATTTCTGTTTGCTTATCAAATCGCGCCGCCATTGTGCTGGCTGCTTGATCCTGGAGTGCTCGATCTTGAAGTGCTTTTGCGGCCTGTGCATCAGTAGCAGCCCCCACGAATCCACCCCGCGCTGGGGCAGAGCTAAGCCCGGAAGCTACTAAATTTCCTGCTGAATCATAGTACCGTCGTGGTGCAAACCCAGCCCGGCCTGACATATTACTTACATCGGTTGTAATACCTGCACCAACTGGAAGTTGCGTATTATCGGCATTAGCCGGCGTGGAAGCTTGCGTGGAACTTGACGGCGCATTTACAATACTAGGTGTACCCGATGGCGCGGGCGCAGGCGTTGGCTGGTTTGTGAACCCAGTACCAACATCGCCCAAGAAACGCTGTGGTCCTTCGGGTACCGTTACAGCCCCCTTTATTCCCTCCACTCCGGCTCTAAGCCTATTACCAATAACTCCTCCAATACCTCCAGTCTCATATGCTTTTTGTATATCTGGCATTGGATTGGTAAATGTGAATAGCCCACTCACTGCCTTTCCTGCTTGTACAGCATTATCTACAGGATTATCTAAAATTGGCCCATCCACTACCTTTGGTGGTGTATACTGTGCTGCAAAATCTTTTTGAACTTGTGCCCATCGAGCTATATCAGCCTCGGTTGGAGCAAGTGCTGGAACTGGCTGCGGAGTAGCTCTTAGCTTTCTAAGAGTCTCATATACCTGGTCTTCTTGCGTATTAGCCATAGCTAAACCCTCAATTATGTTAATGCTTATGCACTTGCTTGGGCAGATAATTCTGCCATTGTATTCATGATTGATAGTGCTGCACCACCAACTCTACCCTGTACCTCTGCTGCCGAGAGTTGCATCTCAGCAATAGCTTTGATTCGAGTTATCTCAATCTCTAAATTCTTAAATTGTCGGTTAAACTCAAACTCACGCTCTTTAAGTTCAAGGTTAGAGTTAGCAAGAGTTTCCTCAAAATCTAACCGGGCCGCTTCCAGTCTCTGTTTAGATTCGGCAATAAACACTTCTGCCATAGCACGGTAAGCGTTTAATGCGTGTTCAGCAGTAGCCGCGTCAATCTGTGTCAACTTTAATTCAGCGTCTTGCTTAATTTCAAACTCTTTAAGAATTTGCTGATTACGCTGGATTTGTCCATCAATTTTCTTAGACTTGGCGCTGGTAAGTACTCCGAAAACGTCAGCTTCCGTTTTATACACCTCTAGTTTCGCTAACTCTCCTCGTGTCTTGGCTTCGTCGCCGCGAATAAGTGACTCTAACTGGTCATACTCACCTTTCTTGCTTTGCCAGCTTGCAAGATACCCCTCAACATTTGCCTTAAAGGCGTCGAGAGGCAATTTACGAATTTCAAGAGTTCGTTCTAACGCCAACAATTGCTTATCATACCTATTAATCTTTTGGTTTCCAATCTCTATTTCTAACCGCAATTGCTCTAATAAATTACGGTTCTGGTCTGATTTTAACGCCTCTACTTTAAGCTCTGCCTCAGTGACACGCAGCTTTGCAAACTCACCCTCCCGCTCTTCATGCACAATAGCGATTTGTTTCTCAACAAACATTTGATCTATTTCAAAGTCGCGTTGAAGCGTTCTATATACCTCGATTACAAACTTCATTGCCGTGTCAGCATATTGCATCGCGCCGTCGAACTGCTTCATGCTCATATCGAATGCAGCCCCAAATAACGCTATAGCGGCTTGATGTAAAGGAAGTGCCTGCCCTATCACGTATTGTAAATGCTGTACCTCGCGCTCTGAACGCTTCGTATAAACCTCTAGGGCTGCAGCGGCCAACGCATTTTGCATATCTTGCCTAATTCTTAAAAGACCTGCTGCCCGTGCTGCCCCTGGCAATTCCCATCCAGTCGCTCGCGTTCCTGCATTTAAGTCTGCTGCTGCTTTATCGAATTCGGTAGAAATTCGTGCCCTTAATGCTTGATAAAGATCATTTTCAAAAGAATCGGTTAGTGCTGTTTGCGACCCTGCCAATACTCCATCAATCCGCTGCTCAAGTTGTTGGATAGTAGTTAGCCAGTTTGGAAAAAACCGGGCTACAAGATTCGCTCCATAAACATCTGGGTTCGGTACTGCTGCCTTTCCGGCAGCAAACTGTGTAACAAACGAATTAGACAATGAATACTGCGGGCGGGCTGGTAACGTAATATTGATGGGTGGCAGATTCAAATCTGGGGTATCAATATTAGTACGTAAAGTTAACAGCGCCGGATCAACAGGATCGGTAATGATTGGCGCATCAGGTATAGTAAAGTTGGTGTCTATAGTTGGTGCTGTACTAGTGAATGGCGCAAGTGGGCTGATTGAAGCGTAGGAAAACGCTGGAATAGAAAGTGTTGGTTTCTCCCCGTCAAACGTACCATCCAACGTATCAATATGCCCTAGTTCTCCCATAGCTACGTCCTGTGCAGTACGAATTGTAGGGAAACTCGGTGGCTTCTCATCAGGGGTAAAGCTGGTTCCACCCACGCTAACGCCCCTAGATACTGCTGTTAGTGGATCAGTTGGATACTCAGGAACATATTGGTTAAGCGTTCCTACTGCTTGATTTAATAGAGTGTTTGTAGCCGAAATAGACGACTGCGCTAAAGAACGCGCCATACTTTGCGTTGCGTTAACTTGATTAACAACATTATCGTAGGACATTTCTTTTACCTGCTAATTCGGCTTAGTGGAGCTATAACTGGGCTAAATGCACCAATATCAAACTTACCACCATTTTGATTAGACACAATTAATCCAAGCGTATGCCAAGCGTTACCCCTACCAACATAAGCCCTGCTTGTACGCATTCCCTCTTTATTAAGGGCTGGAGTAGAGTAAGTAATTCCTGTTATTTCATCATAGACTGGAGTAACTGATAATCCCGTAGTTTCTCTTGAGTAAAAGAAAACAGTATCTAATCGCTTTTGCCCAATAGACCCGTAATGGCTTGCTGAAAACCTAACAGTAGCACTTATCGAGGCCGGGCCAGGATCAGACGTTCCGCCGATCTTATATAGCTTCCCGCTCTTAATTCCATACGTGGAACCATGTGCCTTTACTAAACGCTCAAAATTAAAATTAGTTAATGTTGTAGCAGCATTAGTTGAAATGTTTACTGCGTAGCAAATCTCACCTGCTACAACTTCAGATTGGCTAAGCCGCCCTGTCACCTGCGGTACAATGGTTGCCTCTCCGCTAAGTGTAGTGCTAATTCCAGTTGTGGCTGCCGCCGAAGCACGAGACATCGCATCAGCGTCTAAATCCATTCCAATACCTAAAGCTCCGTGTGCTGTACCGACAACTGCAGCGGCCCCTTGTAAGGACGCGCCCACTGTTAGTGCGGCTACAGCGGCGGCTCTGGAGGCGGCTGACCCGGAAACACTTTGCAGCATAGAAACTACGCCGTGCGCGGTTGCGACGTCTTTTGCGTCTCCTGCAATTCCCGTAGCTTTTAAAATAGCACCTGTTGCAGTTTCGACAACAGTCGCAGTCGCTCCTAACGGAACAAGAACAGTAGGAGTTCCAGCAGCAATAGCTCTTGCTATCGCATCTGCTGTTATTGGCATTCGAGTCGTTAGCGACCCAGCACCCGTAGCCCTTGCTTGGGCGTAAGCAGATATATCGTTAGTTTGTAAATTACCTGTTGCTGAGGATTGAATACCTGCTGTCCCAGCTAAATCAATTGCCATTGGCCCGGTTCCTCCACTTAAACTACCTGTAACTGAAACAACCGTTGCAGCTTGCCCGGCCAACGGAAAAGCTACACCAAGACTTCCAAACACAAAAGACTGCAATGCTGCTGCGCCTGACAGCGGCATAGCAACGCCCAACACGCCCGTAGCAGTCGGGAGAACTGCGCCGGTTCCGGCTAATCCTTCTGGAACAAATGGAGCCCAGCGAGATCGCCAAAGCCAATAACCTGTACGGCGCGGTGCGAGTTTCAATCACATTATTCCTCGAATTTGAACTCGACACCAACCGTAGGCGAGGCACCTGTTGGCGTCAATTCGAGCGCAAACTTTGTGCCACCAGGAATAGCTAAATCTAACGACTCTGCATTACCAGCCTGTAAATACAATAGTGACAGCACGTTGCCTGCCGTAAGTCCACTCGGTGCGGAAACGAATGTAGTTTGGATTGTCTCACTACCAACATTCGGCGTTTTTACGGGCGTAATCGTAGTACCTCCACTGATTGTCCCTGTTACTTCAACCAAGCGGGCCAGCAAGTCAACAGCAGCGACGCCTTTAAGCAAGGTCTTGACCACTTGTAATCTAATTCGATGATTAGACGGCGTTGTTCCTACTAAGGCAAATGACGCTGACCCCGAAGTTAAAGACACATTAGCTGCGGAAGCAGTACAGTAAAGCGCGGCCATTTATATGTTTCCTATAAAATAGTTAGGTGAAAGTCGTATATCCATCTTAGTCTTTAAGACTTGCTCAGCAGCAGATACCCCAATTGAGTATCGCGCCGCAATTTTAGATGCCGACAAAGCAGAACCATATAGTGCCAAAAACGCATAGGTACAAGCAGCGTGATATGGCAAATATGCTGATACAATATCTCCACCGTCATATCCCCAACACAACCGTGCCCGAGAATCGATTTGTACGTTTAAGGTCGAAAGTGATTGAGAAATTGTTGCTACAACAACTGCATCAACATAAAGCGTAATTGTACCTGAGCCGTCATATACGGCAGCCAAATGGTGAATCGCCCCCTCAGTATCGCTCAAGGAATAAAGTGTGCGCTTTCGACGATCTCCCGCCACCTCCATCATCCCCTGTGCAACAAATGCGTGATGAAGGACTGGTGCGTACAACTCTGCATTCCCAAAGTACCAATGATAATACCTATCGGTATACCCATAGCGACGATACCAACACTCCACAGTCCACGCGCTAGAAAGTACAAAAACCGATGGCCCAATATCCGTAGTAATTCGCGGCTCAGGAAAACTTGTCCATGTCGCCAACGG
>ERZ724505.499-NODE-499-length-25040-cov-5.526476_pt1 | contig 25040 bp, 28 predicted proteins | sample MGYA00376038_ERZ724505 | MGnify/ENA primary metagenome ERZ724505 (study PRJEB28724, sample SAMN07190884) | wastewater metagenome | isolation source: effluent of sewage treatment plant in Hong Hong | place: Hong Kong | collected 2016-03-17 ...
TTCCGATGTAATTGGCTGTGCCACGTGGCGCCGGAAGGCGCTTTACGTGGCGGAGAGGGGGGGATTCGAACCCCCGATTCCCTTTCGAGAATACTTGCTTTCCAAGCAAGCGCACTAGGCCACTATGCGACCTCTCCAAAGAATGTTGCGGTACTCTACCTTTTGCCATCAAAAAAGGGAAGTCTATGCGCTTACGTTGTTCTATACTGGGTCTATGACTGATTCCGGTAAACAATCAGCTCTTCGCGCGCTGCAGACAATTCCGGGCGTCGGAAAGGCAGTTTCGGAAGATTTATTGAACCTGGGCTATCAATCGGTTGAAGATCTCAAGAACGAAGATCCGCAGAAAATGTATGATCGTTTGTGCGTATTGCAAGGTGAGAAAATCGATCGGTGCATGTTGTACACGTTTCGCTGCGCCGTCTATTTTGCATCCACCAAGAATCCAGATCCGGAGAAATTGCAGTGGTGGAAATGGAAAGACTGAGGAGCCAAAGGATGCAGAAGACGCAAAGAGTCCAACGAGTCCGAGGATAGAGAATTTTTCTTTGGTTTCATCGGTTTCTTTGGCATCGTTGGCTTCTTTCCTTGTAAGTCAGTGAATAGTACAACATCTTGAGTGGTACTCACTTTTTCCCCCTTCTTCGCATGCCAAAGAAATTAGTGTCCTTGCAGGAGCTCCTTCTGGATGAAATGAAAGACCTTTACGACGCTGAACATCGTATTACCAAAGCCCTGCCCAAACTGGCAAAGAAGGCGACGAGTCCGGAACTTGCCGATGCATTTACGACACATCTCAAGCAAACAGAAGGCCACATCAAGCGTCTGGAAAAGGCGTTCTCTCTCTTGGGTGAAAAGGCGAAACGCAAGACATGCAAGGCCATGAAGGGATTGATGGAAGAAGGCGAAGAGGTGTTAAAGGAACCGATGGAAAATCATGTGAAAGACGCAGCGCTCATTGCATCCGCTCAGCGCGTAGAGCACTACGAAATGGCGGGCTACGGTTGTGTGCGTACGTTTGCCAGCCTTCTGGGTCACAGTGACGTCGCCGACCTTCTCCAGCAAACACTCGATGAAGAGGGGGAGACTGATCACCTGCTCACTCGCATCGCAGAGAGCACCATCAATCCGGCTGCAGCGTAACGGGAAATACTTGCATTTATCGTTTTTTGACCGCAAAGCATGGGCGCATTTCTGGTAGAATATGTTCGCTTTTTGTCTTCATGCCGCGTTCCTCTTCCTCTTTTCATCGTTTTCAACAATGCTTGCGAACGTATCGCTGGATCCTGGTCGATACCTTTCTTTTTTGTGCGGGAGTGTTTCTCTTGAGCGCTCTTCATCATCAGATATGGCCGGATAGTGGCCTGCCTGTAACGTATACGGTGGATGCAACCGGTCAGACGTTTCCGGCGAGTGTTCCTCTCAAGCTTCCAAACGGTCCTTCAGTGTGGCATGTGACTATGCCGCTCTCGCTCTCTGCGCTGCATCCCACAGTATTTTTGCTGCAGGCGGATGATTGTGTGCGCAGTCTTCACGTCAATGGTACGCCGGTACCCGATGCATTGTGGTCCAATCCCACGTGTGATTATGCGGTCCGCAAGCGTATCAATCTGCAAGAATTTTTGCATGCCGGAGCCAATACAGTGGATGTGGGGATTGCCAACAACGGCGGTGACAGCTCTTTGAGTTTTGCAGCAGACCGCCTTGATCCGCTTATGCTGGCCGTAGAGGGAGCTGCCGCGCTTCTTGTCGGTTGGTATCTGCTGATGTGGTACGGACATGCAGCGCGCTTTTGGCGCAGGCAGGCAGGCTTCGTATGGGTGGCCCTTTTTGGCATATTCCTGCGCTTGTTGTATCTGGTGTCAACGTCGCCTTTCGAGCGGGGATACGATACGGACGGGCACATTGAGTATGTCCAGTACATGCTGAGCCACTGGAACATTCCTCTTGCAAGTGCGGGCTGGCAGTTTTATCAGCCGCCGCTGTACTATCTGGTGTCGGCTGCATGGCTGTCTTTGCGATTGCCGATGCAGTTCGTCTTCGGTCCGTCGGTTGCGCACCTTCAGCTTCTTGCCGCCCTTCTGTCATGTGTGACGGTGCTCCTTTTGGTTCCGCTGAGCCAACGGCTGTTTCCAAAGCAGTCGGATACGCGTTTTGCGCTGCTGTTTATGGCGCTTGCCGCCTGCGTACCGTCGCTTGTCTTTCTGTCGTCGCGCATCAATAACGATGTGCTCTACACCTGTCTGAGCGTCTTGTGCTTTCTTCTGCTGGTACGATGGTGGCAGAGCGGCCGGACGGAAGACTGGTTTGTCTTCATTCTTGCGGTCGCCTTTGCATTGCTGACAAAAACAAACGCTGCCGTCCTGCTAATGGTCGGCTATCTGTGCCTGTTTTGTGCCCGCATGCCGCTTGCCAAAAAGATACTCATCGGTATCTCATCCGCGCTGATTATCACACTGCTGGTCGGGTGGCTGTTTGCCATTCGCATGAAGGCGCTTGAGGGAAATCTGATTGTCGGGAATGCCCAGAGCCTGAACATAGGCTTGCATCTGCCGCCTTTTTCCGTACAGCAAAGCCTTCTTTCGTTTCGTCCTCTGGAGCTTCTGCGCCAGCCGTACAATAATCCTTTCGATATTCCGCGGTCTGCAAACCTGGGCGAATACGTGTACCGCTCGATTTTTTTCGGAGAATTTGATTTAGGCGTACATCTACGCCTGCTGGCGTCAGGCATCCTTGTCGCCGGATACTCGCTTGTTCCGTTCCTGCTCATCGGTTTGTTTGTCTCGTTGCGCAAACATCTGCGACAAACGTTGCCGGTATGGCTCACTCTTGGCGCTCTTGCGTCTGCCCAGATCGCCTATCGTATTCTAGCGCCCTACAGCTGCTCCGAAGATTTCCGCTTCATTCTTGTGTCGATACTGCCTGTTGCCTATTTTGTGACTGTCGGCATTCGCAGTCTGCCCGGATTATGGCGGCGGATTGGCTGGTTTTGCGCCCTGTGTTTTATTGCAGCATGCACGCTGCTCATCGCTTCGGTGTTTTGGACGGCGGGATAATAGGCACAGAATGCACGCAAAAACATCCAATGGTCATCGGATGGTGACATCGAGCAGGCGGTGATTAGCGGCCGTCCTGCAGGCGCTTGGCAAGCGTGCGCAGATAGCTGGTCGAGACTTTCATGGTTTTGAAGGTGCCCGACTTCGGGTCGAACACGCGCTTCTTCTGGATATTCGCCTTAAATGTGCGGCGCGTTGCACGCAGCGAATGACTTCGCTTGTTGCCAGTTGAACCTTTTTTGCCGGTCATTTCACACATTCTTGCCATAAGAGCTGGGAGAATGTACAGGGTAAGGTTGGATACGTCAAGTGCCTGTGGCGGGATTGTATGAATGATCTGGAAGCGAATTACGAATTATGAATACAATAGATACTTTGAGCAGTATTCGCATTCTCCTTCCTCATTCTGTAACCTTTTACTGTTTCGTGTCGTATCACTTTTCACAGGACGGCCTTCCTCTTCCTCTCCCGTATGTCTACCGATGAACAGTCGCTTATCGCGTCGTGTCAGTCAGGCACTCTGACTGATTTTGATCCTTTGTATCGCCAGTATGTGAAGCAAATCTATGCCTTCATTTACCGTCGCACGCTCGTCACGCAAACTGCCGAAGATATTACCAGCGTCACCTTCATGCGCGCACTCGAGAAGATACATTTGTACGCGCCATCCAAAGGCCCGTTTGTCGCCTGGCTGTACTCCATTGCCCGCAATTGTATCGCTGATCATTACCGCGCTGCACGTGAGGTAAAAAATATCGACGATGTGTGGGATCTGTCTTCTTCCGAAGATATCGAACACGGAACGCACAGCAAAGTGGCGTTCGAAAAACTTCAGGCTGCTTTGCACACTCTCGACAAAGACAAGCGCGATATTGTCATGCTGCGTCTCTGGGAAGGTCTCAGTTACGCCGAAATCGCAGCTGTCACCGGTAAGAGCGAAGGCAATTGCAAAGTTATTTTCTGCCGCACAATCGACACTCTCCGCACCCAGCTTCCGGCTCTTACGTATCTGCTTCTGCTGCTTTTCCCCTCCGTATTATGAACAAAAATATTTCCGCTCTCCTCCGCGATTTATACGAAATCGATCCGGCGCTCAAGGCGCAGGAGAAAGAGCTGATTCCGATCATTGAACTTCTTCTTGCCAATAATCCAACCCGCGAACCGGATGAACATTTTGTGCAGGAACTGCGCATGAAACTGCAAAGCAGGGCGGATGAACTGATACAACCGCGCCCGTCGCTCTTCCTGTTTCTCTCGCCGCTGTTTGCGGGTGTCGTAGCAACGCTCATTGTGGCGGTGCCAACTACCTATTACATTGCGCGGCAGACAATCGCGCCGGTGCCGCCCGCCGCAGAAAGTCAGGCGAAGAAAGGCGTAACAGATCTCTTCTCGTACTCTGTCAGCGAAACAACGCCAAAGGCGTTTGGTGATATCGGTCGTTTTAGCGCTCCGCTTGGTATGGGCGGTGGTGCTCCTCCCGCGGCAAACGATAGCACTGCAACAAAGGTGGATATGCCTATTTCTGCGCGTGTGATGGCACCAAACCCTGTCCGGTTCGAATATTCCTTCAGTGGCTCTCTGCCGGATCTTTCGGCAAAAACAGTGCAGGTACTCTCTCGCGAGAAGTCATTCAATGCTACAACATTTGATGCGGTCCGCAGCGCTTTACATATCAGTGCGATCGATTTGGCATCGTTTGCAGACAGCAAGGTTGAATCGCTCAACCTGGTTCAAGACAAGCAGTTTGGCTATAACGTCATTATGAACCTGCGCGAGGGTTCCATTTCCATCATGCAGAACTGGGAAAAATGGCCGCATCCGGAAGCACAATGTACCGATGAGGCATGCTTGAAAAAATATGCGATTACCCGCGATATGGTTCCATCCGACGACGCTGTCATCGATATTGCCAACGCGTTTGTCAAAGATCATTCCATCAACCTTGCCCACTACGGAAAGCCGGAAGTCGATGCAAGCTGGAAGAACAGCGGCCCGCAGCCGGACGTTGCCATGGTTCCCGAAAGTATCCGCGTACTGTATCCGCTCCTCATCGATGACAAGCCTGTCTTCGATTCGGGTGGCAACAAGCTGGGGATCGGCATTGGTGTCAGTGTGCGTCTAAAGAAAGTAACCGATATGTGGAGCATCAGCAACCAGTCGTACCTGCGTTCCGATTACGACAGCGTGACCGATGCCGCGCAGATTCAGTCGTATCTCAAGACAATCGATACGTACCCGGGTGACACAGCGAAAGATATCGTGCGTGTCGAACTGGGCGAACCGACTCTGGCCTACAGCACGTACTTCAGCAGCGAAGGGGGTAAAAACGAGGAACTCGTTGTGCCATCGCTCGTCTTCCCGGTTATAAAGGCGCCAGCCAATCAGCAGTTTTATCGTCAGACTATTGTCGTACCGCTCGCCAAAGATCTGTTAGAGAAACTTGGCAAGCAGGGCCAGCCGATGCCGGCTGATCTCGTGCGACCGATGGATGGAGCGGGAAGGGGATAGAGGGTTGGGTTTGGGCAGAAGCAATATAATTTCTTGTTCATTCCCTTTAAAATGAAGAATATTGATTGTTGATTTTGTTTTATTTCAGTCGATACGGCCCGGCGAATTGAAAGATATGCACAAGATATATTTCCAGAATGCTATTGAGCTAGCCGGTCCGTATCGACTGCTTCATTTCCATCATAAAATCTTGGCACTGTGGATTTGGGATTTTTTGCCATTTGTTTCTTGTATCTTGTAACTTCGCGTATGATTCGCTCTCCATGTTCTCCCAGCTCACTCCACCGTTTATCATCGCGATGCTTCTGGCATTGTCTCTGCACGAAATGGCCCACGGTCTTGTGGCCTACTGGCTTGGCGACCCGACCGCCAAATACGAAGGGCGCCTTACGCTTAATCCGCTTGCACATCTCGATCCCATCGGAACATTGCTGTTTCTGACCATCGGTTTTGGCTGGGGCAAGCCGGTACCTGTGAATCCGCGGTATTTTAAAAAGCACAAACGCGATACGGCGCTCGTGAGTATTGCAGGCCCTGTATCGAACTTGCTACTGGCATTCGTCTTCGGATGTATCTTATGGATTATCGTGACGATTGCTGGCGCTGATGCTATCAATGTGAATCCGTTTCTCCTCTTCCTCGTCGAAATCTGTTCGGCTTCCATCTCGCTCAATATCGGACTGATGGCGTTTAATCTGCTGCCGATTGCGCCGCTCGACGGCTCCAACATTCTGCAGGCGTTTATTCCGCTCAAGTACGAAGATCGGTACGAGAATTTCATGCGCAACGGGCCGTACATTCTTCTCTTGCTGCTTGTTGTCGGTCGTATCGGGGGGTTGGATCTGCTTGGCGCATGGATCGAGCTGGTTGCAGGTCCGGTATTTCTGCTATTTGGATTATTGTTTGGGGGATTATAAAAAAGCCCCCGACGCAGTGGTCGGGGGCTTAAGGATCTTTTCGGATCCGGAGACAGTGTATCCGCTCACGGCTCGAGGCCGAGATGGATCTGAAGCAGGAACGTGGGCTGGAGTGTTGTGTCCTCCTCTTCGTGCAGGAGTCCTCGTTGCACCAGTCGGTCAATAGCGCATTCGACCATCTGGTCGATTTCTTCCGGCGATGGCCGCAGCGCGCCATGCGCGATGTGCCGGAACCAGAACAACCGGGCATGATTGTGCATGTGGACTCGCTTGTATTTCGGCCACTCATCCCATCGGAGGAAGTCGAGCAGGGTGCGCATGATAATCTTGCGCTCGTGCTCGTCGGGGAATTTGATCTGCAGAAAGACCCAGAATTCCCATTCGCGCTTGGTCTTCATGGCCTTGAGTTCTGCGATGGTCACCGTTCATACTCCTTGATCAAGCTGGTGAATGACAGAACGAACGCGCCGCAAAATTTCGTTCGCAATGATTTGGCGGTCGGGCGGGATTGCGAATGCATTTGGCGCAATGCCGTTTCGATACCATCGGACCATCTTGCCACTTCGGAAGTGCAGGGCGTAGCCGCCTTTTGTGCCAAAGACAATGAAGTCGATGACTTCAGTCATGCCGTCGTCGGCTTCTGACCGCGAATAGAAAAAGCTCATGTAATTGTTGGCGTAGCGAACGACGGGATCGGTGTCTGCTACTGCAAAGCCGCCTGCCTTGAGCGCCTCAAGCGCGTGTTCGAAGGTTGTCGAGGGGCGCCTGTCGCGAATGAAGAACAGAAATGCGCAAATGACCATGACACAAAGAATCAGTCCGTAGCTCATAGCCCTGTGTCTCCGGTGATGTGAAAAGATCAGCAGTGTTGCAACACGCGCCAATCGTATTGATTTGACTTCTATAGGTAAAATATTTTAATATAATATAAGTATTTTTATCAATTTGTTAAAAATTTAACAATTTTATGCTTCCCATCTCTCATACAGCCGAGCAAATCATCAAGCGTACGCCGTTTTTGGAGGAAGGCTTGGCATCGGGACTCATCAATCTTTCGGCAGTCGCACGTAAAATACGACCGGAAATTGAAGAGAAACATCTGCGAAAAGTGACGGAGGCTTCCATCGTCATGGCGCTCGCGCGTTTGGCCGATCAGCTGAAGAAGAAAGAGAAAGCTGCTCACATTCCGCTCACGCTCAAAGATATCACCGTCGAGACGAATCTTACTGAGTATGTCTTTAAGCATTCGCCGACGATGATTACTGTTCACCGCAAGCTGGTGGAATTGGTTGAAAATAAGGAGGATTGCATGAACTATTCGCAAGGGTTATTTGAAACAACAGTTCTGATCGGTGCCAGTCTGGAGGCAGATGTAGAGAAGATTGCAAAGAATGAAACGCTTGTGCTGAAATTGTCGGGCATCTGTGCCGTTACACTGCGTATGAATGTAGATACGGTGAACACGCCCGGCGTGTATTATCGCGTGTTGAAAGCTTTGGCGTGGGAAAATATCAATCTGCTGGAAGTTATTTCGGTGTATTCGGAACTGACATTATTGTTTGAGGAAAAAGATATCGATCGCGCGTTTTCAGTGATCAAGAATCTGGCTACTGCGTAAAAGATGTTTTAAGCACTCGTAACAGAAGCCAGCTTCTGCATACATATGTTTTACGTTGTCGCCCCCTGCATTCTGTTTGATCTGGCATTCTCACTCGGGCTCGTACTGAATAACCAGTATGGCTCAAAGGGCAATGCAGAGACCGAAGAGCTGCTGCCGCGGATTTAGAGTTGATAATCGCCGTCTCTTCCACAATAATGGCCATCCACAAGGGTTCATTGTACATTTTCAATTGTACATTTTTCATTCCTCAAGCCGCCCTAGCTCAGTGGTAGAGCACCTCCATGGTAAGGAGGGGGTCGTGAGTTCAATTCTCATGGGCGGCTCCATTTCATTCCACCGCCACCGTCTCCGTCCAGCTTTGCGCTACTTTTCCCCCGTACAGATTCAGTGCGTTTTTGAGCGTATGCAAACACAGCAATGCACATTTGAAGCGACGCGGGCCAACCGGTACGCCGAGCAGATCGTAGACGTTTTTCGGCGTGATCGATTCAATTTCCTCAACCGTTTTGCTTTCGAGCTCTTCTGCCAGTATCGACATCGCTGCCTGGCTGATGGCGCAGCCCTCGCCGTTCCAACCGAGCTGTGTCACTTTACCGTCTTCGATCATCAGATCAATTTTCAGCGCATCGCCGCAGCTCAGATTTTTCTCCTCATGACTGATGGATGCTGTTACAAGCGATTCTTTTTTGCGAGGATGCTTGTAGTGATCGAGGATGTTTTCGGCATAAAGATCCATAGATTTATTATAGCAGAGCGGGATTGGGATGATGATTGATTTGCAGATAACTCTCAATATGCCAATTACCAACTACCAAGAAAAATAGAAAGAATTGGGAATTGGTCGTTGGTTTTTGGGAGTTATGCAAGCCGTGCCTGCGCTTCCATCAACGCATCCGCACACACATCAATCTCCTCCATCGTATTATAGGCCGCAACTGACAGGCGGGTGGTTGCCGTTACTCCCAAATGTGCGTGGAGCGGTTGCGTGCAATGATGGCCGGCACGCAGACAAATGCCCTGGTCGCTCAAAATCTGTGTGATGTCGTGCGGATGAATGCCGTCGACGGTAAAGCTGATGCAGCCTCGACGGTCGTGGGCGTTCTGCGGACCGAGAATCGTGAGGCCGGGAATACCATCCAGGCGTTTCTGCGCATGCTGCAGCAATGATTGTTCGAGAGTGGCGATAGTATCCTGGCCTGTTTTTTCCAGCCATTCGATTGCGGCGCCAAGTCCGACAGCCTGTGTGATGGCGGGCGTGCCGGCTTCGAATTTGCGCGGCAATTCGGCCGCCGTAAAATGGTCTCGCGTGACATTCTGGATCATGTCGCCGCCACCCAGAAACGGCGGCATTTTTTCCAGCAGAGCAGTGCGGGCGTACAGAATCCCGATACCGGTCGGACCGTAGAGCTTGTGCCCTGTCAGCGCCAGAAAATCGCAGTCAAGATCCTGGACGTCAACCGGTTGATGAACTGCCAGCTGCGAAGCATCCACAAGTACAAGGGCGCCTGCCTCATGCGCCTGCATAATCATCTGCTTGAGAGGAGTGAGGCAGCCGAGGACATTGCTGAGGCCGGTGACAGCGACCAGCTTCACTGTCTGGTCCGCGAGCGCCTGCGCATAAGCATCCGTGTCGAGATTTCCCGCACTGTCCACGTTGATCCACTGCAGACGGATGCCGATTTTTTCTTTCAGCTGGAGCCATGGGACGATGTTGCTGTGGTGTTCCATGACCGATAAAACAACGCTATCGCCGGGCTGTAAAAATGTTTCCCCCCAGCTTCGTGCAACAATATTGATTGACTCGGTAGCATTGCGGGTAAAGATGATTTCATGCGCATGATGCGCATGAATGAACCGGTGGACTGTTTTCCGCGCCTGATCGTAGGCAACGGTTGCCTCTTCGCCCAGAAAATGAACGCCGCGATTGATATTGGCGTTGTGCACCTCCAGATGGTCGGTCATGGTTTCGATCACCGACGAGGGTTTCTGGGTGGTGGCTGCGTTATCAAGATATATCAGCATTCTGCCCGCAAGCGTGCGTGACAGTATCGGGAATTCGCTGCGGATGCTCTTATAATCACGTTTCATGCTGAAAAGTCTATCATAAGATAATCAAGCTCTCATCTTTTGGATTTATCTTGTAGAATGCACGCATTGTCCACAGTGTGCGTTTCCGGAAAATTTTTCTTCTCTCTCTTGTATGACCCATCGTACCATTGCCGTTCTCAGCATTTCCCTCTTTGTGACAACACTTCTTCTGGGAGTGTACTCGCTTGTCGTTTATCTGGGAATTCCCGCTCATAATTTTGTATTCATGCAGTCGGAGGCCGTGAATTCGCTTGCCGCACTCTGCGGATCGGGTGTGGAGATATCGACATCACTGTGTCGCGGCAGCCTTGCCATCGTGCCGCTTGTCACAGCATTGTTTGCGATGGGCAGTCCGTTTGGAGGGTATGTCCTCATTTCGCTCCTGGCCTGGTTTGGCTGTATGGCATACGGGCTGTATCGCAGCGGCAAATTTGAACAGACCGTCACACTGCGTCCGCTCACTCTTGTTGCGTTTTTCATAGTGTCAGTTTGGCTGCTTGGAACCAGTTTCTCTTTTGGCAGCGTCTACAATATGCGCAGCAGGGAAACAACGCCTATGAGACAGTTGTACGAACCTTTGCCGCAGGTCTATACGGGAGTCAATGAGCAGGGCATTGCCGCATTACAGCAGAATTATCAGTCGCTTCTGTCGCGGAAGTGTCTCACGCAGATCGGGGTGACCCAGAACAATGCCAAGATATTCACTATCGCTCCACTGTGCATGCAGTCGAGTCTTCTGGTGCGTGCCGGCGGCCAGATCGGTCTGGTGCTCATCTTCCTGTTCAATCTGCTCATTGCCGGATCTGCGGTGTTGTGGCTTGTGCGACGCCTGCGTCCGCTTCAGCTTCCGTTGCTGGTTGAGGTGGTCACGTCACTCGCGCTTGGCGCGCTGGCATGGATCGCCGTACTGTACACACTGTCAGTTCTGTCGCTTCTCGGGGGCGGCATTGTGCGCGTGCTGTTTTTCGGCCTGCCCTTTGCCCTGTTTCCTTTTTCTGTACGCTGGCTGAAAGAAAGCTGGCGTCACCGCTGGCCGGTTGATGTGACATTTTCCAACATGACCGTGGTGCTGGTATGGCTGATTATCAGTTATCTTGCCCTTAATTTTCTGAACGTTGTCCGTCCGTTTCCCATCGGCTGGGATGATCTTGGAAGTTACTTAAACCGCCCGCGCCTTTTGGCAAGCTACGGCTCGTTCATTCCGTCCATGTCGCAGTTTCAGTGGGAATTTTTGTCCTCTCTGGGTTATGTGATATTCGGCATCACGCCTGATTCCGGCTGGGATATTATCGGCTCGACATTTGCCATGGAAATCAACTGGGCTGCGGGTCTGCTGGCTGCATTATCGGTATATGTTTTTGCACGTACCTATCTCGGCAAGGGCAGGGGACTTATTGCCACCATGCTGTACTACTTTCTGCCGATGGTGGGACATTTCTCGTTTGCGGACATGAAGATTGATAACGCAGTCATGTTCACCAGCACCGTCGCTGTGTTGCTGACTTTTTTGTATGCGGTTGGTATACCGGATGCCGAAGGCGAAGATGAGCACCATGTGCGTCCGCCTGCGCTGCTGCTCCTTGCAGGCATGATTGCCGGTTTGAGCTTCGGCATGAAGCCGACGGCGGTTTTGACCATTCTTATGATGCTGTCGGTTGTGATGGGTTCTTTGTACGGCGCATTCGGTTTTGCGGGAAGCAGCGTTCTGGGCTTGATTGTCCTGAATAAATTCGGGCCGTTGAATATCAAGCAGATTGCCGGCTATATCGGACTGTCGAGTGTTCCTGCAGATAATATTTTTCTCATCACTCTGCTCGTTGTGGGTGGAGGGCTTATTGCTTTTGGTTTCTACCAGTATCCCCGCAGGCATTACCGGCTTCTTGTGGCTCTCGGCATGCTGACGGCAGGCCTTATGATTTCCATGCTCCCATGGGGTTTGTATAACCTGAGTACCGCCAGTCCGGCCCAGATGCTCAATCCAAGCAGCTTCCTGAAAGCAAATGATACAACTGCGCCCGTCGTTATTGCCGATGTGCGAAAACCGGATGCCGCAGAGCCAATTGCTCCGACGCGATATTTGCCCGAGTCACTCAAGCTCAACCCGGATGATCCGGCCTGTAAAACCTCTGCGCGCACGGAGGAATTGGACCGCTACTGGGGCTTTGACCGCAGTATCATGCATTACATTACTCTGCCGTGGCGCGAAGTGATGAACCTCGATGCAGTCGGATACTATGTGACGCTGATTCCGCTTCTGCTGCTCTTTCCGCTGCTCGTGTTCCTTCCGTATTTCTGGCAACGAAGCTCGCGCTGGATACGGTTGCTTTTTGCCAGCACGATCGTTTTTCTGATCCAGTGGATTTTCGTCGGCAACGGTATTGCCTGGTACGGACTTGGTATGTTCCTGGGATTTGCAGTCGGACTGGAATTGCTGATTGCCCGCGCTCCCGACCAGTTGAACAAATGGCTCATGGTCACCCTGACTTTCTTCAGTATTGCCATCTGTCTGGTGAACCGTTTCTGGCAGTTTGACACGCAGAAAAATCTGTTTGAGTATCCGCTGGGAAAAGTGTCGGCACTGGCGCTTCGTGAAATGACCATTCCCGACTATGACGATATTACGAGGAGCGTGCTGGAGCGTCATGCCAGCATGCCCGATCAGCCCTATACCTATCGCATGGGTACGTTTATTTCCTACTTTATTCCCAAGAACCGTGAAATTCTTCCTCTTGCCGATCATCAGCTGGGTATGTTCAACTGTATCAATCAGGAGCGTGATCATGCACTGACACTCAAGCGTCTCAAGGCACTCGGTTTCAACAGCATCATCTTCGACACGAATACGGCAACCATCGAGAAGGATCCGAACGGGACGCTGCACCAGAAAGTGGATGCGTTCATCAATTTTGCCAATGATACGTCTCTGGGATTGCAGATGGCGGTGAATGATCCGGGAAACGGTATTGCTTACATTCTTCTGCCCTGATGCGCATTGCAGCAATTATTCCGGCCTACAACGAAGCCCAGCGAGTGGGGAGTGTCGTGCTGTCTGCAAAAAAATTTGTCGATCAGGTTATTGTGGTCAATGACGGATCAGCGGATGAGACACCCCTGGTTGCCGCACGCGCGGGTGCGCTGGTCATTTCCCATCGTAAAAACTGCGGTGCCGGTGCCGCGACCATGACAGGGATCGAAGCGGCGAGACGCCTGGGCTTCGATGCAGTCATCACTCTCGACGCGGATGGCCAGCACGACAGTGCGGACATTCCGCGCTTACTGGAAATGCTCCACAGCAAGAAGGCTGACTTGGTCATTGCCAATCGTTTCGGACAGAAGAACGTCATTCCGCTCGTCCGCCGGCTTGCCAATGGTATCGGTAATTTTCTCACGTTCATGGTCACGGGTTTGTGGCTTCCCGATACGCAATGCGGTTTTAAGGTATTCGGCCCGCGTTCTCTGCGTCAGGTACAGCTGAAAATGCCCGGTTTTGAATTTTGCACTGAAATCATCCGCGAGGCGTCGCAGTATCATTGGAAGATCGTGTCTGTGCCGTCGAAAGTGGTATACTCCGAATACACGCTTGCCAAGGGCCAGTCATTTGCCAACGGGCTTCGTACGGCTGCCAAGATTTTAGTTCGTTCCTTTCTGCGCTAATGGACATTACACCCTATCAAGTCGTCGCCCCGCTGCTTTCACTCGTGATGGTGCTGTATGCCTGGAATCTGGTTTTTCGTCAGAAGAAAACCATCTGGGAAGCGAGTCTGTGGTCGCTGTTTTGGTTTATCATCGCCTTCGTTTCCATCTTCCCTTCGAATTTGCGTTATTTGAGCGACGTTACCGGCATCAAGCGAAACGAGAATGCGGCGGTCTTCACGGCCATCGGCGTGCTGTTTTTCAGCCTGTTTTATCTGGTGGTCCGTATTGAAGAGCTCGAACAGCGGATTGTGAAACTTATTCAGGAGCAGGCATTGAATGATGCAGGGATTGAGAAAAAGCATCATCACGATTCTCTAAAGAAGGGTTAGGGATGGGGCTGGGACGGAAGCGCATTACGAGGTACGAATCACGAATTACGCGTGCCAGATATTCATATGTTGTCATTCAAGATTCGTCATTTGCCTCCCCGGGACACGATGTCCCGGTTGCGGATATTTTTGGTGATTGGTAGTTGGCTATTGGGATTTTTTGCTATTTGCATCTTGTATCTTGGTTCTTTTCCTGGCTTGTTCTAAGCTATCCCCATTCCCCGTCCCATGAAAACAATCCTTCTCATCAGTCCCTACTGGAAAGAAGAGCATCGCTGGATGGTCTCGACGGTTAAGTTGGCTGAGTTATGGCAACGGCTCGGGTATCATGTGCACGTGTTATGCATGGGGCCGGTAGATGAGGGATTGGGACTTGGGAATTGGGAATTGGGAAAAAAAGCGCGATCGGAAAAAGTGAGTGAGACGCTCATGATTCATCGCGTGTCAGATTTTTTTCTGACTGATCCGTGGAATTATGGCATCGCATTCGGATTTAGTGGCGTTGCCCTCAGGCTCGCAAAAAGGCTGAAGCCCGATCATATTGTCGTGAATAAGATCCTGTTCTGGAGTTCGTTTTCCCTCATCAGATTACGATTGGCAGGCTATAACGTCACGCTCTTGTCCGATGCGCTGGTTGGTATTACGTGGTGGCCGCGCGGAAAAGTTGCTCGCTTCTGCAGCGCGATTTACGCGTGGACGGGCGGTTGGTTCATTATGTTGATGGCCAATCGCATTGTCTTTTTTCATCCGCAGCCGGAATCGCTGTTGCAGCGGATGTTTGTCGCTCATAAAGTTCAAGTGATTCCTACGGGTATTGATGCATCGCTCTACGGTCCTAAGTCGCATCATCGCTTAACGATCCGCTACGTTGGCCGATTGGAATCGGTCAAAGGCGTGGATGATTTTGTGGCAGCGGCGATGATGATCAAAAAGTCTCATCCGGATGTGCATGTCCAAGTTGTTGGCTGGTACAAAGACGGACATCCCCTCGTGCGCGAATACGGCGATCACATCAGCTTCGCCGGCAAGCGTGACGATATTCCGTCGCTGCTGTCGGAAACCGATATTTTCGTCCTGCCCAGTTACTCCGAAGGTTTAAGCAACGCTCTCATGGAAGCGATGAGCAGTGGCTGCGCGTGTATCGCGAGCGATGTCGGTGGCAATGCGTTCCTGCTGCAAAACGGCATCTCGGGCTTTCTGTTTCCGGTCGCGGATGTTCATGCGCTTGCCGCTCACATGCGCCGTCTCATTGATGATCCCGCCAAGCGCACCATGATGGGCGGCGCGGCGCGGGCGAGAATTGTGGAAATGTTCGATTGGAAAGTGGTAGGGGAGAGATATAGAAAGTTGTTTGAGGCATCGGAGTAATAATCAAGATACAAGATGCAAATAGCAAAAAATCCCAATAGCCAACTACCAATCACCAAAAATATCCGCAACCGGGACATCGTGTCCCGGGGAGGCAAATGACGAATCTTGAATGACAACATATGAATATCTGGCACGCGTAATTCGTGACTCGTACCTCGTAATTCGTTTCTGCCCTATTCATAGCCGCGAATCGCCCTGTACAATCAACCCAATGAAAAAGGTTGTGATTCTTTCGGCGTTTCTGTCACCTTTTCGCAGTGGTGCCGAGGCGATGGTGGAGGAGGTGTCAAAACAGTTAGGTGGTCAGTATGACATCACGATTGTGACGGGTTTGTATAATCACTCTCTGCCGCGCGAAACAGAGCTCGATGGTTCGGGTGTGCGTGTCATTCGCGTCGGGATCGGGCGGAAGATCGATAAATTCCTGTTTCCGTTTCTGGCTATCGGTGTTATTCGCCAGCGCAAGCCAATGATTGTTCATGCTGTTCTGGAATCCTATGCCGGTTTCGGGCTTGTTCTCTGCCGGTGGTTCTTTCCGCGGGCAAAGCGTATTCTCACCCTCCAGAGTACGAACACGTCGTTCCTGCTTGGTCCGATTCATCGTAGCGCCCAGCAGCTAACAGCTATCAGTTCCGTCTTACGCGAACGGGCAAAAAAGTTTGGCAATCAAAAAGTACATGTCATTCCCAACGGAGTGTCGCTCACTGCCGTGCAGGATGCGCTCACATTCCACGAGCGCGTCGTCGGTCGCGTTTTGTTTGTGGGCAGACTGGAGGCCATGAAAGGCGTCGATACACTCCTGTGTGCGTTTCACGATCTTGTGTATTCCAAGTCGCCGAAGCCGTTTCATCGCGATGTCCTGCATCTGCGCATCGTAGGCGACGGGTCAAAGCGCCCAGAACTCGAACGGATGGCCAAAGAATTGCACATTGCCGATCGTGTTACTTTTGTCGGCATGCTGCCTCCCACGGCAGTCTATGATGAGTATGCCATGGCGCAGGTGTTCTGCGGCCTGTCGCGCAGCGAAGCATTGGGCAACGTGTTCATTGAGGCGCAGGCAGCCGGTTGCGCGGTGGTTGCTACCCATGTCGGTGGGATTCCGGATATCGTGCAAAACGGTCAAACAGGCTTCCTGGTGGAGCCGGATCATGAACAAAGTGCCGCTCATGCCATGCTAAAGCTCCTGTCCGATGATGAATTACGGGCCAAAGTGACGGCCGCTGCCCAGGTACATGCCAAGGCGTTCGATTGGAGCCATATTGCGCAGCTGTATGCGCATTTGTATGGATAAAGATATGCAAGGATGGAGGAAGATTTGATCCAAAATAGGGAACCAGAAGAAACAGAAGAACCAGACGATGCAGAGGATTGACAGCTTTCCTCTGGTTCTTCTGCATCATCTGTTTCTTCTTTCTCCTCTTTTCTCTGTTGTTTATTGCCTAAACAGGGTATACTTCCTTGTCATATACTCTCATTTCTTTTTCTCCACTCTCTATGCCATCCGGCACAATCAAGAAAAAAATGGAAAAGGGCTTCGGTTTTATCGCTGCTGACGACGGCTCCGAAGTTTTCTTCCATCTCTCTGCCTGCAATGGCAATTTCGACGGTCTTCAGGAAGGCCAGGCAGTTACATTCGACATCGAACAGTCTCCAAAGGGACCACGCGCTGCGAACGTAATGCCTGCGTAATACCTCTGCTATCAAAAGAGAGAAGCCGGGCTTCGCAAGAAGTCCGGCTTTTTTGCATGTGTGCTTTATCGCATCTCCCCCGCTGTTTGTTGCTATACTTGGCACATGCATCGTCCATCGACCACTCTGCTGTCCGCTGCCTGTTTGTTTCTGTGCGTGGGCTTTGCGGTATACGGAGCGTCACTGGGAAACGGATTCGTTGTCTGGGACGATCTTCTGCTCATCTATTCCAATCCCCTGACGCACGGCTTTTCACTCTCGCATATACACCAGGCTTTTTCGCAGTTCGATCCGGAGCTGTACATTCCGGCAACCTTTCTGAGCTACATGTTTGATTATACGCTTGCGGGCCTCAGTCCGTGGATGTATCACCTGCACAATCTTTTATTGCATACGGCCAATGCATTGCTCGTATGCTGGATTGCCATCATCCTCACGAATCATCGCTTTGTGGCGCTTGTGACAGGATTGCTGTTTCTGGTGCACCCGATCAACGTGGAGGCGGTCAGCTGGGCGGCGGCGCGCAAAGACGTGCTCTCCACTTTCTGGATGCTGGGTGCAATAGTGCTGTATCTGTACGATCAAAACGGCGCGCGCGGCAATCGGCTGCTGTACATCCTCAGCGTCTGTGCCTTTGCTGCAGGCCTGCTCGCAAAAGTGATGATCATCATGCTGCCCGCCGTCCTTCTGCTGCTGGACTATGTGCGGCGCCGCCGATTTTCGTCAGCTGTACTCATGGACAAAGTGCCATACGGCATTCTGTGTCTTGTGTTCGGCATAATCGCTGTGTTTGGAAAGCGTGAGGTCAGCAGTGCGACAACCGTGTACGAGAAGGCGCTTATGGCTGCAAAAAGTACGGTTTTTTACATTCAAAAAATATTCATGCCGGTGGATTTCAGCATCATCTATCAGTACGTGAAGCCTATCCGTCTGGCATCGCCGGATTTTTACGTGCCGGTTCTTCTTGTCGCTCTGATCGTTATTTTTCTTGCCTGGTGTGCGTGGACAGGACGACGGCTCGTTGTTTTCTGTCTGGGTTTTTATCTGGTGACACTCCTGCCGACATTCATCAATTTTGCAAAAGGCGGATCGTTTTTTATCGCTTCCGATCGTTACGTGTATGTGCCGCAATTTGGGATCTTTCTTCTGGTGGTCGCTGCTATCTGGCGTGTCTCTATGCCTGGTATCGGCGGAAAGACATACGATTCACGCTTAAGCGCACTCACTTTGGGTGCTGTTGCTATACTCGCCGGCTTGTCATGGACAAGTTACAAACAGTCCCTTGTCTGGCACGATAGTGTGCGACTGCTGGAGAATGCTGTGCGTGTGCAACCTGACAGCTCCAGAGTACATTTCGTCATAGGCGCGTTGCGCGAAGAGACAGGCGATCTCGACACTGCGTTGCAGGAATATCGCACGGCGATTGCTTTGGAGCCGCACTTTACCCAGTACATAGGAGTAGGCAGCGTTCTCCAGAAGAAAGGCGATATTACGGGTGCCAGACAATCTTACCAAGTAGCGCTGCAGCTTGCTCTCACTGCCAAACAGGCGTATTTCGCGCTCGGTACACTGGCTGAAGCAGAAGGGAACAATGCGGAGGCGGAACGCCAGTACCGACGGGCGATTTTGCTCGACGATCAGTACGTTGCGGCCTATACCAACTTAGGTGCGCTCCTGCTTAATCGGGGTGATTTGCAGGAAGCGGAACAGATTTTGACGAGTGCCCTTGCATTCAATCCGAATTCTGTCCAAGCGCATTTCAGTTTGTCATCGGTGTATCTGCATCAGAAAAAATTTCTCGAAGCATCGGCAGAACTGGAGCGCGTCGTGAAACTTCAGCCCGAACTTGTTGATGCATGGGTGACTCTGGCGGCCGCGTATCTCCATCAAGGACGAAACACGCAGGCACTGGACGCGCTTAAAAAGGCGTTTGCGCTGGATAAGAATAATCAGGACGCAAAAAACCTGCTGCAGGAAATGATCAGACTGAAGATTGTCGGCTAGGAAGGGATTACACCTTGCGGGCGATCTGCTGGATGGTCTCGACGCAGACATCCAGCTTGTCATTCACCAGCAGGTGATCGAACAAGTGTGCGTAGGTATCGAAGGCGTTCAAATCCGATTCGGCAGTGACCAGGCGTTCTTTGATTTGCAATTCTGTCTCATGGCCGCGACCACGCAGACGGTGGAGGAGAGCGCTTAAACGACTGCGACGGCTTTTGCCGGGAGGCAGGAGGCCACAGCTTAAAATGCTGCGGCGGCCAAACGATTTGGCCAATCCTTTGAGAATATCGATGTCCGTCACCACAATCGGAAGCTTGTTCTCGCTCCACAAACGTTCGATATCAGCTTTGCGATAGCCACACTGGCCGCCTTCGGACAAGCGAATGGAATGAGCAATGATTTCGCCACTTTCAATCATCTGATGAAATTTCTTTTCGGAAATGTGCACAAGCGGCTCTGTTTCACCTTTGCGTTTTTTGCACGTTGTGTACATCGGTACTTGTTCGGTTGGGAGGTAGAACAGCTTGAGAAATGAGCGTATGACTGTCGATTTTCCCACACCCGACGGACCGGAAAGTGCCAGAACGTAATGCTGGATGTGTGGCTGTGCAACTGGTCTTGTTGCCATTACTTCATACTTCAAATCATTCACATGCAGTCCGTTTGGCAGTGTGCGGATGCGACGCATGTGTGCTTGTACCTTCGCTCCAATAGTTGGCGCGGTACTACCAGTCAGCTGCGCGCAGATTTTTGATCCATCCGTTTTTTGGATGAGCGCAACATGATACGGCTCGGTGCCAAAGCCGGCTGGCGGATGGGCGATAGTTGTATAGCTCAGGATTGTTCCATCGAGCAGTGGCTCAGCTTGCAATTGCTTAATGCGACGGTTGAGGGCAGGGATAGAGCTTGTCATGGGAGGATTAGCAGGATTCGAGAAGATGAATGGTGCAGGTGGCGCCAATGCCACCGAGGTTATGGGCAAGGCCACGATGAGCTGCTGCAACCTGATTCGGAGCACACGCCATAATTTGTTTCCAGATATCGAGAATTTGTTTGACGCCTGTTGCGCCGATGGGGTGACCGCAGGCCTTGAGTCCGCCGCTGGTATTCACAGGCAGATCGCCGGTGACATCGGTCATGCGTTGTTCAAACAAGCCAATTGCCTGACCTGCGTCGCAGTAGCCCATGTCTTCCAGGTGAATGAGGGTGGCTATGGAAAAGCAGTCGTGCAGCTCAATGACATCGATATCATTACGGTTCCAATCTGCTTCGCTGAGCGCTCGGTCCATCGCGGTTTTGGTAGCGAGAAATGAGGTGATTTCACTTCGCTCAGCCAAACTCACTTTATCGGTTGCAAGCTGCGAGGCGGCAATACGCACGCCGGATTTTTTGGTAGTGGAGAGAATGACAGCGGCTGCGCCATCGGAAATCGGTGAGCAATCCAGAAGACGGAGTGGGTCAGCAACCGGTGCGCTTTTCGAAATCACACCTGCCGGAATTTCTTTACGAAACTGTGCGTACGGGTTTTTGACAGCCGCGCGGTGTGTCGCTTCGGACACCAGGCTCAATTGATCACGAGTCAGACCATAGCGGTGCATGTAGGCTTGTGCCGACAGAGCAAAAATACCGGGGAAGGTGAGTCCGGATGGAATATCTTTTTCACTGTGCGATGCGTGTGTGAGCGCTTGTGTAACCACGTCTCCCGCAACGTCCGTCAGTTTTTCGGCGCCGACAACAAGGACCGTTCCGGCTCGCCCGCTTTCCAGCAGCGCGCAAGCAGTATGAATGGCAAGTCCGCCCGAGGCGCACGCTGCTTCCACACGCAAGGCTGGCGGATGATGGGGGAGACAGCTACTTGCGATTGCACCAAGATGTGCTTGCTCCGCCGTTTCGCCGCCGACCATGTTGCCGACGACGACTGTATCGATATCGGTTGGCAGAATGCCGGTGTTCTGTATGGCATGCGAAATAGCATCGGCAATCAAGCCGGTAAGGCTTTTATCCCACAACTCGCCAAAGCGCGTCTGGCCGCCGCCAAGGACATAGACTGTGTCACGCATAGGTAGGGCGAAGTATACAACGAACCGCGATAGTTTGCTGGGATAGTATTTGACTTAAATATATTAAGTTTCATAATATAATTATGTTACAAGAAGGAGGGTCGTTCTTTGAGGAATTGGCAAAATTTAAGCCTGCAGATTGTGATTTGCGTCATCACAATCTGGTTGAGGAAATGAGTTCGAGCGGATTGTTTATTCTGGAAATAGGCCGCTGTGCCGCTGAACAGTCGCGTTATATTCTTGGCTGTCCGCATAATCCATATGCTCGGCAGATGATGATTGAAAGTTTGCAGCAGCTAGTACAAGAGGGCATCATTTCTCATCAGAGGCATGAAATGTTATTACATGAAATAAATTTGTTGTTTTCAGAGCTTGATTCACTCGACACCGAAAAATCTCAACTGGTAACCTGCGGGGCTGATCCTGTTGGTGTGCAAAAAATAGAGGATTCGTTTCGAGAGAGGGTGGCAAGGTTAGTCTTGATGCAGCAAGAAATTTTAGGTGCAAGAGAAGTCACACCAACGTCTTCGTCCTGTGCAAATACTGCCCATAATCCAGTTTTGTCGCCTCTTGTTTAAGTGGCGGTAATTGCACTCCGTCTTTCATCATTGTCATCACAAACGCATCCGAACCAGAACCCGAACCGTACGACACTAGCAGAATGCGCTGATCTTTCTTGGCGATCTGAAGGACAGCCGCGAGGCCAAGTGGCGAGCAGGCGCTGTAGGTATTGCCGACAGTCGGGACAATGAATCCGGCAGACATCTGCTCTTTGGCGAATCCTAATTTCTTGGCGACTTGTTCGGGAAATTTTGCATTGGGCATGTGGAAAATCACGTGATCAAAATCTGCGGGTTGCAGCTGTACTTCCTCCATCATTTTCTTGGCAGTTGTTTCGACGTGATGAAAGTACGCCGGCTCGCCGGTAAACCGTCCGGCGTGCGACGGATATTTATCGTGCTGCCCGCGCCAGAAATCGGGGGTGTCGGTTGTGTATGAAAGCGTTGCATCGATGCGACACAGCCCTGGGTTTTTTGCTGTCGACGCACCGATCAGAAAGGCAGCGGCACCGGCGGCTGCCGAATATTCCAGTGCATCGCCGGGCTTGCTTTGTGCTGTATCGGAACCAATAGCTAGGCCGTATTTGATCTGCTTGCTTGCAACCATACCGGAAACAATCTGCATGGCGGCCGTTCCGGCTTTGCAGGCGAATTCCAAATCGGCGCAGTGGCAAAACGGATTGAGGCTGAGTGCACTCACCAGCATCGCGCTTGTCGGTTTTACGGCATACGGATGACTTTCGGAGCCCACAAAACATGCCTGGATTTCCTGTGGAGTGACATCCGACATTGCGATTGCTTGCCTGGCTGCTTCCCATGCCAGTGTGAACGTATCTTCATCGCGCTCGGGAACGGATTTCTCGATGATGCCAAGACCCGACGCCTGCTCCGTTCCACGGTTCCAGTGAGTGGCAATGGCCTGCGCCGTGATGCGGGCAGACGGAATGTAGCGGCCGAAGGCGTGAATGGCGGTTTGCATGGGTTTGGACGAGGGGGTTTGGACGTAGCCCGCCCGAACGTATCCGTTAGGTACGGGCGGGGGCTTTGGAAGCGGAAGTATAGCAAAAACAAGGGTTTGGGTTAAGGGTTGGGGTTGGAAATAAGAGAGATTATTATGCTGGATGGCTGAATGTTATCGGCTACCGATTGCAAATTTCTTGATGAGTGAGAAGGCGCGGTCGACCATACTCTCCTCGAAGAAGAGCGTCAGTTCGGAATCAATCGACAATACTTCGATTAGGTTGATATTTTCCCAGGCGAGCGTACGCAGAATGTAGTAGTACACGCCGGGAATGGCAGCGGTGTCCTGCGAAATGCGAATGGTAATGGAGCAAAGGTGCGGCATTTTTCGCTTGAGTTTTTCGCCTTTAGCCAGCACCTCGATTTCTTTCTCCAGATTACTTTTCACAAAGACCGTCGTCTCGTACAGACCTTGGGAATAATTCATTGTCTGTTGCGCTTTCTCCATCAGCTCGACTAGCGCACGATGCAGTTTTGTCGGATTCACGGGTCGAAAGAAGACGAATTCGGTGAGATTTGTCTGGAGAGTGACATCCTGCAAATCCACCGGCAAGCGCATGAACTTCTTTTTGCGGCTCCACTTTTCGGCAATACGCTTTAAAGCCATGACAATCGATGCTTCGCTCACCGGCTGCATATGTATCTGCTCCACTTCCGGACGGATATCACGGGCGATTGCCGACAGGTTCAGGATACCGCGCGTTAAGCCTTCTTCGATAAGCGGCCAGCGCATGACGACACGTTCGACTTCGGTTGATATATGTTGCATAATTAAATTTTAACACGAATGTTTATTTTTTGTAAAATATTTGAAAAATTAGATAAATAATTTTGTATTCATACAATAGCTTTTATGCAATCAGCTCATTCTTTGCATCACAGGCTTGTTCATCCTGATTATCTTCCTCTTAATGAAAGGATTGGGCGAAAATTCAGAATGGGCGTGACGGATATTATCCAAGTTTTCCCGAACTTTCTTGTTGGTCAGGGAATTGCAGATATTCGAGCTCAAATACATGAGGTGTTACAAAGAAATGGAGTCCGACGAGATCTGATGCTCGATGGTACAGCGCGCAAGATGGTGACAGTCGGCCAGAGTGTATTGCAGGCACACGCGCAAACGACAATGGATCTTATGTTATCGCCGGATCTTCGTAAGTTTGTCAGTGGAGTACTTGGTATACCCGTCCAGCCATACGACGATGCGGATGAAGGGTGTGTTGTGATGCAATTGGAAAAAGAAGGCGATCATCAGGGCATACACATCGATAGCGGCTTATTCGATGTCCATGTTGGCTTGCTTCTTGAGCAGCCGCATTCAGATGATCCAGGCGGAAAACTGGTATACCAAACCGGTTATAGTATTGGAAGTGGGCCTTTGTATCAGACTGTGTCTTTGAATGAAGGCGATTTGTATATTATGAAAGAAACACACAAGAGACCGCATGGAACTCTGCCCATTGGTAAAGAGGGATCGTGTCGTACTATTATAGGTTTAGGTTTGCGTACGGAGGCGATGAAGGACATATGCCAGTCTCCATCCAGTAAATTATTATTTCATTCGTAAGCAATGACTTCTTCCTTCGTTCCAGATTCATTTGCTCTGCCTTTGCGCCTTGAGCATCCGCAGTTTCATTTGCGCCCACTTTGCATCCGCGATGTTGTCAAAGATTACGATGCCGTTATGAGCAGTGTTGAGCATCTGCATACGCAGATCCCACCAGAGGTTTTTCATGGTGTCTGGCCGGATCCTGCTATGACTATCGAGGATGACCTGGCAGATTTGGGCTGGCATCAGGTGGAATTCAAAAACCGCACGTCGTTCACGTACACGGTCATGAAGCCCGATGAATCACAGTGTCTTGGCTGTGTATATATCTTCCCGCCGCGGTTTACGGATGCCGAAGCGGAAGTATTTTTGTGGGTACGCAAAAGTGAACTTGAGACAGAGCTGGATTCGATTTTGTTTTCTGCTGTGCAAAATTGGCTGAAGACAGCGTGGCCATTTGCAAGCGTGTCGTATCCGTTTCGTGCAACAAATTAATCCTATATCCTCAAGAGGTTTTCTAGCCGCGGCGCACAATCATCACAAACCATCTTCAGCAGCGGGCGTCCCCGCCC
>ERZ724505.502-NODE-502-length-24970-cov-6.930484_pt1 | contig 24970 bp, 21 predicted proteins | sample MGYA00376038_ERZ724505 | MGnify/ENA primary metagenome ERZ724505 (study PRJEB28724, sample SAMN07190884) | wastewater metagenome | isolation source: effluent of sewage treatment plant in Hong Hong | place: Hong Kong | collected 2016-03-17 ...
AACCGCTGACCTCTTGCATGCCATGCAAGCGCTCTCCCAGCTGAGCTATACCCCCTTTTGTTTTCAACGACGTTTTACTTTCGTTTTCGAACTTCGGGTTGCCCGGCTGCTTTGTCGTTTAAACAAAGCGTCGTTCAAGCGAGACCGCAAGTATATAACGTTTTTTTAGCGTTTGGCAAGTGTCACGCAATTTTCTTCAAACGTTGCACCACCACATCGCGCTCGAATAGAGCCAGGACGGCATCGACCGAAGGGGTCTGGGCTCGGCCGCACACCAGCAAGCGAACCGGAATGGCCACCTGGGGCATTTTCAAACCGAACTCAGCCAGAGTGTCTTTGAGGGCCTGGTTGATGGCCCCCTTCTCCCAGGCCACAGACTCCAGGCGCGAAGCCAAGGCAGCGATGGCGGGCTTGTTCGCATCGTTCAACTGCGCGGCCAGCTCGTCTGCCGGAGGGGCGACCTCACCCACATACATGGACAACCAATCGGCCAACTCCACCGTGGTGGCGCAGCGGTCTTTGAACAAGCCACACAGGGCGGCCAAGGTGTCGTCTGATTGCAACGCAGCCGGCAAAGGCGTACCGCGACGCACGAATTGCTCACGCACCAGACCTGCCAGCAAGGCATCGTCAGCCGTCTTCATGTGTTGCTGGGCCACCCAGCGCAGTTTGGCCTCGTCGAACTGGCCGGCGCTCTTGCCCAAGTGGTCCAAGTTGAACCACTCAACCAATTGCTGACGCGAGAAGATTTCGTCGTCGCCATGACTCCAGCCCAGGCGGGCCAGGTAGTTCACGATGGCGTCGGCCAGATAGCCTTCGTCGCGATATTGGGTGACTGCCTTGGCGCCGTGGCGCTTAGACATCTTCTCGCCCTGCTCGTTGAGCACGGTTGGCAAGTGCGCGTACACGGGGGGCTCCTGGCCCAGGGCGCGCAAGATGTTGATCTGGCGAGGGGTGTTGTTGACGTGGTCGTCGCCACGAATCACATGGGTGATCCCCATGTCCATGTCGTCCACCACCACGCAGAAGTTGTAGGTGGGCGTCCCCACGATGCCTTCGGCATCAGCCGCTGCGGGGCGGGCAATGACCAAATCATCCAATTCGTCATTGCTGATTTCGATACGGCCTTTGACCTTGTCTTCCCACACCACCGAACCACCTTGGGGGTTCTTGAAGCGCAGCACGGGCTTGACGCCTGCGGGCACGGGGGGCAAGGTTTTGCCGGGCTCAGGGCGCCAGGTGCCGTCGTAGCGCGGTTTTTCTTTGTTGGCCATTTGGCGCTCACGCAGGGCGTCCAGCTCAGCCGAAGACATGTAGCAAGGGTAGATCAAGCCCTTGTCCAGCATCTCTTGCACGACCTGCTTGTAGCGGTCCATGCGTTGCATCTGGTAGTAAGGGCCTTCATCATGGTTCAGGCCCAACCAGGACATGCCTTCCAAGATGACGTCCACCGCCTCTTGAGAAGATCGTTCCTCGTCGGTGTCTTCAATGCGCAGAATGAACACGCCTTGGTTGGCGCGAGCAAAGGCCCAGGGGTACAGGGCCGAGCGAATGTTGCCCAGGTGAATGAAGCCCGTGGGAGAAGGGGCAAAACGGGTGCGAACTTGTGTCATACGTTCAGAGAATCGAGGCCACGCGCCAGGTCAGCGGTGAGGTCGTCAATGTGTTCCAGACCCACGGCCACGCGGATCATGGCCTGGGTCACGCCCGCAGCGAGTCGCTGCTCTTCGGTCAGGCGGCCGTGCGAGGTGCTGGAGGGATGGGTGATGAGGGTTTTGGTGTCGCCCAGATTGGACGTGATCGAGCACAAACGAGTCTGGTCGATCACATGGAAGGCAGCCTGGCGTAAGCGCAAGGCGTCTTCACTCAAGGTGGCTGGGCCCTTCACGGTCACCTCGCCGGCAGCGGGCTTGACGGTGAAAGACACCACCGCGCCGCCACTGCCGTTTTGCTGCTTCATGGCCAGAACATGCTGAGGGTGGCTGGGCAGCCCCGGGTAGTACACCTTGTCGACGCCCGGTTGCGCTTCCAGCCATTGCGCCAGTTTGAGCGCGTTGTCGCTTTGCGCGGCCATGCGGATCGACAGCGTTTCCAGGCCCTTGAGCACCACCCAGGCGTTGAAGGGCGCCAGGGTCATGCCAGCGCCACGCAGGGTGGTCATGAGCGGGCCATTGATGATGGCATCGGGCCCACAAATGGCGCCAGCCAGCACTCGTCCTTGCCCGTCGAGGTACTTGGTTCCGGAATGCACGATGAGGTCCGCCCCCATGTCCACCGGCTTTTGCAAGGCGGGGGTGCAAAAGCAGTTGTCCACGGCCAGCAAGGCGCCATGGGCATGCGCGATTTCGGCCAAGGCTGCGATGTCGCACACCTCGGTCAGCGGGTTGCTGGGCGTTTCGGCAAACAGCAGCTTGGTGTTGGGCCGAATGGCATCGCGCCATTGCTGCACATCGGTTTGCGATACGAACGTGGTCTCAACGCCAAACTTGCCAAACTGGGTGGCCAGCAAGGTGATGGTGGAGCCAAACACGCTTTGCGAGCACACGATGTGATCGCCCGCCTTCAGCAAGCCCATGACCAACAACAAAATAGCGCTCATGCCACTGGATGTGGCAATGGCCGCTTCGGTGCCTTCAAGCGCCGCCAGACGGCGCTCGAACATCATCGTGGTGGGGTTGGTGAATCGTGTGTAAACGAACGCTTCTTCCTCGTTGGCAAAGCGTACCGCGGCGGTGGCCGCATCAGGGTGGTTGAAGCTGCTGGTCAGAAACAGCGCCTCGGAGTTTTCACCCCAGGGCGTTGAGGGCAAGCCCTCACGAACGGCCAGCGTTTCGATGTGCACGCCTTCAGGAAAGTCCTTGCGAGGCAAGCGCTTTTTGGAATCAGACGAGGCCATCAGTACGCTCCGGAAAGAACACGCATCACTCGGCCGAGTTCTGCAAGGCCAGACGCGAACCGCCCGCTTCGTCTTCACCCTTTTGCGAGCGCCGCTGGGTTTCGATGGCAGCGAAGTCAGCCGCAGTCACATCACCCGTGATGTAGACGCCATCAAAGCAAGACGCCTCGAAGCCGCCAATGGCCGGGTTGAGTTCGCCCACGACCTTCTTCATGGCGTCCACGTCTTGGTAGATCAGCGCGTCACAGCCGATGATCTGGCGCACCTCTTCTTCGGTACGGCCATGCGCCACCAACTCGGAGTTGGTAGGCATGTCGATGCCGTAGACATTGGGGAAGCGCACGGGCGGCGCCGCAGAGGCCAGGTACACCTTGTTCGCACCGGCTTCACGGGCCATTTGCACGATTTCCTTGGAGGTGGTGCCACGCACGATGGAGTCATCCACCAACAGCACGTTGCGGCCCTTGAACTCCAGGCCAATGGCATTGAGCTTCTGGCGCACGCTCTTCTTGCGGACCGACTGACCCGGCATGATGAAGGTTCGGCCCACGTAGCGGTTCTTCACGAAGCCTTCACGGTAGGGCTTGCCCAGCTGCTGCGCCAACTGCATGGCCGAGGGACGGCTCGACTCAGGGATCGGAATGACGACGTCGATTTCGTTGGGGGGCAGCTTGGAAATGACGCGCTGCGCCAGGGTTTCACCCATTTCCAGACGAGCCTGGTACACCGACACGCCGTCGATGACGGAATCGGGGCGAGCCAGATACACGTACTCGAACATGCACGGGTTGAGCACCGCGTTGTCTGCACACTGTTCGGCATGCACCACGCCGTCGAGGTCAATGAACAGGGCTTCGCCGGGCTGCACATCGCGCACGAAACGGTGGCTGGTGCCTTCGAGGGCCACCGACTCGCTGGCCACCATGACTTCGCGACCTTCAGGCAGATCGGCCTCGCCCAAGCACAAGGGGCGAATGCCGAAGGGGTCGCGGAACGCCACCATGCCATAGCCGGCGATCAGGCAAATGACCGCATACGAGCCCTTGATGCGCTTGTTGACCGCACGCACAGCTTTGAACACCGCAGAAGGGGTCAAGGGCAATGTACGCCCAGCCAACTCCAACTCGTGAGCAAACACGTTGAGCAGCACTTCGGTGTCGCTGTCGGTGTTGAGATGGCGACGGTCGATGTCGAACAGCTCCTTGCGCAGCGAATGGGCATTGGTCAGGTTGCCGTTGTGCACCAGCACCAGGCCAAAGGGCGCGTTCACATAGAAGGGTTGGGCCTCTTCTTCGTTGAAAGCGTTGCCTGCGGTGGGATAACGGACCTGGCCCAGGCCAACGGTGCCGGGCAGCGCGCGCATGTTGCGGGTGCGGAAAACGTCCTTGACCATGCCACGCGCCTTGTGCATGAAGAACTTGCGGCCATGCGCATCTGGGCCGGCCGTGACGATCCCGGCTGCATCTTGACCACGGTGCTGCAGCAGCAACAGCGCGTCATAGATCAGTTGGTTGACTGGCGTCTTGGAAATCACTCCGACGATGCCGCACATGGTTCACCTCTTCAAAACAATGCTCAAAATCCGATCAGGATTGCTCGGGCAAGAATTTGACCACTTGCTCGGGCAACAAGGGGGTTATCCCCTTCAGCAACACGTTCAGCCAGACGACAGAACGTGACGACTGCCACACATTCCACTCAGCCAGGGGCGTCAGGCTGACCAGGGTGCACACCACCAGGGCCACCAACACCCCGCGCAACAGCCCAAATACCGCCCCCAGCGTGCGATCGGCCCCACTGAGCGCCGACGCACGTATCATTTTTCCGGCAGCCCAGGCCACCAAGGCCCAGCCTACCCATGTCAAGACAAACACCACCAACATGCCTGCCGCTTGGTTGATGGCCGTTCCCGGTTGCCCAACCGGCACATGCTGAGCCATATCAGCCCCCCACCACTGCGCCAGAACGTAGCCCACCAGCCAGGCCAGCAAGGCCATGATTTCCATCACCAGGCCACGCCATGCGCCTAGCAGCATGGACACCAGCAACCCTAAGCCCAAAACCAGGTCGATCAGGGTCCAGGCATCGGCGCCAACATCAGACACGGGCATCCTTGCTCACGCCCCTCACAAGGTCAGCACCGAACCTGTCAGCCCCGCTTTGCGCAAAGCAGCCAGCGCCTTATCGGTGGCCGCCTTGTCTTCAAATGGCCCCAGGCGGACACGAATCTTGCGGTTGGCATCGGCACCGATGACCTGTGTATACGTTTTGAGGCCAGCGCGCTCGGCCTTCATGCGGGCCTCACGGGCTGTAGGCTGATCCGAGAAGGCGCCAATCTGGATGACGTATCGAACCGCCGCGGCGCTGGCGGGCTTGTCTCCAGCCGTGGCGCCCTTGGCGGCAGGCTTAGCGTACTTGGCGTCTTTCGTATCCTTGCCCGACTCAACCGCCTTCTTGGCTTCCGCCACACGAGGCTCAGGCGCCTTGGAAGCCGCAGCAGCTTGCGCAACAGGTTTGGCCACAGGCTTGTCGTCCAGCACTTCTTCTTGCTCGTCAGATCGGGCTTGCTGCACCGACTTGACCTGTGCCTGAACGCCCGGTTTGGGCGCCGCGGTCGCCACCACGGCAGCAGAAGCAGCACGCTGGACCACTTCGATGTCCATGGCCATGGGGCGCGGCTTGGTTTCAAACAACCACGGGAAGCCAATGACCCCGGCCCCCACCAGCACGGCCATGCCAATCAGGCGACGGCGCGCCCGGACCCGCACAGCTTCGACGTCGGCCGCCGAAACAGACACAGGTTCGGCCCCAGGTCGTCGACTCGATGCACCCGGAAAAATGCGCTGAAGAAAGGATGGCAAAGGCATGCTCGGATTGCAGGCTTGGAAGGTGGATTACTTCAAATGAGGCGCGTTGAGCTTGGGCAAGCCCTCATGCAGCACCCCACCCACTGTGAAAAACGACCCAAAGACCACAATTCTATCTTCCGGGTTGGCTGCAGCCAGCGCCGCCTTGAGCGCGGACATGGGGTCAGGATGCGTAAAGGTCGCGGCAGCAGGCACCGTCAGACTGGCGCCAGAGGTTCGAACTTGCTGAATGGCCTCGGCCAACTGCGCAGCTGAGGCCGCACGCGGCGTGGGTAGATCACAGCAATACCAGGCATCGACCAGAGGCAAAAGCTTGCCCACCATGCCCGAGGCGTCCTTGTCGGCCATGGCACCCCAGACCGCAAAAGTGCGCGGGAAATAGCCCATCTGGTCGAGGTTGACCGCCAAAGTGGCTGCAGCATGGGGGTTGTGAGCCACATCCAGAATCAAAGTGGGCTGCCCCGGAATGATTTGGAAACGCCCCGGCAACTCCACCGTGGCCAGACCCGTGCGAACCGCCTGGGCAGCCACGGGCAGGCGGTAGCGCATGGCTTCCAAGGCGGCTAGCACACCAGATGCATTCAGCAACTGGTTGGCCCCTCGCAAAGAGGGGTAAGCCATGCCATTGAATCGCTTGGAACGCCCTCCCCACGACCATTGCTGGCGGTCACCAGCGTAGTTGTGATCTCGCCCGAATAGCCACAGGTCGGCACCAATGGCCTCGGCATGGGCCGCAATGGTGGCGGGCGGTTGGGGGTCAGACACCACCGCGGCACGCCCTGTGCGCATGATCCCCGCCTTCTCCCGGCCGATCGATTCGCGATCAGGCCCCAGGTAGTCCATGTGATCCAGATCGATGCTGGTGACAATGGCGCAGTCGGTGTCAATGATGTTGACGGCATCCAGGCGGCCACCCAAGCCCACCTCCAGAATGACCGCATCAAGCCCTGAGTCGGCCAGCAAACTGAGAATGGCCAGGGTGGTGAACTCGAAATAGGTGAGGCCCGTCTGCCCACGTGCTTGCTCGACCTTGGCAAAGTGGGGAACCAGATCTTCCGCCTTGCAAGGCACGCCCATGAGGCGGCAGCGCTCTTCGAAATGGACCAGGTGCGGCGAACCATACACCCCCACCCTGAAACCCGACTGCAACAGGATGGACTCCAGCATGGCGCAAGTCGAACCTTTGCCATTGGTGCCGGCCACAGTGAACACGACTGGAGCGCCATCGACAGGTTCTTGCCCCAAGGGGGTACCCAGAACCACACCCATGCGCAGCCAAACCTGCGACACACGATCCAGCCCCAGGTCAATGCCAACCGGGTGCAACTGCTCGCAATGGGTCAGCCAGTCAGCCAAAGGGGAACGATCAGAAAGGGGTGAGGAAGACATGGACAGAAGGTTCAAAACGAAACAAAACGGGCTGCCTCTAAGCAGCCCGCTTCACGGCCGAATCAGGTGATTCAGGCAGCCACGGCGTCAGCCGGTTGGCGCAACATGATGGCCAACTGCCGCGCAATGGTCATGCGCAACTCACGGCGATCCACGATCATGTCGATGGCCCCCTTTTGCAAGAGGAACTCGGCGCGCTGGAAGCCTTCTGGCAGTTTCTCACGAACGGTGTTTTCGATCACGCGGGGGCCGGCAAAACCGATCAGCGCGCGGGGTTCTGCAATCACCACATCGCCCACGAAAGCAAAAGAGGCCGACACACCGCCCATGGTGGGGTCAGACAGCACGCTGATGTAGGGCAGTTTGGCTCGCGCAAGGCGAGTCAAGGCGGCATTGGTCTTGGCCATCTGCATCAGGCTCATCAGGCCTTCCTGCATGCGAGCGCCACCCGTGGCAGTGAAAGACACGAACGGCATTTTCTGATCGACGGCCGCCTCGACGCCACGCACGAAGCGTTCGCCCACCACCGAACCCATGGAGCCGCCCATGAAATCGAATTCGAAGCATGCGGCCACGACAGGCACACTGTGCACCGAGCCCCCCAAAACCACCAAGGCATCGGTTTCGCCCGTGGCTTCCATGCCTAGCTTGAGGCGGTCGGTGTACTTCTTGTTGTCCTTGAACTTCAGGGCATCAACCGGCAGCACTTCCTGACCGATTTCAAAGCGACCTTCGGCATCCAGGAACGCATCGAGTCGTGCGCGGGCACCAATACGATGGTGGTGCGCACACTTGGGGCACACGTTCAGATTGGCTTCCAGATCGTTCTTGTACAGAACCGTTTCGCACGAGGGGCACTTCACCCACAACCCCTCCGGCACCGAGCGGCGCTCAGCCGGATCGGTCGGCTGAATCTTGGGAGGCAGGAGTTTTTCAAGCCAACTCATCGTCAGGCTCCTTTCAATGTATCCAGTGCAGCACGAATCTCGGCGATGAAACCACGGGCCGCAGCCACGACAGTATCCTGTGTCTGGGTTTCAAGCAACTGCACAATGCGAGAACCAATCACCACAGCGTCTGAAACGGCGGCCACTGCTTTGGCCGTTTCGGCATCACGAATGCCAAAGCCGACACCCACCGGGGTGTTCACATGGGCTTTGATGCGCGGCACCATATCAGCCACAGCAGCCGTGTCCAGGTGCCCTGCCCCCGTCACGCCCTTAAGCGAGACGTAGTACACATAACCAGCCGCGATCTTGCCGACCTCTGCCATGCGCTTTTCAGTCGAAGTGGGTGCCAACAGGAAAATGGGAGCCAGATCGGCAGCCTTCATGCGGACCGCGAATTCCTGGCATTCCTCTGGCGGGTAATCGACCACCAGCACGCCATCCACCCCAACGGCCTTCGCATCTCGAACGAAGCTGCCTGCACCGTGATGCAAGTCATAGCACTCGATGGGATTGGCATAGCCCATCAACACGATGGGCGTGGTGGCGTTGTGAGCGCGGAAGCGCTTGACGTCGTCCAGCACATGGGTCAGCGAAATGCCTTTGAGCAAGGCGCGCTCGGCTGCCTTTTGAATGACCGGGCCATCGGCCATGGGATCAGAAAAAGGCACGCCCAACTCAATCACGTCAGCACCCGCTTCGGCCATGGCCAGCATCAGGTCAACGGTCTTTTCCGGGAAGGGATCACCGCAGGTGATGAAGGGAATCAAAGCCTTGCGACCTTGCGCCTTGAGATTGGCAAACGCCACATCAATGCGATTGCTCATGCTCATGCCCCCTTTACCGACAGACCGCGACAGGAAGGACGGCAGTAGAACTCTGCGCCCGTCAGGTCGGCCACGGTGCCGATGTCCTTGTCGCCACGGCCAGACAGGTTCACCAGCACGTGCTGATCAGGCCGCATGGTGGCAGCCAGCTTCATGCCATAGGCCACGGCGTGCGACGATTCCAGCGCAGGAATGATGCCTTCCGTACGGCACAAGCGGTGGAAAGCCTCAAGCGCCTCCTTGTCGGTGATGCCAACATACTCGGCACGACCAATGTCTTTCAGGTAGGCATGTTCAGGGCCCACACCAGGATAGTCCAGCCCAGCCGAAACCGAGTGCGTTTCGGTGATCTGGCCATTTTCGTCTTGCAGCAAATAGGTGCGGTTGCCATGCAGCACGCCAGGCACGCCCATTTGCAGAGACATGGAATGCTTGCCGCTGTCGTAGCCCTCCCCCGCCGCTTCCACGCCAATCAGCTTGACTTGTTCGTGTGGAATGTAGGGGTAGAAAATGCCCATGGCGTTGGAGCCGCCGCCGACACAAGCCACCACGGCATCAGGCTGGCGGCCAATCGACTCGGGCATCTGCTTGAGGCACTCCTCGCCGATCACGCTCTGGAAATCGCGAACCATGGCGGGATAGGGGTGAGGACCAGCCACGGTACCGATGATGTAGAAGGTGTTTTCCACATTGGTAACCCAGTCGCGCATGGCTTCGTTAAGCGCATCTTTCAAGGTTTTGCTACCCGATTCGACCGGCACCACCTTGGCACCCAGCAGGTGCATGCGGTACACGTTGGGTGACTGACGCTTGACGTCTTCGGAGCCCATGTAAACCACGCACTCCATGCCGTAGCGGGCACAGATGGTGGCAGTGGCCACGCCGTGCTGGCCTGCACCGGTTTCCGCGATCACGCGGGGCTTGCCCATGCGCTTGGCCAGCAAAGCCTGGCCAATCACGTTGTTGATCTTGTGCGCGCCAGTGTGGTTGAGGTCTTCACGCTTGAAGTGAATTTGCGCCCCCCCCACCTCGCGGCTCAACCGCTCGGCGTGATAGATCGGGCTGGGGCGGCCCACGAAGTGCGCCAACTCCTTGCGGAATTCGGCCTGGAAGGCAGGATCATGGCGATAGTGCTCGTAAGCGTCCTTGAGTTGATCCAGCGCCTGGATCAGGGTTTCAGACACGAACGTGCCGCCGTAGGGGCCAAAGTGACCCCGAGCATCGGGCTGTTGGTAATTCAGCATGAATCTCTCATCGAACAAACCGTACGGGACGAACGCACAGGCTCAGCTTTTCGCTGAACCTGCCTCGGCACATTGCCGATCGGCCGCCCGCACGGCCTGACAGAACTGGCGCATCAGCTGGGCATCCTTGATGCCTTTTCCTGCTTCTACGCCAGAGCTCACATCCACAGCCCAGGGCCGCACTCGCCTGATCCCTTCGATGACATTGCCCGAGTGCAAACCACCCGAGAGAACCATCGGCCGAGACAGGCCTTGCGGCAACAAGGACCAATCAAAAACCTGCCCTCCCCCGCCGTAACCGTCCACGTGGGCGTCGACCAAAATGGCCTGAGCGGCAGGGTAGGAATCCGCGAAGTCTAACAAATTGAAACCGGGGGCCATCCGGGCCGCCCGGATATAAGGCCGCGCAGCTTGATCACAATCAGTGGGGGCTTCGTCGCCATGGAACTGCCACAGCGCGTTGGGGACCGCATCACGGGCCTCTTTGAGCAATGAAGCCGAGGCATTCACGAACAGCAGCACCGGGGTCACAAAGGGCGGCAAAAGGGCCGCCAGTTGGGCGGCTCTCGCCGGCGTGACATGGCGCGGGCTTTTTTCGTAAAGCACGAAACCGATGGCATCAGCCCCCGCCTGCACGGCATCGGAGACATCCGCTTCGCGGGTCAGTCCGCAAATTTTGATGCGAGTGCGGTGATCCAGGGGCAAAGACATGCGCGGCTTGCAAGTGGGCAAGCCGCTATTGTCTCAAGAATTACCCGGCAGCCAAGCCATACCCGCCACTTCGGTAGGCAATCCCCACTCGGGATCGTAAGTGGGGCCCAAAAAATAGAGGCCATCCGGAGAAAATGTTGGGGCGGCGGCATCCCGGTTTCGAGCAGCCAGCACGGCACAGGTCCAATCGGGTTCTTGCGTGCCCGAGCCCACGGCGATCAGGCAGCCCATGATGTTGCGAATCATGTGATGCAAAAACGCATTGCCCTCGAAATCAAACCGCCAATACGGCCCGATCTTGCGAATGCCGATGTGCCTCAATGTTTTGATAGGGGTGGGCGACTGGCACTGCGACGAGCGGAACGAACTGAAGTCGTGCTCGCCAATCAGATGGGCTGCAGCCCGCTCCATGGCCGCTTGGTTCAAGGGCCGAAAAACCCACCCGGCCTGCGCACTCTCTATCGCAGGCCGCACGGGTGACTCCAGCAGCACGTAGGCATAGCGTCGCCCGCGTGCGCTGTTGCGAGCATGAAATCCTGACGTCACCTCGTTTGCCCACTGAACCGCGATGTCGGAGGGCAGGAAGGCATTGGGCCCTCTGACCCAGGAAAACGGCTCGCGATGGATATCGGTATCGAGATGGACGACCTGATTGATGCCATGCACCCCCGCATCGGTTCGGCCAGCGCACATGACCTTGACCGGGCGTGCCGCAAAACGGCTCAGCGCCTGTTCCAGTTGATCTTGAACCGTTCCCCCGCCAGGCTGGCTTTGCCACCCCTTATAGGCTGTGCCGCGATAAGAAACACCAAGGGCGATCCGCCGGATCGCCCTTGGGGAGGAAGCGGAGGAGTCCCCCCCGCTTCGCGTCTCATCGACCATGATCAACTCAGACTATCGAGCATGCCTTGCGCCTTGGCTTGCAAAGCACCCGAGGCATTGGCCACGATTTCTTGCAGCAGTTCGCGGGCACCGTCCAGATCACCGATCTGGCGGAACTCTTCCGCCAACTCGAACTTGCGCTCCATCGGATCTTCCGGCGGGGGCAGATCAGGGGCCTTGCCACCCAACAAGTCATCGTCAAGGCTGAAACCGCTATCGACCGAGCCTGGCGCATCCACTTCCAGATTCAGGCTGCTCAAACCGAAGTCGTTGCCAGCAGGAGCCGGTGCGGCAGCCTGAACAGGTGCCGGCGCAGGCTCATCCAAAGACAGATCGAAGTCGAGGCCAGCATCGTCGTCTGCGGCAGGAAGCGGCGCGGGCGCCGAAGCCAGAGGAGCGGGCTCAGTGCTGGGCACATCAAGAACAGGCAGATCAACTGCGCCAGCCTGGGCTGGCACCTCGTCCAGAGGCATGGGAGCGGAAATGTCGAGATCGATGGCGCCAAAGTCATCCGACTGAGGCTCTTCAGCCAAGACCGGCGCGACAGCAGGAACGGGAACCTCTGGCACTTCAGGCAAGGTGTCCATCTGGCTGAAAGATGGCACAACCGACGCCGGCATGGTGCTGGCACCCAGGTGATCATCGGGCTCATTCAAGCTCAAGGGTTCACCGGAAGGTTGGCCACCAGGCTGATACAGCGGATTTTCGGGATCAATGCCAAGACCCAATTCCTGTGCCTTGACCCAGTCTTCACCATGACCGCCGGTCAGATCAAACAGTTGGACAGCCAACTGCTCGAAGCCCTTGGTGTCGCGACGCTTGGCATAGACCTCCAGCAGCTTGACGCGGACGGCCAAGCGATCAGGCGTGCTACGCAGCGCTTCCTTGAGAATTTCTTCAGCCTGCAGATCGCGACCATAGGCCAGATAGACATCGGCTTCAGCAACCGGGTCCACATCACCAATGGCGTCGAGCTGACTCAAGGAGTAGCTCATGGACGAGGGCGCCCCAGAAGCATCACGCGTATCGACACGTTGGCCACCGCTGGCCCCAAAGAACGAGTCGGGTTGCAGACGGCTTTCCAGGAAGGAAGTTTCACCCGTGTCGGAACGGCGACGCGAGCGCAGGAACATGCCTACGCCAGCCAGCAAGGCCAGACCGGCACCACCTGCCGCCAACAACATGGGGTTCAGCGACTCCAGCAGACCAGGCTTGGCGGCTTCGGGCACTTGAGCCGGAACAGGCACAGCAGGAACGGATGGAGCGAGCTTAGGCTCGGGTGCCGAGGCCACATCCACCACCGAGGTAGCCGCCTGAGAGGCAGGCTCGGTGCTTGCGCTGGCGACAGCGGATGCTGGCACAGGCACAACAGGAGCCGATGCCACGACGGGCGCGGGCGCAGGAGCCTGAACAGGGGCTGGGGCTGGGGCTGGGGCTGGCGCCGGTGCGGGAGCAGGGACGGGCACAGGTGCAGGGGCCGGCGCAGGCTTGGACGCCACAGCCGCCTTGTCTTTCAGCTTACGCAGCTCATCCAGATTCTTGGACAACTCGGCGACACGTGCCTGGCTATCTTCTTTGGCACGCGCCTTGGCCACACGGTCTTCTACGCCAGGCGCAGCACCGGTCGATACGCCACCCTTGCTCAGGGTCAGCTTGTCAGGGGTTGGTGCGGCGGCCTGCTTCTGATCGCGCACTTCCGCCTGAACCTTACCGGAAGCCTGACGCTGGGGCTGCTCAGGCGTGGTCGCTGCAACGGTTCCAGCCAGGTTCTGGCGGTAAGCAGCAAAGTCAGAACTTTGAGCCTGAATGGTCTGACGAGACTGTTCTGGCGTCAGTTCCTTGGCCTGATCGGCTGTGGGCATGTTCAGCACCACACCCGACTTCAGGCGGTTCATGTTGTTACCAAAGAAGGCCTGTGGGTTGTGGCGATACAAGCCCACCAGCATCTGATCAAGCGACACGCCTGCAGGCAAATTGCGGCCAGCGATCTTCGAAAGCGTGTCGCCTCGCTCCACCTTGACAGACTTACCCTCACCGGATGGACGCTCTGAAGCGGCCGTGCGCGGAGCCGGGGCTGGACGCGGTGCTGGCGCTGGAGCAGGCGCGGACGCAACTGCCGCTGCGGCAGAAGCCGCTGCAGCGGCCTTTTCAGCCTTCAACTCAGCCTTGGTCTTAGCCTTTGGCTTGGGCTCGGGCGCTGGCTTGGATGATGCAGGCACAGCGGCTGGCGCCGGTGCAGCAACTGGAGCGGGTGCCGGCGCAGCAACTGGGGCTGGCGCGGGCACAGCAACTGGAGCCGGGGCAGGAGCAGCCGGAGGCACAGGTGCGGCAATCACAGGCGCGGTAGCAACCGTGGCCGCGGCCTTGGCAGAAGGAGGATCAAACAGCAGCGTGTACTCGCGTACCAAACGGCCAGAAGACCAAGTCAGATCCAGGATGACGTCAACAAATGGCTCCTGAACACTGCGATCACTCGAGATCTTCAGGAAGGGACGACCATCGCTGCGTCGCTGCAGGGAGATGTGGGTGGCCGTGAGAACCGAGTTGTAATCGACACCAGCGGCACGATAGGTCTCCGTTGAGGCCACACGCACCTTCAAAGACCCACCTTCTTCGGCATTCAGGCTGGTCACGTCGATTTCAGCCCGCAGGGGTTCACCCAGCGCCGACTGGACGTTCAGCTTGCCCAGGCCCAAGGCCCAGGACGCAGCGGGTACCAGAGTCAAAACGGTGCAAGCCGCGGCGGCGGCAACCCGGTTGAGGGTAAATTTCCCTGCGGACATCGAATGATCTTTCAAGGCGTCTCCCAAGTCGTCATGGAGCCGTTCGACACGAAAAGCAGCGCATCCGGGCCATCAAAACAGCCCTGGGACGCACCCGCTCCTGCAGACGGTACGCAGCACAAAACAAAATAACATCAAGCATATACGGAGACAAGCTCAGTATTTGCTTAACTTACGCGAGCTCAACCCGGGTCAATCCGCCGAAAAGCGTAACGAATCGCGTATTGTCGTCCGCGGACAACAGCCTCGCCGACTCCGGATTGTTTCCAACCGTTGCGGCGTCAACGACCCACCGCAACGGTCAAACGCCAATCAGGCGTCCAGCAGGATACGCAGCATGCGACGCAGCGGTTCGGCAGCGCCCCACAGCAATTGATCCCCGATCGTGAACGCACCGACATATTCGGGCCCCCTGGCCCGCTTGCGGATACGACCAACCGGAATGGTCAGCGTACCGGTCACGGCAACCGGGGTCAGGTCCTTGATGGTGGCCTCACGCGTATTCGGCACCACCTTGGCCCACGGATTGTCGGCAGCGATCATGGCTTCGATATCGGACAGTGGAACGTCTTTCTTGAGTTTGAAAGTCAGTGCCTGACTGTGACAACGCATTGCACCAATGCGAACGCAGAAACCATCCACGGGCACCGCTGGGGAACCGAAGCCTTCACCCTGCCCCAGGATCTTGTTGGTTTCAGCCATGCCCTTCCACTCTTCCTTGGACTGACCATTGCCCAGATCCTTGTCGATCCAGGGAATCAGCGAGCCACCCAGCGGCACGCCAAAGTTGGCGGTCTCGGCCTCGGTCAAGGAACGCTGCTTGGCGATGATCTTGCGATCGATTTCCAGAATGGCGCTCTTGGGGTCGTCCAGCAGGGAGCGGACTTCCGCGTTCAGGGTGCCGAATTGGGTCAGCAACTCACGCATGTGCTGCGCACCGCCGCCTGAAGCAGCCTGGTAGGTTTGGGTGGACATCCACTCCACCAGACCGGCCTTGTACAGCGCACCCACGCCAATCAGCATGCAGCTGACCGTGCAGTTGCCGCCAATCCAGTTTTTGCCACCGTTGGCCAAGGCATTCTTGATCACGGGCATGTTGACCGGATCCAGCACGATGACCGCATCGTCCTTCATGCGCAGCGTGGAAGCGGCGTCAATCCAGTGACCATTCCAGCCCGCAGCACGCAGCTTGGGGAACACCTCGGTGGTGTAGTCGCCGCCCTGGGCGGTCAGGATGATGTCGCAGCGCTTGAGGGCGTCGATGTTGTAGGCGTCTTGCAGCGTGGTTTCGTTCTTGGCCATCGAGGGGGCTTTACCGCCCGCGTTCGAAGTCGAGAAGAACAGGGGCTCGATGAGATCGAAGTCGCCTTCGGCCTGCATGCGGTCCATCAACACGGAACCGACCATGCCGCGCCAGCCAACCAAACCAACCAATTTTGTAGACATGATGACTTTCCTTCCCGGGCTCAGCCCTGAGCCTTGAGGGCGGCCAGAACGGCTTCACCCATTTCAACGGTACCAACCTTCTTGGTGCCTTCGCTGTAGATGTCGGGCGTGCGCAGACCTTGCTCCAGCACGGCTTGCACAGCACGCTCGATGCGGCTGGCCGCCTCTTCCTGGTTCAGGCTGAAGCGCAGCATCATGGCGGCGGACAGGATAGTGGCCAGCGGGTTGGCCACACCCTTGCCAGCGATGTCGGGCGCCGAGCCGTGGCTGGGCTCGTACAGGCCCTGGCCCTTGGCGTTCAGAGAGGCAGAAGGCAACATGCCGATCGAACCAGTCAGCATGGCAGCCGCGTCAGACAGGATGTCGCCGAACATGTTGCCGGTGAACAGCACGTCAAACTTTTTGGGCGCCTTGACCAGTTGCATCGCCGCGTTGTCCACATACATGTGGTCCAGCTCGATGTCGGGGTATTGGGCGTGCACCTCAGTGACCACATCCTTCCAGAACTGGAAGGTTTCCAGCACGTTGGCCTTGTCCACGCTGGTCACGCGCTTGTTGCGCTTGCGAGCCGCCTGGAAGGCCACGTGGGCAATGCGCTCGATTTCCGGGCGCGAATAGCGCATGGTGTCGAAGGCTTCTGGCGCCCCCTTGAATTCGCCATCGGGTGACTCACGGCGGCCACGAGGCTGACCGAAGTAGATGTCGCCCGTCAGTTCACGGATGATCAGGATGTCCAAGCCCGCCACCAACTCAGGCTTCAGGCTGGAAGCGTGGGTCAGTTGCGGATAGCAAATGGCGGGACGGAAATTGGCGAACAAGCCCATGTTCTTGCGCAGACCCAGAATGGCCTGCTCAGGACGCAGGGGGCGATCCAGTGTGTCGTACTTCCAGTCACCCACCGAGCCAAACAGCACGGCGTCCGACTCCATGGCCAGCTTCAGGGTGTGCTCCGGCAGCGGATGGCCGTGGGCATCGTAAGCCGCGCCCCCCACCTTGGCTTCCTGCATTTCGAAAGACAGGTCCAGTGCTTTGAGCACCTTGACCGCTTCGGTCACGATTTCCGGGCCAATGCCATCACCCGGCAACACTGCAATCTTCATCGACATGTGCGGTCTCTATCTCAAACAATGCGGTTGTTCAGCCAGGGCTTGTCGGCCAGGCGCTTGGCCTCATAGGCCTTGATCTTGTCGGCGTGACGCAGGGTCAGGCCAATGTCGTCGAAACCGTTGAGCAAACAATACTTGCGGAAGGGCTGAACGTCGAAAGCCAGTTCCTTGCCTTCAGGCGTCACGACAACCTGGCGCTCCAGATCAACCGTCAGCTCATAGCCTGGGTTGGCTTCCACGGCCTTGAACAGCGCATCGACCTGCTCTTCACTCAGCACGATCGGCAGCAAGCCATTCTTGAAGCTGTTGTTGAAGAAAATGTCAGCAAAGCTGGGGGCAATGATGGCGCGAAAGCCGTATTGATCGAGTGCCCAAGGCGCGTGCTCACGACTGGAGCCGCAACCAAAGTTCTTGCGTGCCAGCAAAACCGAGGCACCCTTGAAACGAGGCAGGTTCAGCACGAAGTCGGGGTTAGGCCTACGAGTGGCCGGGTCTTGCCCAGGCTCACCGGCATCAAGGTAACGCCACTCATCAAACAAGTTGGGACCGAACCCGGTACGTTTGATGGACTTGAGGTATTGCTTCGGGATGATGGCGTCGGTATCGACGTTGTCCCGGTCCATGGGGGCCACCAGGCCCTTGTGAATGCGGAATGCTTGCATGATGGGTATTCGGTGGATCAGGCGAATTGGCGAACGTCGACGAAGTGGCCCTTCATGGCAGCCGCAGCAGCCATGGCCGGGCTCACCAGGTGGGTGCGACCACCCGCGCCTTGTCGGCCTTCGAAGTTGCGGTTGCTGGTGGAAGCGCAACGCTCGCCGGGATCCAGGCGGTCGGCGTTCATGGCCAGACACATGGAACAACCAGGCTCACGCCATTCGAAACCAGCCGCCTTGAAGATCTGGTCCAGACCTTCACGCTCAGCCTGTTCCTTCACCAAACCCGAGCCCGGCACGACCAAGGCAAGCTTGATGTTGCCCGCCACTCGGCCACCGATCTTTTGCACGATGGCAGCAGCCTGACGCATATCTTCGATACGGCTGTTGGTGCAAGAGCCGATGAACACCTTGTCGACCGACACTTCGTTCAAAGGCTTGTTGGCCTCCAAGGCCATGTACTGCAAAGCGCGCTCCACGGCAGAACGCTTGACAGGGTCTTGCTCGTTGGCGGGGTTCGGCACCTTGTCTTCGATCGACAGCACCATTTCAGGCGAAGTGCCCCAAGTCACTTGCGGCTTGATCTGGGTGGCATCCAATTCGACCACGGTGTCGAACTGCGCGTCGGCATCCGAGTGCAATGTGCGCCAGTAGGCCACGGCCTGATCCCACAAGTCGGCAGCAGGCGTGAAGGGGCGACCCTTGACGTAATCGATGGTGGTGTCGTCCACAGCCACCAAACCGGCGCGAGCGCCACCCTCGATGGCCATGTTGCACACGGTCATGCGGCCTTCCATGGACAGGTCACGAATGGCGCTACCCGCGAATTCGATGGTGTAACCGGTGCCGCCAGCGGTGCCGATCTTGCCGATAATGGCCAGCACGATGTCTTTGGCGGAACAAGCGGGATTGAGCTTGCCCTCGACCTTGACCAGCATGTTCTTGGCCTTCTTGGCCAGCAGCGTTTGCGTGGCCAACACGTGTTCGACTTCCGAGGTGCCGATGCCGTGCGCCAAAGCGCCGAAGGCACCGTGTGTCGAAGTGTGGCTATCGCCGCACACCACCGTCATGCCGGGCAGCGTGGCGCCCTGCTCCGGGCCAATCACGTGGACGATGCCCTGACGCTTGTCAGACATCTTGAACTGGGTGATGCCGTTGCGGTCGCAGTTGGCGTCCAGCGTATCGACCTGCAGTTTGGAGACAGGGTCTGCAATGCCGTGACTGCGATCGGTGGTGGGCACGTTGTGATCGCTCACAGCCAAGTTGGCCGACAAGCGCCAGACCTTGCGTCCAGCAATGTCCAGACCTTCAAACGCCTGGGGACTGGTGACTTCATGCACCAGATGACGATCGATATACAGAACGGCTGTGCCGTCATCTTCGGTGTGGACGACGTGTTCGTCCCAGATCTTGTCGTAGAGGGTGCGTCCCATATGAGGCAGGCCCTTGCGGGCAGTAAATCAGCGCGATAAAGACGACAGGCGACGATCTCTGACAGAGGCAATCACCTGAAAGGCATCATTTTAAGTCATCGAACTGAAATGCACTGCAGCCCCTACGAAAGCCATGGAAGTCATGCATGGCCCAGCCCCCTCATCCCAAGGGTTACCCCCCAGTTGAAGGAACACACAATCACCAAGGACTTAGACAATGCACCCCGTAGACCTCGACGCCTCGGGCGCTTGCAATTCACCCCGAATGGGCTACGCAGTTCATCAGTTTTACAGAGAGAAGTTCATCATGACATCTATTGCCACCACCCTGGGCAAAACCGTTCTGGCCGCCGCACTGGCCGCTGCTGCCGCAATGAGCGCTAACGCGTCGATCGTCTACCAAACTGGTGCCAGCAACCCCTGGGGCACCAACAACAATGACGTCGCCATGGACACCGCTTTCGGTGCCGGCAACTGGACCAAGACCAACGCTTTCTCGCTGGCCGGCATCACTGGCGCCAGCTTCGCCTTCCTGGACGGCAGCGACTACAACGCCAACGAATTCAACACCTTCCTGACCGCCAACCTGGGTGCCCTGGAATCGTACGTGAGCGCCGGTGGCCACCTGTTCCTGAACGCCGCCCCCAACGAAGGCAGCAACATTGACTTCGGCTTCGGTGGCGTTACCCTGACCTACGGCAACACCTTCAGCGAAACTGCCACGGTGAACGCTGATGGCGTGGCCGCTGGCCTGACCGCTGGCGGCCTGACCACCGCCTACACCGGCAACTACTTCTCGCACGCCACCGTGTCCGGCGGCTCGATCACCAGCCTGATCGACGGCGAGCAAGGCTCTGTGTTCGCTGTGAAATCCTTCGGCCTGGGTTTTGTTGCCTTCGGCGGCCAAACCACCACCAACTGGCACCAACCCTCGGTCGATGGCAACGCCCTGCTGGTCAACGAACTGAAATATGTGGCCAACACCCAAACCGCCGCAGTTCCTGAGCCAGAAACCTATGCCCTGATCATCGCGGGCCTGGGCGTGGTTGGCGCCGCACTGCGTCGCCGCAAGACTGAAGAGGCGGTGGCTGCCTGATAGGCCGCAAACAAGCCAGACCTCCGGGGCACCCACTCACAGCTCAGCCGTGATGGGCACCCCCACTTTAAACAGCCCCTTTGGGGCTGTTTGCATTTCTAACGCCCAATGCATTGGCACTTTCCACCCCACCTCGGGATAACCCCGAAATCTTCGAGCACCTCACCATCCAGACAATAGCGATGCTCGGGGTAGGATTGGCCGCTCGGACCATGCGCTGCAAGCCCCCCCTCCACGCAAGCCACCGAATACCCAAAGAGCAATCAAAAACAGAAGGAAGACCATGCAACGCTCCGAAAAGCGCTCACTGGCGGGCCGCGTTGGCTGGCTGTTAGTAGCCAGCACTTTGACCCTGGCTCTCGGCGCCTGCTCATCCACCCCGCCAAAAGCCATCCCCGAGCCTGAGCTCAGGGCCACGCCGGAAGGCGTTCGGTTCGAGATGCGTTATTTTTATGGTCAGGATGGCACACGCCTGTTCCGCCAAGCCTGGATTCCAGAAGGCCAAGCCAGAGGTGTGCTGGTCATTGTTCCCGGCCTCAAAGACCACGGCGGGCGTTACGCGGAATTGGGCCAACAACTGGCCAAAGAAGGGTTTGCCGTATTTGCGGGCGATTTGCGCGGACATGGCTACTCAAGTGGGCCACGCCAGATGACGGAGTCTTTCAACGACTACTTGGTCGATCTGGCCCTGTTGGTACGCCAGACTCGCAAGCAACTTCCCGGCATGCCCACCTTTTTGCTGGGTAACGACATGGGCGGCCTGATCGCCGCACGCTTCGTTGAAACGGTACCGACTGCCGTTCAGGGCTTGGCTGTCAGCGGCGCACCACTTGCGATCAAAGACTCCAAGTACAAGTTGCTGGGAATGAAGATTCTGGCCAAGGTCGCCCCATCGTCTGCGGCCCTGAGCCCCGAACTCAAGGCTTACTCACAAGACCCTCTTGTAGTGCAGGCCTTGCTGAGCGACCCACTCGTCACGCCCACCGGCGTGCCCGTCAAAACGATGGTTCAACAAGTCGAAGCCATTCGGACCCTGCAGGAACAACAAGAGCGCCTCAGCGTCCCCATGCTCGTCATGCATGGCATTTCCGACGGTCTCAACCCCCTGTTTGGCAGCATTGCACTCTACGATTCCGTCCCATCAGATAACAAGGCGTTAAAGCAATACCCCGACTTGGCTCATGATCTGTGGCATGAATCGGGCAACACCGAAGTCACAACCGATCTAGGCGATTGGATGAACGGCCTGCTGATCAGACAACAAGTTGCCAAGCGCAAAGCTGCGCAAGCGGTCACAGGCAACTGATCGCGTACAAAAACAAAAAAGCCGCTCGTTTTGAGCGGCTTTTTTTTACCCTGCGCACACCAGAATCTGGCGTGCTTGGGCTCAATTTCAGCGTTGGCCGATTGGCTTGACGTCGCGCTTTTCGGCGCCAACGAACAGCTGACGGGGACGACCGATCTTGTACTCGGGGTCGCCGATCATTTCGTTCAACTGAGCGATCCAGCCCACAGTGCGTGCCAGGGCGAAGATAGCAGTGAACAGCTGGACAGGGATACCAATGGCGCGCTGAACGATGCCAGAGTAGAAATCGACGTTCGGGTACAGCTTGCGCGACACGAAGTAATCGTCTTCCAGAGCGATCTTTTCCAGAGCCATGGCCAGCTTGAACATTGGATCATTTTCCAGACCCAGTTCGCTCAGCACTTCGTGGCAGGTCTCACGCATCAGCTTGGCGCGTGGATCGTAGTTCTTGTAGACGCGGTGACCGAAGCCCATCAGCTTGGTGGCGGAGTTCTTGTCCTTCACTTCTGCAATGAACTCACCAATCTTCTCAACACCACCCTTGCGCTGGATGTCTTCCAGCATGTTCAGTGCAGCTTCGTTGGCGCCACCGTGAGCAGGGCCCCACAGGCAAGCCACACCAGCGGCGATGGCAGCGAAGGGGTTGGTGCCCGACGAACCGCACAGACGCACGGTCGAGGTCGAAGCGTTTTGCTCGTGGTCAGCGTGCAGGATGAAGATGCGATCCATGGCGCGAACCAGCACATCGTTGACCTTGTAGTCAGCGCAAGGGGTTGCGAACATCATGCGCATGAAGTTCTCGGTGTACGACAGGTCGTTCTTCGGATAGATGAACGGCTGGCCGATCGAGTACTTGTATGCCATGGCGACCAGGGTTGGCATCTTGGCGATCAGACGGATCGCTGCCACCTTGCGGTGCTCAGGGTTGTTGATGTCAGTGCTGTCGTGATAGAAGGCCGACAGTGCGCCCACCAGACCGGTCATGACGGCCATGGGGTGAGCATCGCGACGGAAACCGCGCAGGAAGAACTGCATTTGCTCGTTGACCATGGTGTGGTTGGTCACGCGAGCCACGAAGTCAGACTTCTCGGTTGCGTTAGGCAGTTCGCCGTTCAGCAGCAGGTAGCAGGTTTCCAGGAAGTCGCAGTTGGTAGCCAACTGTTCAATGGGATAGCCGCGATACAGCAACTCGCCCTTGTCACCGTCGATGTAGGTGATGGTGGAGTTACAAGAAGCGGTCGACAGGAAGCCGGGGTCGTATGTGAACTTGCCAGACTGAGCGTACAGCTTACGGATGTCGATCACATCCGGGCCAATGGAACCCTTGTAGATGGGCAATTCCATGCTGGGGCTGCCGTCAGAGAATGACAGGGTGGCTTTCACGTCGGACGGGGTCATGAGCACTCCTAGAGGTCGGTCTTGTGTGAGAAAAATGTTATCGGAGACTTAGGATAAGTCCTAAGGCGCCATTATCAGGCTTTGTTGAGTGTTACCCAACTATTTGGCACGAATTGCTGCAGCAGCTTCCTGAGCCATGGGCACCCGCATCAGGGACAAAACCCGCAGAACATCGGGGTTGCTCAACTCGCCCTCAGGCTCTTTTCGAGCCAGGAACAAATCGAGCAGATCGTTGTCTGCAAGATCCATCAACTGAAGCAAGCCCTGGACCAGGGGCACGGTGAGTTGATTGCCGTGACTTTCAAAAAAACGATCCACGAAGAGATCGTTCTCAAGCAGGCCACGGCGACAACGCCAGCGCAGACGGCGCAACTCATCGGCGCTGGGCAACAAGTCTTGAGCTGCAACGGGCGTAGTCATATCAATTCAATGCAGGCAGAAATGCACCATTAAACGGCGCGACGCACCATCAGTTCCTTGATCTTGCCAATGGCCTTCGTGGGGTTCAGGCCCTTAGGGCAAACGTCCACGCAGTTCATGATGGTGTGGCAACGGAACAGACGATATGGGTCTTCCAGGTTGTCCAGACGCGCAGCCGTGGCTTGATCGCGGCTGTCGGCGATGAAGCGATAGGCTTGCAGCAAACCGGCCGGACCCACGAACTTATCGGGGTTCCACCAGAAGCTGGGGCAGCTGGTCGAGCAGCTGGCGCACAGGATGCACTCGTACAGGCCGTCGAGCTCTTCGCGCTCTTCGGGCGACTGCAGGCGCTCCTTCTCAGGAGGCGTGTCTTCGTTGATCAGGTACGGCGAGATCGAGTTGTACTGCTTGAAGAACTGGGTCATGTCCACGATCAGGTCGCGAACCACGGGCAGACCAGGCAACGGCTTCAGAACCACGGTCTGAGGCAGCGTGCGCATGTTGGTCAGGCAGGCCAGACCGTTCTTGCCATTGATGTTCATGGCATCGGAGCCACAAACGCCTTCACGGCAGGAGCGACGGAAAGACAAGGTGGGGTCCACAGCCTTGAGCTTGACCAGGGCGTCCAGCAGCATGCGCTCGTTACCGTCGAGTTCGATCTCGATGGTTTGCATGTAGGGCTTCGCGTCCTTATCGGGATCGTAGCGGTAGATTTGGAAAGTGCGCTTTTGGCTCATGTTCAATTCCTAATAGTCGCTGGCGATCAGAAGGTACGGACCTTCGGAGGCACCGATTCCACGGTCAGCGGAGTCAGGTTCACAGGCTTGTAATCCAGGCGGTTGCCTTCGGAGTACCACAGCGAGTGCTTCATCCAGTTAGCGTCGTCGCGGTTGGGGAAGTCGTTGTGGGCGTGAGCACCACGGCTTTCAGGACGGGCAGCTGCGGCCACCATGGTGGCTTGTGCGGCTTCGATCAGGTTTTCGACTTCCAGCGCTTCGATACGTGCTGTATTGAATACCTTGGAGTTGTCCTTCAGACCAATGGACTTGACGCGTTCGCGGATGGCTGCGATCTTCTGGACGCCCTCTTCCATGGAGGACTGGGTACGGAACACGCCGGCGTGCTTCTGCATGGCGGCGCGCATGTCGTTGGCGACGTCCTGGCAGTATTCGCCGTTCTTCTGGTTGTCCAGACGAGCGAGGCGCGACAGGGTGTAGTCGGCAGCATCCTTGGGCAGCGGCTTGTGCGACTTGGTCTTGCTGGCGAATTCGACGATGTGGTTGCCAGCAGCGCGGCCGAACACGACGAGGTCGAGCAGCGAATTGGTGCCCAGACGGTTGGCGCCGTGCACCGACACGCAGGAGCATTCACCCACAGCGTACAGACCATTGACGATTTCGTTGGGCTTGCCGTTGGCAGGCACCACCACTTGACCGTGCACGTTCGTGGGGATACCACCCATCTGGTAGTGGATGGTGGGCACGACGGGGATGGGTTCCTTGGTGATATCGACGTTGGCGAAGTTATGGCCAATTTCGAACACCGAAGGCAGGCGCTTCATGA
>ERZ724505.506-NODE-506-length-24870-cov-17.718154_pt1 | contig 24870 bp, 46 predicted proteins | sample MGYA00376038_ERZ724505 | MGnify/ENA primary metagenome ERZ724505 (study PRJEB28724, sample SAMN07190884) | wastewater metagenome | isolation source: effluent of sewage treatment plant in Hong Hong | place: Hong Kong | collected 2016-03-17 ...
ACTCCGACACCCTCTACGAGTCCACCGCATCGTCCTTCCGCACGGACATCCTGGAGAAGTACATCGACGAGATGCACAAAGCCGGCATCACCGTCGCCGATCTCGACAAGATCAACCGGGGTGCCGCCGACGGCATGGACGCCTACTCGGCTGCGCATGCCAAGCTGCTCGCCGCCGCCCGCAAGGTGGCCCCTTCGTTGAAAGGGCTGAGCGATACTTACATCGCTGAGGCATCCAACGCAGATGATCTCAGCGCCTCCCACTTCGACCTCATCACCGCCTACAAGGCTCTCGACGACAAGTTGCGGGAGCACTTGCACGTGTCCGACGAGTCCGTTCAGTCGGCGATCGAGCGGGCAAGGGTCGGGGATCTGGAGGCTGCTGCGTGGTTGAAGGCCACCGGGAATCTGGATCAGCTGAACTGGACTGAGCGGTTGTCGGTCGAGTTGTCGCTCCGGCATGCGCAAGCACAGCAGGACCTGGCCGGTGAGACCAGTCAGGCGACGACCCGGTTCAAGGATCAGCTCACGGCGCTGCAGAACCTGTGGACAGCGATGCGCGCGCAGATCGATTCCGAGTTTGGGCTCCGGTCGGCGCAGCGCGATGCGACCGAAGCGATGGATGACTACACGAAGGTCGTCAAGAACAAGCGGTCCACAACGGCGGACATCGCTGAGGCCGCCGATCGGGCCGAGGAAGCGTTCCTGCGCCAGGCGGACGCCGCGGTGAAGCTCGCCGAGGACCAGGCCAAAGCTGCCGGCGGGTCGTTGTCTGCGCAGGAGAAGAACCTGATCTGGGTGCAATCGATCCGCGAAGCCGCGGACGCGATGGCCCCCGGTTCACCCGTCCGCGTGTACCTCGAGCAGCTCGCTGAGCAGTTCATGAACTTCCCCGACAAGAAGGTGGCGTCGCTCACGTTCGAGACCCACACGGTCGCGGGTAGTCGCACCGTCCGCGCGTACGCGTCGGGCACCCGGAACGCTCCGCCTGGGATGGCCTGGACGGGGGAGCGTGGGCCTGAGCTGATCGAGTTCGCCGGCGGTGAACGGGTTCACACGGCAGCCGAGTCGGCGCGCATCATGCGCCCGTCACAACTCGCCGCAGCTGCTGCGCCCTCGTCCGCCGGTCTCACTCAGGTCGGCCCGTTCCACATCACCGTCGCGGACCAGGCCACCGCCAGAGAGATCGTCGACGAGTCGACCTGGGCGTGGAGGATGGTGTTCTGATGGCCGACTGGGATTGGTCATTCAACGGCGTCGCGTTCGGCGGCACGTCCTCGATCAACGTGTCCGAGGTGTCGGGCTGGCTCGATCTTCCCGATGTCCGCTCGGCTGACACTCCGCGCGCTGGTAAGCACGGGCTCGCACAGGGCCGCGATCTGGCCGGTGGCCGCCTGATCCGGATCTCCTGCGAGGTCCACACGGGCGACCCGGCAGCGACCGAAGCCATCGTCGCACCCTTGCGTTCCGTGCTCACGATCGGCGAGGACGAGTACCCGCTCATCGGGCAAACCCCCGGCCTGCCAGCGCTGCAGGTCATGTGCCGCCCTCGCCGCCGCGCCCAACCCCTCAAGTGGGACGCGTCGATCGGCGCCGCCCGTCTCGAGCTCGAGTTCGCGGCGACCGACCCGCTGCTCTACGCCGCCACCGAGTCCACCGCTTCCACCGCCCTGGGCACACTCACGGGCGGGCTCTCGTTTCCGGCGGCCGCACCGTTCGTGTTCGGCACATCCGGCGACTCTGCGGTCATGTCCTGCCCGAACGACGGGCCCTTCCCAACACCGTGGACCGCCACATTTGCCGGGCCACTCACCGCGCCAGAGCTCGTGCACCTCGAGACCGGGTATCGGCTGTCGTTCCCTTCCGCTGATCTAGCCGCAGGGGAGACACTCGTCGTGTCCTCGAAGACGGCGACGGTGCTGCTCAACGGCACCGCGTCGCGTTACTCGTGGCTGTCGCAGGCCTCGAAGTGGTTCGACCTCCAGCCCGCGGCGGACGGAACGAACAGCGTGCTGCTGCTCGGCTCTGCCGGCAGCGGCACGGTCACCATGAGCTGGCGGTCGGCGTGGATCTGACAGGAGCATCATTATGACCGTTCAACCCATGCCCTGGTCGATCCACGGCGCCTCACACCCGGCCGAGAACGCCCGTTCAGCGGCCGCAGCGATCTTCGGGGTGCCGGTCGCGGCGCACACCGTCGCTGCGTCGGTCACCACTGCAGGCGGTGGGCACGGTGTCACCGGCTCGGGCGATCTCGCTGTGTCGCAGAACGGCACGCCGAACATGAGTGTGAACGTTGCCGCCGGCCGTGCTCTGATCCGGGCCGGCCACACCGGGAACATCACGTCCGGCTGCTACTCGTTCCTCAACGATGCCACCGTCAACCTGCTCATCTCCGCAGCGGACGCGACGAACCCGCGCTACGACCTGGTGATCGCGCAGGTGCGCGACACCAACTATGGCGAGGCCGCGAACGACGCCCGGCTGACTGTGGTGACCGGGACCCCGGCGGCGTCGCCGGCTGATCCGTCGCTCACCTCCTATCCGAACTGCCTCGTCCTCGCCCGCGTCCAGGTCGATGCCGGTGCGACGTCGATCGTCACCGCGAAGATCACCGATCTGCGCACCCGCGCGTACGCGGCGGGTGGCATCGCCGTGGTGGCGTCGTCGTCCGCGCTGCCCACCGGTTCATCGCTCTATCCGGGCATGCGGGTGTTCGCTGTCGCTCAACTGACCGAGTACCAGTACGACGGTACGGGGTGGGTCGTGATGGACGAGCCGCCCCAGCCGTGGACTCCGACGTGGACACAGGGCGCGACGATCTCCAAGACGGTCACGGGCGCCTACTATCAGCGCAGCGGCGGCCGCTGCAGAGGGTGGTTCGATCTCGCTGCGACCAGCGGTGGCACGGCGGGTCAGGTCATCCTCTGCTCTGTCCCCAAGGCGGCGACGTCCGAGAAGATCCTCGGGGACGTGCATGTGTTCGATGCAACGCCGACCTCGTTCTATGTCGGCCAGATGTATGCCCAGACGTCGACCACGTTCTCGATCCTCACACATGCCCTGACCGCCGCCGGCATCTCCACCCCCACGATCGCCTCGGGCGACCTGTTGCGGTGCCGGTTCGACTACCAGATGGCGACCCGGTACACCTGATGGCCAGCTACCGTTGGCTCGCGTACGACCTCATGTCGGGCGAATCCAAGGGCGAGTTGCCGCTGTCGGGGTCACCGTTCTTCGGTGGCGAGTTGTGCGGTGTCGGCGAGTTCAGGGCGAGTCTGCAGCTGTTCCACCCGAATCCGAGGATCTCGGCCACATGGACGGCGGCGTCGATCCCGGAGCGGACGATCGTGTTCCCTGATCGGGATGGTGCGCTGGTCGGTGACGGGTACATCATCTGGCAGCGACGACGTCGGGGCAGCGGCGCGGCGCTGCTGACCGGGCTGAGCTTCGCGTCGATCTTGCGTCGTGAGCGGATCATTGCCGATCTGCTGTATGAGGGTGTCGATCAGCTGACGATCGCGAAGGCGTTGGTCGATCATCTGCAGAGCCAGCCGGGCGCTGCGTTCGGGATCGTGACTCCGGCCGTGACCAGCGGTGTGCTGCGCGACCGCACCTTCTACGCGTACGAGCGGAAGAACCTCGGCGAGGCGCTGGCCCAGCTGGGTGCGGTGGAGAACGGGTTCGAGTGGGGCATCGACGTCGCGTGGTCTGCCGGTGTGCCGGTGAAGACGTTGCGGCTGTCGTACCCGCGGCGAGGCAGGATCGCCGGATCGACGGGCCTGGTGTTCGAGCTCGGCAAGAACATGACCGACTACGACATCCTGGAAGATGGATCGCGCAGCGCTCGCACCGTGGACATTCTTGGTGCCGGCGACGGCGCCGACATGAAGATCTCCACCAAGACCCGGACGGAGCTCCTCGATGCCGGCTGGCCGCTCACCGCCGAGGTCATCGCCGCGAAGGACGTCAGCGACCAGAGCACCCTCGATGACCATGCCGCGGCAGCGGTCGCGGCCCGTGCGGCCACACCGCAGTTTCTGACCTGCGAGATCGATCCCGATGACCCCGAGTCGGCATTCGGCCAGTGGATCACGGGTGACGACGTGCTGGTCCGGATCTCCGACCACCAGTTTCCGCGCGCATCGAACGGGCCGGGGTTGGAGGCCTACTACCGGATCATCTCCTGGACGATGACCGTCGACGACAACGAGGGCGAGAAGCTCGCCGTCACTCTGGGGGCGATCTCCTGATGCCCGGGTTCCTTACTCCCGAATCCAAGACCTCAGCCTTCTCCGATCTCGAGCGCCGCATCCGGGCCCTCGAATCAGCGCAACGGGTCGGTTTCAACCGCGTCCGCGCCGCCTGGTCCACCGTCGACGACTATCCGTCGGTGTGGGGCGCATGGGACACCGTGTGCGGTGCCGCCCGACGGTGGCAAGACGACCAGGGCGGCACCGGCACCGGCCACCCGGTCCTGACCGTCACGACAGGCCGGCGTGTGTTGGTGCTGCTGAACGCCCACGTCGCTTCGTACGGCGCGACAGGCGGTTTCCGGTCAATCCAAGGGAACCTCGGCGTCGGTCTCGATGGCGTCGATCCGGCGTCGATCCCGGGCGACACGTGGGGTTGGCGCACCGCGTTCTACAACCTGAACAACGAGCACGATGGCCCCGCTGTGTTGGCCACCGTCAAGACCGTCACCCCGGGGGACCACACCTTCCAGGTGCAGACCAACTGGGTGGACACCGCTGGCGCGGGTGTGAAGCCGCTGGTGTCTTCGATCGTGCTCACCATCATCCCGCTCGACTGAGCACACAATGTGAGGAGCTGCAGCTGGTGGCCAGGTTCAAGCTTCCGGTGACCCCGGTTCAGATGCCGGCCTGCCTGATCGGGCAACGTAACGGGTCGATCGACCCACGGCTGCTGGTGCGCACGAACGCCCCCGAGTTGCTCATGGTCGCCCCAGGAGCGAGGTCGTTCAACGCGATGCAGGCTGCCTGCGAGGCCGAGACCGGGCATCGCATCCGCGCCGTCTCCGGGTACCGCACCGGCCGCACCCAGTGGTGGGGGTTCGGCGGCAAGGGCGCCCGCTACGAGCCATGCAGCCGCATCGTGTGGCTGCTCACCCCCAAGGAGCGGCGCAAGGAATGGCCCGACGCCGCCCGCCGCGACTTTGCCGCCCGCCACCCGGACCTGCCGATCACTGACGCCCGCTGGTGGGTGAAGATCAACTTCGGCACCCAGCTCAAACCCCGGTATCGGGCCACCGCAGCGGTACCCGAGGAATCGAACCACGGGTGGGCGCTGGCGCTCGACGTTCGCTCGATCCCCGCCAAGGTCGTCGCCTGGCTGATCGCGAACGCCTGGCGGTTCGGGTTCTCCGCCGAGATCCAGTCCGAGCCATGGCACTGGCGCTACTTCGCCGGCGACCAGATCCCCGCGGCAGTCATCGAGTATGAGGAGGGCGATGTGACCAAGTTGTGCACCCTGGAGGGCGATACAGCGACGTGGCTGGTGACGGGGACTGTGCTGCAGCGCTGCAGCGACCAGACCGCCGCGGCCTGGCGGTTGATGGGCATGCCGTCGGCGGGTCAGCTGTCGCGGGCGTTCGTCAAGAACTACCCGTGCCCGTCTGGTGACCTCGGCCCGTTCACCCCGGCTGACTTCGACCAACCCAAGGCGGGTGCGTGATGGGCAACATTCCGCCGGTGTTGGCCGCCCTCGGCCTGGCGTTGACCGCTTGCTCGGTGGTGGCGGGCGGCTGGGCGATCTCCCGCGCCGCATCGATCAAGGTCACGCTCGACACCGTGATCCTCGGCAACGAGGAACTCCGCAAGCTCAACGACGACCTGCGCACAGAGCTCGCCGCCGAGAAGCTGCTCCGCGTCGAGGACCGCGCTCAGGCGCGCGCCGAGATCGCCCGCCTCGAGGGGCAGATGCAGTTGCTCACCGGCCACCTCGGCGAGCAGATCGCCGCTGCGGTGGTCCGCGCGCTCCCTCAACGCGACCACCTCGCCCGCACCCGCAAGGACGACAACTGACCGGCGCCTCGCTGTGCTGCCGGTGACTTGATCCCAACCAAGGAGGTACACCCAATGCTCATCGCCCTCGCGGCGGTGCTCGTGGCCATCTCGATCACCCTGACTCCTGCGCTGGTCACGGCGCTGGTCGGCACCGTGATCCCGTGGTGTGTCGCGTTCATCGCCCATGCCGATGCTCCGGCCCGGCTGAAACGCCTGCTCGCCGGCCTCATCGCCGTCGCCGCCGCCGCGGTCACGAACTCGACTCTGTCCGACGGCTCGGCCGTCATCCAGCTCCGCACGCTCATCCTCGCCGTCGTCGCGTTCCTCGTGCAACAGCTCACCTACACCGCCCTGTGGAAACGCCTCAACCTGAACCGATGGCGCTGGCTCCTGCCCGCCTTCGGTGTCGGCAAACCGCCCGAGGTGCCCTGATGCCGTGCTACAGCCTCGCACCATGGCCGGTCCAGCCGGTGCGGCAGGACAACCGGCCGTCAGGCCGATCGCGGATCGGTCGCGGGTTCCACCCGAAGAAGCAGCGGTAGCAGCAGCTACCATCGAAGTGCCCTCACCTCCCGGCGACCGCCTGCCGGTTGAGGTGGGGGCACTTGCGCGTTTTCAGGCGGTCTTGGCGGGACGGCCTGGCCGGCGGGGGATGGCTGCGAAGGCGCGCACGGCGTGTTCGAGGAACACGGGCCCGGATGCGAGTTCGGCGACGGGTGTCGGGAAGCCGGTGGAGGTGGCGGCCATGGTGTGGGCGCGCTGGCGGGTGACGCCGAGGATCTCGGCGGCTTCGCTGATGCCGACCAGAGGGGGGATGACCGGGGTGGCGAGCTGGGCGTCCTGGTGGTCGGCGCGCTGTACCTCGACGTCGACGATGTCGAGTGCGTCGACGGCCCAGTGGTGCACGGTGCCAAGTGCGTCGCTCAGCCGCTGTGCGAGTGCGTCGCCGGCGGTGTGGTAGTCGTGCGCGCCGGTCAAGGTGAGGGTGACGGAGCAGCTGCGGGGCCCGTAGGTGGCGGAGTCGCCGGCCACGGCCTCGAGGATGGCGTTGGCCATCTGGCTCATGTCGACGTCGTTGGTGTCGACGTCGTCGTGGGTGGCCCACTCGATGCGGGCCACCCAGTCGTGGGTCTTCATCGTGGGTGGGTCCTTTCTCAGATGATCCCGCCGCAGCGGCGGATCTGGCTGATGGCGTTCTTCACGCCTCGGTAGTCGCTGGGGGTCTTCGGCACGATCACGATCGGCTGGGCCTTGTCAGCGGGGATGAGCTTGAGGTGCTTGCCCTCTTCAACTCGCCGCGCATGCCAGGTGCGCGGCGTCTGCCCCCTTCAGGGGTGCGTGGTCCCGGCCGAGTTGGCGGGCGCGTAGCGCCACCGACCTCGACACGGGTACCCACACGATCGTGGGGGAGGCCAGGAGGCTGTCGAGTTGGCCCCGCGCTTCGGGATCACCGTAGATGTCGACGCACTCTGCGATGAGCAGCGTTGATGCCACGACCTGGATGCCGGGAGTGGCGTCGATGGTGGCCAGCAGTTGTGTGCAAGGCCCGTGGTTGTGCTTGAGCGCGCCGAGAACAATGCTGGTGTCGATGGCCCACCGCCGGGTTTTCGTGCTGGGTTCAGGCACGGATGCTCGCGAGGTAGGCGTCGGGGTCGAAGGTGTCGTCGTGCTCGAGCAGTCCGAAGATCGTTGAGAACTTGACTGGTGCTCCGAACTGGTGGATCTCGGTGCCGTGGATCGAGCGCGGTTCGCCAGCAGCGTTCGTTGTGACGGTGCCGGAGATCTCGACCAGGTGGCCCCACGCTGCTCTGACACGCTCGATGAGGTCGGCAGGGTAGGTGAGGGCGATCTGGCGGCCGGTGAGCTGGTCGATGATGAAGGCCTTCGTGTGACGGACCTGTTGGGGGCCGTCGAGGTGCCCGACGATTGACCCTGGGTACTCTGCGATCGCCGTCGCCTCGATGAACATCTTTGCGGTCCGCTTCACGTCACGGTCGATCGGCACCAACCTGCCACGAGCAGTCGGTGCTCCAGCGCAGAGCACCGGCCGGCCTCTTCCTGTCGGGATCCGCGTCAGCAGTCGGCATGCTCCTGCGGACCAGCCATCAGGTCTCCGACCCTGACGAAGCTGGTCGAGCCCGCCCAGAAACACCTGCTCAGCCCGCTCGCGGTCCGCTGCGTGCACGGTGAGCACCACCGAGCCGAGCTTGGCTTGGGTGACGACCCACTCCGACGATGGAAGGTCGTGGTGCTCGGCGAGCTCGTCGAGCACTTCCAACGCAGCGCCAACCGCTGCCGTGAAGTCGCGCGCAGGCACCTGACCAACGCCAGACATCACAAACTTCACCCCTGCAGTCACCCTGCAATGTTCCCACATCCGACGACCGCGCTGGTACCTGGAATGGCACCCGGAAACGAAGACCCCCGCCGTTCCAAGACGACCAGCATCCGGGGAGGTTTCAGAGGCGAAGGATACCTGGTCTGTGTCGCTGTGATGTCAGCGGGCCTGGCCAGCTTGTACTTCCGCTCGGATCGTGCCGATCGGCGGCACGATCTGGCCGAAGGCGGCACCGCTCGTTGAAACGGCCGCCCCGCCATGAGGCTCGCTGAGGAGGAACCGCCCTTCCTCGGGCACGTATCGATCGACGTGTGCTCGGATTGTCTCGCCGTACCCCACGATGATGATGTCGTGGCCGACGACGCCCATCCAGTCCTCCGGCGGTTCCAGCTCGACGTATCCGCTGAGGGGTTGACGCTGCTGATCGTTCATGGCGATGGGCACTCCTGGGACGGGGATCGTGATCAGGCGGGAACGGGTTCGACCTGCGGGGACAGTGGCCGGTTGAGCAGAAGTTCCCAGCCGGGGGTGGCGATCTGGGCGCCGTGCAGTGCTGACCGGAGGGTCCCCATCCCGGTCGCGAGCGCGTCGAGCGGGTCCGGGGCATCCATGTCGAACTCGATCAGGATCTCCAGCACAGGGTAGATCCCCTTGGCCGAGATCGAGGCCTCGAAGCCCAATCGATCGATCTCGTCAACGAGGTACGCGACAAGGTCCGTCACATCATCGGCGGTGACGCTCGAGCGCGCAGCGGCCAGCTCTGCCTGCAGGGCGATGCGGAACATGGTTGGCACTCTACCCACGTTGGCACGTCCTGGTCATTCGCGCCAGCTTCTGGTCGAAGTGGTTCGGGTTGGAGGGCGTCTTGTGCAGCGTCTCCTGGTGTTCGCCGCACGAGCAGCGCATCACCAGATACCCACGGTCCGTCACACGGGCCACCCACCACCCGATCGCTTCAGCCGCCCGCACCGTTGCCTCGCGAGCCTTCCCCGCCTCTCCGTTCCTCATCGCCACCAAACGTACACGTGGCCGTCAAGGGCCAACCGTGCGACGTCGGCGGGTCACGGTGCCGGCGCCCATGGTGCGATTGTGGTGCCCAGGCAGGGGTCCTATCGAAACTTCCCTCGTCCGTCACGGTGCGGGTGTCATGCGGCGTACCCGGGATCGGTCGGCGCCTTCGGCGGCTTCTGCCTTTGCGGCATGTTCTTGGTGATGCACCCAACGCAGGCCCCGACGGCCAGGGCCAGGAGTCCGGTCGCAGCGAAGATCGAGAAGATCAGCCAGTTGAACCCGCCATCACCGGTCGTGCCCGTCGTGTAGCTCGTGAGGGTCTCCGTCGAGTAGTAGCCGCTGTCGATGGTGGTCTTCGCCCCGGCAGCGACGTTCCCAAGGATGGTGCCGAGGATGACCATCAGACTGCAGGCTGCGAATCCGATGGCGGTTGCGGGCTGCTCTGTCACTGGTGTCTCGCTCATCGGTCTTCCGCTCCTTGGACTCGTTGGCTCGGCGAACCGTACACCGACCTGGTGGCGTCTGTCACTGGGGATCTCGCGCGCACCCCTCTGGTTGGATGCCCGCATGGCGGACCCCGTACCCCTCGATCGAGCGTGGCAGGCGCTCAGCCGGACGCTGCAACATCTTGACGAGTTCGACCGCGCAACTGCGCCACTTCGGCACCCAGCTCTGCGAGCCGTTCGGCCATCTTCTGTTGAGCCTCGGACAGTGCGGTCACTAGCGCCCGTAGTTCAGCTGCATCGTCGAGCTGGCTGACCGGCCTCGCATAGCCGAAAGCGGCAAGAATCGCCCCGTCGGCGTGCAGGGCCTCGTCAATCGCGATTAGTTTGGCTAGCCGTTGTAGTTTTCCCTCTTGACATTTACACCGCAGCTGTGCGTAGTGTGGCTCATGACAGATCTGCTGCGGCTCGGCGCCGAACCAGACCCTGCGAAGCGGATTCGGCAGCGGCAGGGCGAGAAGATCCGCAAGACCCGCCAGCTGCGGCAGATGTCGCCATCCGAGCTCGCTGAGCAGGTGGGTGTCGATGTGAGCGCCATCTCGCACTGGGAGACCGGCCGCTTCGCCCCCCGCCAGCACCACCAGATCGCCATCGCGAAGGCTCTCGATGTCCCGCACTCGATGATCTTCGGTCTCGACGCCGAGGCCTCGGCGTGAGCGGGGTCGGTGCGGGTGTCCGCTGGCTGGTCACGACGGTGGTCGTGGTCGTGCTCTGTGCCGGTGGCGTGCTGTTGGCCGCGCTGCAGCTGCTGGACGAGGCCTGGCCCGAGGATGCGGCGGGTGCGCGGTGACGGGGTGGCGTGAGATGTCGCCGGCGGAGGTGTTGGCGTCGCATGTGGTGTTGTCGGCGGAGCAGGTCGCCTATGTGCTGGGTCTGTCGGTGGTGAAGGGCTGGCGCGCGGGGGAGCCGGATCCGCGGCAGGTGTTGGCGTTGGTGGAGCGCAACAAGTTGCGGCCGGTGGATCCGGAGCAGCCGCGGTCGCGGTGGATGTTCTCGCGCAAGTTGGTCGAGGCCTATCTGGATGATCCGAGCTTGGTGATCGTGCACCGGCCGCCCCTCGAGTCGGTGGGGGCGTGATGAGGAGCTACCCGAAGATCAGTGAGGTGCAGGCCGCGCCGCTGCCGCCGTTCGACTCGGAACGTCCTTGCCGCAAGTGCGGGCATGACGTGATCTCCACCCACCACCAGGAGCAGGGTTGCGACGATCCCTCGTGCGCAGTGCATCCGGCCGAGTGTCTGGTCCGCACGTGCCAGCGATGCCGCTTCCAATGGTTCGAGGCGGTGCTGGTGTGATGGGCCGTTCGTGGGGTGTGCCGAATTCAAGGTTTCCGGGTCGAGGCTTGGGTTTCGGGTCCGCGATTCCAAGTCGGCGTTTGTTCGCTGGTGCTGCTGCGGTGGCGGCGGCTTGGTTCGTCACCGGTCGGGGTACACCTGCCTCGCTCCGGCCGGTGACTGATGGTGTGGTGGTTGCCCCGGTCCCTCCCCCTCTGGCTGGGGCAGCCATCACCGTCGTGTCGGTGCATGAGGTTCGGTTGGAGCGCGCGTTCCCGGGTTGGGGGCTGCTGTGACTCGCCGGATCGGCATTGACGAGGCGCCGGCCGAGGCGCAGGCCGCCTTCTGCGAGTACCGGTCACAGCACGACGTGGCCGGGGTTTCCCGCACGTCGTGGGGTGCTTGGTGGGCCCGCTATGGGGCCGAGTACGCCGCAGCGGATGCTGGTGGTGAGGTCGCAGCAGGGGAGCCCGTTCCGGGTGGGGACACGGTCCCGGGTTCTCCTGCTGTGCAGATCGTTCCGGGGCGCGCGTCTGGTTCCGCCGCCATGAAGCGCGCCCCGGAACATCCTGCGCCGTGCACTGTGCCGGCCCGGCCTGCTGGGCAGCGTTCGTTGCGGAACGACATCGCCCGCGCGTTGTTGGAGGCCGGCTACGACCTGGTCCCAGGAGCGCGGCTGCGTTTCGCGTTGTTGTCCGCCGGCATGGCGGTCGAGGCGTGCACGAACTGGGTGCTGGTGTTCGGGCCGCAGTCGTTGATCGATGAGGTGTCGAGGTGATCGGCCAGGTGCACTCGGTGGGTCCGGCCGCGGTGTATGTCGGCGCGTCGGCGTCGGATGACGCGCTGCTGCTCTCGCTGGATGAGGCGGTGAGTCGCGGTCTGCCGTTGCGGGTCTTCGGTAGCGACGGCGATCTGTCGGTGAATGTGCTGCGCCGGGTGTCGGCGCTCGCTGCTGGCGCGTTCCCGGCGTGGCGGTGGCTGTGGTCGTTCGATCCGTCATCGGCCGCGGCGAAGGCCGACTTGTTGCACGTGGAACAACGGGAGGGGTTGTGATGGGCAAGCCGTCGCCTGCTGCGAAGGTGATCGAGTTCCGGCCCGCTTCTCCGGCGGCCCGGGAGAAGACCAGGTCGCATGTGCTGGTCCACCCCCGGACAACCCCCACCGTTGCGGACGCGGTGGCTGGGTCTGGTGGCCCGTTCGATTGGGCGCGAGATCTCGACCACACCCTCGACCAGCACCCGGCCCGCACGCTGGGGCCGGTGTTGCCGACGTTGGTGGCGTGCGCGTTGGATCGTGTTGGCCAACACATCATCGAGTCCCCGTCGAGTGTGTCGAAGGCTGAGGCGCTTGAGGCGTTGCGGCTGATTCGTGCGCACTTCCGGCCGGAGGTGGGCTGACAATGGTTCATCTGCCGTCGCTGACCGCGCTGATGGTGTCGTCGGGTGTGCTGGTTGTCGACCAGGACGGCCGCCGCTGGTGCATGTTGGGCCGCCACGGGTTCACCATGTCGAACGGTGTGTGGTGGTGGGGTTCGCCCGCCGGGCTGCTCTGCGAGGTCACCACCGCCTCCACGGTGGCGGCGCTCGAGGCGTGGTGTGCGGCACGCCCGGACTGGTTCACCCTGGACGAGGGTACGACCGCGAGCACAGCAGTGGGGAGGCCGTCGTGGTGAGCCCGACTGATCCGCGTGTCGCAGCGATGCTCGATCTGATTGGCCGGACCGGGGCCCGCAACGTGCAGATCAGGTACTCGGATGATGAGCAGCCGACGGTCTGGTTCGTGGTCGCCCAGTACGGGCGCGCGAGGTGGGAGACCGCTGCAGCGTTCGATCCGGCGTTGGCGCTCGAACGGTTGTGTGAGCGGGTCATCGATGGCGGCCAGTGCACGCACTGTGGTCGGCCGACAGCGTTCGATCTCAGCGCGGATGACACCGAGAACGAGGCGATCTCGCAGGGCACGGTCTGCTGGTACATGTGGGATCCGGAGTTGTCCACGATCCGTCGCGGCTGTGAGGGCAGCACCCCGCACCTGGTGCAGGTTCGGAGGGTGGGATGAGTGCCCGCGACGATTTCCCGGTCATCGCCGCGATGGCCGATCTGCTGCCCGCTCAGCGGGCGGGTGTGGAGGCGGCCGCCATGTTCGCCGAGCTCGACGCGTTGCGTGCCGGCCGCGGGTTCACGGTCCGGATCGAGGCGTTGCGGGCCCGGGCACGTGAGGCCGAAGCGTTGGTGACGGTCCTGTATCGGGCGTGCCGGCCGCAGTCGTCGGTCGCGGCGCGTGAGGCCGCCTTGGATGCGCATGCCGATTGGTTGCGTCGGGAGCGTGTCGCGTGAGCTGGTCGATTCGCTCGTCTCGTCCTGACAGCTGGGAGTTGTGCTGGACCGATCAGGCCGGTGTCACCGCCCGGGTGGGGGAGTGCTGCTGGATGCACATGCCGCAGCATCCGGCGGTCGCGATGCAACGCATCAGTGACCGGCTCAACGCTCGCACCGCGCCGGGCCCGGTGCCGGCCGGCGACGGGTCGGGCTGGTCGTGTCGGATCATCGCCGCACATCCGGATCAGCGACCGGTGATGTGGGTCGCCTTCCACCACCACCAGGTCGAGGCGATGGTGTTGGTGTGGGACCGGACCCCCACGAACCATGACCGTTGGCACGCGCGGATCGTCGCTGCGCTCGTCGCCGGCGACGGCCTCCCCGAGGTCACCCTCGCCACCATCACCGGAAGGCGGACAGCATGACCGGCACCGTTCTGGTCGAGGCCGACAGCTTCCGCATGCTCGCCGCATGGGGTCTCCCGGTGTTGCGCATCGAGATCCCCGGTCTTGGGGTGTCGCGAGCGGTGTGGTTGTCGACGAACCTGGACGGGTCTCTGTGGACGCTGGGCTGGCATGGCGCCGATTTCTGTCTTCCCGCCGAGTACACGTCACCGCTTGACGAGCACAACCCTGGCCGGGTTGAGGACGTGTGCCGCCCACGGAACGTGCACGGTCTGTCCGAGACCCAGATCCACGTGTTGGCCGGTCTCCGCCGCACGGGCGCCTGGGGGATGATCGACCACGAGCACGACCCGATGACGGTCGCTGCAGCGGTGCAAGCCCGCCGGCATCTCCACACGATCGGCCTGGTGGCGGAACGCCCCGGGTTCACCCGGCCCACCCCGGCCGGGTCCCGCGGCCAGGTGTGGATCATCACGGCCGCCGGCGAACAAGCGCTGCGTGACCCACGGCCTCCGCTCGCATTGCTGCTGTCCCGCGCCCGAGCCCAGCTCGCCAGCTAACCAACCCCCAAGGAGCCCATCTGATGGTTAACAAGCCTGTCCTCACCATCGTCGACCCCGCACCCACCCAGGACCCCGTCGACGACGTCGCGCCCGATGTCGCCGTCACGGGGGCAACTGAGCACCAGAAGGTGCAGCTGATCTGGGTGCTCGCCGCCGATCTGGTCCCGTCGGACGACAACTTGCGCAGCGATCTGCCCGACATCGCAGCGCTGGCGGACTCGATCGCTCAGGTCGGCATCCTCGAACCCCTCGCTGTGGAAACCATGGCCGGGCATGCGGGTCCGTGGCGGATCATCGCCGGGCATCGCCGCCACGCCGCCGTCCAGGACCTGATCGACGACGGCCGCTGGCCCGCCACGCGGCGTCTGCCGTGCACGATCGGCGCGGTCGCCGCCGGCGAGGAAGCCCGACTGGTCGCCCAGCTCGTCGAGAACCTGCAGCGCGTCGATCTCGACCCGATCGACGAAGCGAACGGCTACCGCCGTCTCGTCGAGCACGGCTGGCCGAACACCCGCATCGCATCAGCCACCGGCCGCAACAAGGACCGTGTCGCCGGCCGTCTCAAGCTGCTCAAGCTGCCCGACCGCTGGCAGAACCAGCTGCGCGCCGGCGAGATCACTCTCGACTTCGCCGCCAAGCTCGCTGCCGCACCGGCCGACGTCCTCACCAACCTCGCCAAACGGCGCGACGCCCCGTCGCAGTACCAGCTCGACACGGCGATCGCCGACCACAAGATCGTCCAGGCCCGCACCCTCGTCCAGGACGCGTGCACCGCCCGCAACCTCACCCTCTACCAAGGTGCACAGTGGCAGCTCGCGCGTGACCACACGCGTGTCGCTACCACCACCCCCACAGGGTTGGCCAAGGTGCTCCTCCCCGACGACACCGCCGGCATGAAGGTGGTGATCGTCCCGGTCTACCCGGGCCCGTCGAAGTTCGACGTGTACGTGTACGCCCCGCCCACCACCGCCCCGGCCCCAGCGGACGGGGGTGAGCTCACCGCGCTCGACCGGTGGCGCAAAGAGTGCCGCCAGATCGAGACCGAGCACAAGGCCGCGATCGCCGCGTGGGAACGGTCGCGCGACGAGTTCCTCGTCGGCTGGGTACCGTCGGTCACCTTCGACATGGTGGCCGAAGCAGCCATCCACGACATCCTCGACGTCTACAACGTCGATGACCAGGCCGCCGCGGTCGGCTGGCGCAAACCACCCGAAGATCTCGACGAGGACATCGCGCAGGCCGCGTGGGACGAGTGGTTCGCCGTGCCCCGCAACCGCACCGCAACCCTTGCCCTCCTTTTCGCCGGCCACGACGACGGCAACCCTGTCCAGGCCGCGGCCCTCGTCGCGCTCGCCCAGGCCGGCCTCGCCCGCCCCGAACCGCCCGAACTCCCACCGCCCCCCGCCACCCACGCCGACCCCCCGCCGGCCAGCGACAACGACGACGACGGCGACGACCTGGTGGCCGCCAGCGACGACGACAGCGAGTGGGACGACGACGAACCCAACCCGTACGCCACCGACGACGGAGACGTCGACGACGACCTCGAGGGTGGTGATGGCGAGTGACCGACCTCACCACCGTCGCCGGCGATCCCTCGGCCGCGCCCGTCACCGTGGATCTGGACGGCTGGCGGCAGCATGCCGCCTGCGACGGTCTCGACCCGGACCTGTTCTTCCCGTCACGCGGTGACACGTTCGGGGTCCGCGAGGCGAAAGCGGTGTGCGCCCTCTGCCCCGTCCGCGAGGCGTGCCTCGAGTATGCGCTCGACAACGGCGAAGCCTGGGGCATCTGGGGTGGCAAGTCCGAACGGGAACGCCGACGGATGCGTACCAGCCGTCGCGCGGATCGCCGTGCCGCCGAGCTCGCCACCGCCGACCGGAGGGTGTCGTCGTGAGCCGCCGCCGTACCGCCACGCGGGTGAACATCGAAGCCTTCGCTGTCCAGCTCGCCCCGGTGCTCGCGGCCGCGCACGCCCGCCTCGACCGCGCCGGGGTGTCACCCGCACCACCTCATACCCCGTGGGATCAGTGGCGGCTCGAGCAGCTCGCCACCTGCCCATCGAATCTTGACCTGCGCAACCAGCTCGACCAGGTGATCGGTGACCGCACGATCGCCACCGGACGTCTCACCGACCTCGACAACATCCTCGGCCCCGCCACACCCGCACCCGACACCCGCCCGCCGGCCACACCCGCAAAGCCCGCCAAGCCCGCCAAACCGGGCAAGGGCAAGACGGCGTCGCCCACGGAACGGGCGACGTCTGACGACGCCCGCGCCCGCTGGACACCGGTGTTCGACTGGGTGACCGCATCCAAGGCCGACGGCACCTACACCATCGCCGGGCTGGTCGAACAGTTCGGGTCATGGGCCAAGAACTGGGCCGCGTACGCGAAGGCCTTCGGCGTCACGATCACCCCACCTACCCCCCCCACGGTCCCGCCAGCTGCCCCCGCAGCACCAGCGGCCGCGCCCGCAGCGCCGAGTTCGGGGGCCGCCACCGGTCAGCTGCACCTCGAGTGCAGCGGATGCGACGCCACCTTCCCGATCGCCGGCGCCGCCCGGCTGAACAGCCACTGCCGCCTGACCCACGGCCGCGGGTCCACCGAAGCCGAACGCACACCCGTCCCCGCCTGACCCCATGACCACCGACCCCACCACCGCCGACCACTGCAGTCCGGCCGCGCACCTCCACGGCCCCTTCCTCATCCCGATCATCACCCCCGGGTCCTGGTCGATCCACCTCGACGGCCGCAGCATCGCCCTCGTCCACAACCCGCTCATCGGGCAACGCATCTGCGACCTCCTCAATCAACACGGCCTCGCCGACATCCCCGACCACCCAGGCTGGCCAGCCCCCACCGGCCACCCCGTCACCACGGACAAGCCCACCCCATGAGCCAGCCCATCTCCCACAAGCTGATCGTCCGCGATGACGGTCAGATGTTCGTCGTCAGCGGCAACCCGACCGTGGGTTACAAGTGCCAGCACGCCACCCTGGAGCCGATCAGCGACCACAAGCGGTCGTGGCAGGCGGTCACGGCAGCGGGGGAGTGGGCAGCCGTCGAACCCACCGAGGCCGAGCGGTTCGAGGGTGAGGTCATCGAGCAGCTGGAGGCGCTCCTGCGCAAGGCCGAGCACACGCAGTGCGGATGCCTCGGCTCGATGCTGCAGGAGTGGTCGCAGTGAGCGCCCCCGACATCACCGTCGACGTCGGCGAACCCTGCGCCACCGGCATCCCCAACGTCCCCACCTGCCCCGACCACTACGAACACGCCGCCGATCTCACCGTCGGCGCAGTCGCAGGCCTCACCATCACCGGCTCGGTCCTCATCACCGTCGCCGCCATCCGACTGCGAGGCCGCCGATGACCCCCGCCGAGTGCACCGCCCGCAACAATGCCCGCGCCCGTGGTGAGAACCCCACGCTGCAACCCCACAAGTCGCAGCTCGCGCTCTACGCGCTCGGCCTCGCCGGGGAGACCGGCGAAGTCGCCACGGCACTCAGCCGGCTCGGCGGCGAGGCCGAGCTGGCAGACCTCCGCAACGAGCTCGGCGACGTGCTGTGGTACCTCGAGCGGATGACGCGGGCGGCGCTGGGCGCCACCCTCGACATGCTCCCGTCGTGGTCCTGGACCTCGGCCACCCAGCTTCGCCACCTCGATGCGAAGCAGTTATCCCGCACCGTCGGGGCCGTGTGCGAACTGATCAAGAAGCACCTGTTCCACGACCGGCCACTTGACGCCCTCGAGATGCACGTCGGGCTGGACGACGTACTGCGATCGCTCATCCACCTCGCCCACTTCCGCGGCCGCTGCACCATCGCAGACCTGATGGCCATCAACACGGCCAAGCTCGACGCACGCCACCCCAACGGCTGGGACCCCAGCTACCACGCCAAGGAACCCCACAATGGCTGACGAGCCCGCCACCGGGTCGACGGGTCGGCCACCGGGTCGACCTCGCCGCTACGACAACCGCACAGGCACCGGCGTCAGGTTCCCTGACGACCTCCACGCGCGACTCGTCGCGGCCGCGGCCGAACGCGACCTGAGCGTCAAGTGGCTCGTGTGCCGGGCCGTCGAACAGTTCCTCGACCGCCTCCTGCCGCTCGACCAGATCGTTCTGACCCGCCCGGAGGTGCCCCGTGGGTGACAAGACCAAGATCGAGTGGTCCGACGCAACATGGAATCCAACAACGGGCTGCGATCGCTGCTCGCCCGGCTGCGACAACTGCTACGCCCTCGGCGTCGCAGCGCGCCTCAAGGCGATGGGCCAAGCGAACTACCAGAACGACGGCGACCCACGCACCTCCGGCCCCGGCTTCGGTGTGACCTGCCACCCGCACATGCTCGACATCCCGCTCCGCTGGAAGCGGCCGCGCCGCATCTTCGTGAACAGCATGTCCGACCTGTTCCACCCCGACGTGCCCGACGGGTTCATCGTGGCCGTGTGGGAGGTGATGCGGCAGAGTCCGCAACACACCTTCCAGATCCTCACCAAACGGCCGACGCGGATGGCCTCCTGGGTGAAGCGTTGGCACGACGTGACGGGCGAGGACCTCATGCCCAAGCTCGCCCGTGGCCCGGAGGCGACCCGCGCCGCCCACCCATCACCCAAAGGCCAACTGTGGGCTGACTACCTCGTCCATATCGGCGAGCCGCCCGACGGCTACACCTACCCAACGTTCGACTGGATGAACGGCCCGCTTCGCATGATGCCCACCACGCCGCTCCCGAACGTGTGGCTCGGCGTGTCGATCGAGAACGACACCTACTCTTGGCGCGCCAACCACCTGCGCAACACCCCGGCCGCTGTCCGGTTCATCTCAGCCGAGCCGCTCCTCGGGCCGCTCCCGTCGCTCGACCTCACCGGCATCGACTGGCTGATCGTCGGCGGCGAATCCGGCCCCAACGCGCGCCCGATGCACCCCGACTGGGTACGCGACCTACGCGATCGCTGCAACGGTGACTTCGCGTGCTCGGGCAGCGCGGACGGCGAGCACCGCAGCTCCACTTGCAGCTGCCCGTGCGACGACGTCGCCTTCTTCTTCAAGCAGTGGGGTGCGTGGGCGCCGATCGAGGACGACCTGAATGGCACGATCGGCCGCTGGGTAGGCCCGAACGGCAGCACCTACAGCACGCCCGGCACGCTGGCCGATGAGCGAGAGCTGATGTCGCGCTTCGGGAAACACGCCGCCGGCCGCGAACTCGACGGCCGCACCTGGGACGAGATCCCGGAGGTTTCCAGATGAGCACGACTCAGGCCGCTTACTCAACCACGGACACGGTGGTGCTGGAGACCGCTGATCGGATGGAGAGTGCTTCTAAGAAGCTCAACGCTGAACTGGCGCAGATGCGGACCGAGTTCGGCTGTGACCTCTACCTGCGCGATGCGTGGAGTCGCCGAACGTTCGCCGGGTTCCTCGTACAGCCATTGGTGGAGGGCGTTCTGTGGCGTCGCATCGGCCGCGAGGGCTACTGGTGGCCGAAGCAAACGACCAAAGCCGGCAAGGAGCTACACACCCGGTTCGAGGCACTGGGCTTCAAGTGGGAACCGCTGCCAGGGATGCCCCCGCACATCATGGCCGACCTGACCCACCGAAATCACGGGTGGTTTCAACACAACGGCACGGTGTGGGTGTCGTGGTCCGCGTCGCACGACTACATCGAGATGCACGCTCCCAAGCTCAATCCGGTCGATCTGACGATCTGGCAGCGCCAGCCACTGAGCGCCTACTACGCCGCCAAGGAGGCCGCAGCATGAAGTGCCGGGAGGTTTCGTTGTCCGGGTCGGGCCTGATGCAAGTGGGTCCCGACCAACTCGTGGGAATCGGACGCAAGACAGTGGTGAGTCACGGTCAAGGGCCGGGTGTCCGGATTGCGGAATCCGCCGCGCCGCGCACGCCGGGAGCACCGCCACCCGCGCCGAGCGACTATGCGGGCGAAAGCTCGGCCCGGACAGCGTTCTCCTCCGCGCAGGAGGTAACCCATGCCTGACGACGGCGCGGAATTGGTCCTTCCTTTCGTTGTGGTCGAGTCAGTCGGCGGGCCGTTCGACGATCTTGCCTATACGGCCGGATGGGAGATGGGGGCACTCGATGCGCGACTGGCAGCAGCGAAGCACCACGGCCTCGGCTGCCCAACTGTCACCATCCGCCGCGAGAACGTCGAACAAGCCGAGCTGCTGGCAATGCGCCACGGAATGCTCACTAACGAACTCCGCCCAGACGGTGAGGAATCGTGGGCTGACCAGTGGGCAATCATCGAGCTGTCGTGGGGAAGCGGGCTGTGAGCCGCCGCATGTCCTGTGCGATGACGATCGACGCCGTACGGGCGCGCACCAAGACCGTCACCCGTAGAGAGCTCGGCTCCTGGACGACGTTGAAGCCTGGTGACCGGCTGACGCTGATCGAGAAGGGCATGGGCCTCCCGAAGGGCGCCCTCCAGGTGGTGCTCGCACAAGTAGAGATCGTCGACGTTCGCGTCGAGCCGCTGGTGGCCATCCTCGACGAGGATCGCGGCACGGAGAAGGAAGGGCTCGGCCACCTGGACCCCGACGAGTTCGTTCGGTTCTGGCTCACCGGCCACGGCTTCGGCCGCTATCACCCGAACGTCGTTCGCGACGTGCTGTGCCGGCGCATCGAATGGCGCTACCTCGACGTCTGCGACTTCTGCCTCGAACCGGTCGCAGATCACTCCCCGACAGATATGGCGTCGTGCCGGCTGGACCTGGAGGCGCTCGATCGTGGCTGAACACCATCAACCGGAGCCGCACGACGCGTGGTGGGTCATCCACAGCAGCGTGCTGCTCGACGCGCTCAAGCGCGCCGCCGCGGGTGAGGACCCAGATCTCCTCTACGTCGAGCTGATCGCCAACAGCGACTCCGGGCGGCAGAACTGATGCCGTCCAAACCGTTCCTGATCACGATCGATCGCCCTGACGGCGTCACGATCCGCCACAAGGTCGGCCCGGTCTCAGACGCGGACATGGAACTGGCGCGCCCGTACGCCGAGCAGCTGCTCGCAGCCTGCGACGGCGACCCCATCGTGCTATGCATCCTCCTGGTCGAGTGGCTCCACGAGCAGACCGTCTACGAGCGTGTGTGTGAACGGAAGGGGCTGCTTCCGTTGTGACGTCGATCGGCGGGACTCTCGAGATCTCAACTGCCCGGGCGTTGACACCGCCCGGGCTTCACGCGCGCCCCGCCACAATTTCGACCGGAGAGGCCGCTGTACGGCCCGTGGACACCACCGAGACGGCGGCCGGGATGCTGATGCTGGACGGTGCCCTGTGACGGCCCGCGCTGTGCAGCAGTCGGCGTTCCCCGAGTTCCGTGCCGACATGGCACAGGGGCCGTTACTCAAGTCGGTGTTCACCGGCACGAATGCCGATCTGATCGCTGCGATCGCCCCGCTGTACATCCGCGGTCGCGTGCTCGATGTGACCTGGGGCCGAGGCATGTGGTGGACGAAGTACCGGCCGGAGCATCTCACAGCGCACGATCGGGACACCCTGGACGGAGTCGACTTCCGCAACCTGCCCCATCCACCGGCGTCGTTCGACACCGTGTGCTTCGACCCGCCGTACATCCCACACCACTCGCCCGAAACCTCGACAGCGACGGACTTCGTCGACAGGTTCGGCACCAGCAGGGGCGCGTCGACACCCGGTGAGTTGTTCGAGCTGTTCACCGCCGGGCTGAACGAGTGCGCACGGGTCGTGGACAGGGGGGGGTGCTGCTGGTGAAGTGCAATGACTTCTGCAACGGCCGCCGCCTCCACCTCGGCCACTTGCACATGCTCACCGAGGGCGTACGCCTCGGCCTGCAGGTGCAGGACCTCATCGTGCACTCCACGGGCACCGGGCCCGGCGTCGGCGCGATCCACACCCAGGAACGCGCTGCCCGCGCCCACAGCTACCTCCTCGTGTTCCGCCGGCCCATGCGATCGCGGGTGACACAGTGAAGGCCGAGCCGATCAAGCAGGACACCGCGCCGCCGCTGATGATGTACGGCCGCGACAAGACGCAGCTTGCCGCTCTCGGGTGGGACGCTCTCGGCCTGTATTGGTCGGCGATGATGTGGCTGGTCGATGGCGGCAACGGCTACCTGATGGTGGTCCCCACTGCCGATCTTCACCTTGCTGCCGAGCGCCGGCTGTCGGCGAAGGCGTTGGAGAAGGCCGCTGCGGAACTGGTTGCCCGTGGGGTGTGGGCGGTGACTGAGACCGGCTACGAGGTGGTGCTGCACCATCAGCCGGCGATCGACACATGGCGCAACCCCACCCAGCGCGCCCGGTGGCTGCGCGACAAGCAGCTGAATCGCGACTCCGATCTGCTGCAGCGCATCAAGGATCGTGACCGTCTGCTGTGCCGCTACTGCGGTGTGCGCACCCGCTGGGACGGCGACCAGCGGTCGAAGATCTCCGGCTCGTATGACCACGTCGATCCTGACGGCTCGAACAGCTTCGAGAACGTCGTGATCGCGTGTCGTCACTGCAACTGCACTTTGAAGAAGGACCGAACGCTGGAGCAGGCAGGTATGTCGCTCTATCGGGCCGGCACGACCGCGGATGACATCGCCGCCGGTCGCGCTCGTCCGATAGCTGGCCGCAACGCTGCTCCAGTCGACGTCCCCTCACGAAAGGCCAGGTCAGACCTGGGTGCCCCTGCCGGCGCAGGTGATGCGGATCCAGATCCGATCCCGATCCGATCTGGATCCTGGCCCGATCCGGCACGCGCGCGCCCGCGACTCCGGACCGAGCCGGATCCGACCCAGAACGGATCTGGATCCGAGCAGCCCCCGGCAGGGGGCGACCCTGACGCGCCTCCTCCGTGGACTGATGAGCAGGTCGATGGGTATGTGCATCCGCTGAACGAAAGGTTGGTCCAGTGAAGGGCTCTGATGTGCGCGAGTTGAATCGTCTGTTGGAGGTGTTGCGGTTCCACACTGTTCGTCAGGTGTCGTCGCCGGGTCAGGTGTCGCCGATGATCACTGGTCGTGATGTGAAGGTGGCGGCGGTGGAGGTGTTGGCGGCCCGGGTGCACAGGTTGGTGCGTGCGGGGTTCTCGGTGTCGGCTGAGGCTGATGGGTTCCCGGCGCGGACGCCGTTGAACGGGTCGCCTGGTGCGGGCAAGGGTGGCCGGCAGACCATGGCGGTGGACGCGGTCGATGACGAGGGTGTGGTCGTCGGGGTGGATTGGGTGCCGACGTCGTCCACCGAGTCGGCGGCGTTCGCGAAGCCGATGCCGGATCCGGTGCAGTTGCAGGCGGTCGAGGCGATGGCGGCGATGCGGGCGGTGGTGGCTGCGCTCGACGAGCTCGATCGTGTGTTGGGCCGGTTCGATCACCTGCAGGCCACGGCGAAGGTGCCGGATCCGCCGATGTGTTGGGTGGCGCAGGTGAAGTACCAGCTGCCGTGGGACAGCGAGTGGGAGCCGTGGCGGACCACCGACTTCGCCAGACGGTTGGCCCAGCCATTCGATGAGCCTCGTCGAGTGTCGAAGTTCGTGTACTGGTTCGTGCAGAACCATCGCCGCCTGCCCGATCGTGCCGAGATGCTCGCCCAGCTCGAGCGCGCTGTCGTCAAGGTGCGCACGCGGTGAGCCGGCTACAACACCAGTCGTTCTGGGGATCTAGCTGCGGTGACTTGCACGGAGAACAACATGGGTGTAGTTTCAACTTCAGATTGGGGATTCTGGGCCTAAGCCAAGGGTCCCCGTCGTCGTTTCTGAGGTTCCGATGAGTCAGCGCCGGTCGCAGAAGCAGGTCGAGTCGCTGCGCCGATCTCGGTCTCCGCACACCGCCTTCAGTCATCATTCGTTTGAAGCGGAAGTCGGTCGTCGAGTGACTGTCTTGGCAGACGGGTGTTGGGCCTTCGATGGCAAGGTGGCTGGCCGACCGACTCTCTACGTCAAGGGCCAAGCGCGACGCGTCAAGGCGTATCGCTGGCTGTACGAAACGCTGATCGGCGACGTCCCAGCGGGCCGAGTTCTTCACCACGAGTGCCACAACGGCTGGTGTGTGAACCCGCGTCACCTCGTCCCACTCACCTCTGCTGAACATGCCTCGGTCCACAGGCGTCTGCCATGACGTCGACCCCGTGTTTGGATTGCGGACGGCCGGCGGACGGTCCGCGGTGCCCGGAGCACACCAGGGTTCAGCGTGCGAAGTACTCGTCGGGTCATCGCGCGGTTCGGGCGGCCTGGGCGCCGCTCGTCGATGCCGGCGGTGTCGTGTGCTCGATGCCGGGTTGCGACGAGTTGATCGAGCCGGGTTCGGCGTGGGATCTGGGTCACGTTCCGCCGCCGTCGCGTCCGCAGCACGCTGCCTGCAATCGTGCTGGCCGAGCGGTGCCGGTGGTGGAGGTCGGTCGTTGATGAACACGCATAGTGGTACCCCCGGGGGGTCAAAGTCCGTCTGGGGTGGGGTGCGGGAGAC
>ERZ724505.508-NODE-508-length-24794-cov-5.095477_pt1 | contig 24794 bp, 22 predicted proteins | sample MGYA00376038_ERZ724505 | MGnify/ENA primary metagenome ERZ724505 (study PRJEB28724, sample SAMN07190884) | wastewater metagenome | isolation source: effluent of sewage treatment plant in Hong Hong | place: Hong Kong | collected 2016-03-17 ...
CTCCTGCCTTTCCAGTTCCATTTTTTTTTGTTTTTGCTCTGCCTCGATGCGGCGCTGCTCGCTGCGATGGCTGGAGTACAGCATCAGCCCGAGCGACAGAGCGACCATTGCGGCGATGCCGATGACTACTTTTTTGTGTTCTTCGAAAAATTCCATTGCGTGTCCGGAGTGGGTTGCAATCCCGCGCACCGCGGGGATATATGGCAAATTGTACTATGCAGTATTGCCGCTGTCGCCGCCGGATACAAGCATGCCTTTGATTCGAATGGGTTAATGAATGTCTGCTCAGGTGTGGGGAAATTCCACTGTGGCGCGCAGGCCGTGCCCGGTTGGCGCGTCGGCGAGTTCGAAGCGTGCCTGATGCAGTTCCGCGATGCGGGTAACGATCGACAGGCCCAGTCCGTGGCCGCTGTTGCTCACCTCGCTGCCGCGCGCGAAACGCTGCAACAGCCGCTGGCGTTCGCCGGTGTCGATTCCCGGCCCGTTGTCGATCACCTCGATGCGGCCCGGTGCCAGCTGCAGCGTGACCTGGCCTCCGGGTGGGGTGTACTGGATGGCGTTGGTGAGCAGATTGCGCAGCATGATCTGCAGCAGGTCGCACTGCCCCAATACCGGTTGTGGGGCGCTGCCTTCGAGTGCCAGTTCGATCTGCTTGTGCGCAGCCATATCGGCATGGTCGGCCAGCAGCGCTGTCGCCAGTTCGTCCAGGGCCACCGGCTGCAACGCGATACCGCTGACTTCGTCGAGCCGCGCCAGCTGCAGCAGTTGTTCGACCAGTGAAGTCGCGCGGCGCACCGCGACCAGCGCTTTGTTCAGCGTGATGCGGCTGGCCTGCGGATCGGGCTGGCCCTGTGCCACTTCGATCTGGATTTGCAGTGCTGCCAGCGGCGTGCGCAATTCGTGCGCGGCATCGGCGGTGAAGCGTCGTTCCTGCTCCAGCGCACTGGCAATGCGGCCTAGCAGCTGATTCAGTTTGCTGATGATGGGTTCGATTTCGTCCGGTACGCTGGCTGGATCGATCGGTGCCAGATCACGCGCCGAGCGCTGGCCGATCTGTTGCGACAGGCCGGTCAGCGGCTGCAGCACCCGCCCGATCGACCACCAGACCAGCGCCGCCAGCAGCGGTATACCCAGCAGCACCGGCAGGAAAATGGTGCCGACGATCTTGCCGGCCAGCTCGTTGCGGATGGCGTGATTCTGCCATGCCACAATGATGTGGCCACTGTCGCCGTCGCTGGCGCAGAAGGTGCGCAGCCGCTGGCCACGCAGCTTGCGGCTGTGAAAGCCCTCGCAATCGTCCGGCAGATGGCTGAATGCCGGTTCGCTGCTGCTGCGCAGCAGGCGGCCGTCATGATCGAACAAGGCAAAGCCGATCTTGCGTTCGTATTCGTGGCGGTGTGCCGGAGCGGGGTGGTCGGCATCGTCGTCTCCGCCCTGCTGGCCCTGGACCAGCAGTGTGCGCGCCATCTGCGCCAGTTGAGCATCGAACAATTCATCGATTTCATGACGCGCGTGCGCCAGCAGCACAGCGCCGATCAGCAGCGAACCGGCAGCGATCACGCCCAGCGTGGTCAGCAGCAGTTGCCATTTGAGCGAACCGGCTCGTGCCATCAGTGGCCGCCATCCGGGCGCGGAATCATGTAGCCGACGCCGCGCAGGGTGCGAATCAGTTCGCTGCCGAGCTTGCGGCGCAAATGGTGGATGTGTACTTCGACCGAATTGCTTTCCACCTCTTCGCCCCAGCCATACAGCGCCGATTCGAGCTGCGCCTTGGACAGCACGTGGCCGCGTTTTTCCAGCATCAGCTCCAGCAGCGAGAATTCGCGCGGCGACAGCGCCACCTCGCAACCGTCCTGGTGCACCTGATGTGCGGCCGGGTCGAGCGTCAGCGTGCCGTGGACGATGGTCGGATTGCTGCGCCCGCTGCCGCGCCGGGTCAGCGCCCGCAGGCGGGCGGTGAGCTCTGCCAGTGCGAATGGCTTGATCAGGTAATCGTCGGCGCCGCTGTCGAGGCCGGTTACACGGTCATGCACGCTGTCGCGCGCGGTCAGCAGCAGGATTGGCGTGGCATCTTGCTGCGCGCGGCGTTTTTTCAGTACTTCCAGGCCAGACTGGCGCGGCAGGTTGATATCGACTACCGCTGCGTCGTAGTGCTCGTTGATCAGTGCCAGTTCGCCAGCCATGCCGTCGCGCACCCAGTCCACCGCGTAGCCGGCCTGTTTCAGCCCGGCCTCGATGCCGTCGCCCAGCAGCTCGTCGTCTTCAATCAGCAGTATCCGCATCGATGCAGTCTCCGGCAGCGCGTTTCCTCCCGGTAAACATTGCCAGGATCAGGTTTTCGCCATGTTTCCAGCTTTCGAACAGCGCTGCGGCGACATGCAGCGCCACCATGCCGAGCATGATGCTGGCCAGCAGGCGGTGCAGGTCTTCCAGCCATTCCTCGCCGAAAAACCGGTCGGTAGTCGTCAGCCAGCCGGTTACCCCGAGTGCAAGCAGCATTGCCAGCAGCGCTAGCATCATTACCGCAGCTGCCGGGTTGTGGCCGAGATAACGCGGCTCGCGTCCACGTAGCAGCAGACCCAGATAGCGCCGCAGCCGGGCAGGGGAGGGCACCCAGTCGCTGAAGCGCGCATGGCGGCTGCCGATCACGCCCCACACCACGCGGCACAATACCAGCGCCACAGCGGCGTAGCCGATCCAGCGGTGTGGCGGATCGCCGCCCTCGTTCAGCCAGTTGGCGCCAAAGCCGGTGGCCAGCGACCAGTGGCAGAGGCGGACAAATCTGTCCCATACCGCTACGCTGGCAGGCTCATGCGCTGTAGCCGGCAGCGGCGTCATTATTTTTCGATGCGCTGCTTGACCGGCTGACCATCGACCGGGTTAAAGTAGATTTCCACTTTCTTGCCGTCCTTGTTCCAGCCGTACAGCTCGTAGCAATTGCCCTTGGTGGTTTTGAATACCTTGGTCTTGTAGCCCTCGTCGGCGAGCTTTTTCTGCATTGCCGCTTCGGCCATCCACTTGTCCTTTGGCTCCTGGGTGCAGGTCGGCTCGGCCAGTGCTGCGCCGGCGAAGCTGGACAATGCAAGGGAAATGAGCAGGTATTTCATGATGGCTTCCTTATGTTTCCGGTAGGGGAGATTGCATTAAACGCCCGGGCGCTTAAAGCCGCCTTAACACCGGGGGCGCGAGCGGGGGTTGAGGCGTTCCATTTGGTCCGCCGGGGATCATTGTCTAGACTGACTGTTGACCGCGTAACCATAACACTGGCCGGAACGGCCACAGAACACCAACACCATGCATGATAGCCCACTCAACAACGTCAACCCGCATTACCTGAACCGGGTTGTCGAATTGTCTGCAACCCGGCATATCGAGGCCAGCGAAGACGTTTACAACGCGGTTGGCATGAAGCTGATCGCCAAGGGTGCGCGCATCTCTGCCGAAATGCAGGAGCGCCTGCTCCGGCACAAGCTGAAAAAGCCGCTGGAATCTTCCCTGGCGGTGGAAGGCGGTGTCCATTCGGCGCTGCTGCTCGATCTGGCGGAGCGGGTGATCAACAGCGACGTAAAAGTGCAGCCGATACTGCTGATTGGCAATCATGCTGTCGAGGCGCGCGCCATTCTCGGCAGCCTGCCGCTCAGCGGGCCGGTCAGCATGCTGCTGACGCTGCTGCAGAAGGGCGGTGAAAACGAGTTGCTGCATGCCGTCGAGGGGGCGATGGTCGGCCTGGTGCTGGGGTTGCAGGCCGGCGTGCCGCGCGCCAATCTGCCGGCATTGGCTGCCGGTGCGCTGTTGCACGATATCGGCGAACTCTATATCAATCCCGAATACCTGCGTAGCGGTGCCAGCCTCAAGCCGCACGAATGGCGGCATGTGGCATCGCATCCGCTGGTTGGCCGCATGCTGGTCGATGAGCTGGGGCAGTTTCCACCGCTGGCCGGCCAGATTGTGCTGGAGCATCACGAGCGCCTGGATGGCAGCGGTTATCCGCGTCGCATCGCTGGCGACCAGCTGTCGCTGGAGGGGCTGATCGTCGGCGTTGCCGACACCATTTGCGCGGTGTTCCGCCACTATGGCAAGCCGCTGGCGCGCGCCGAAATTGCCATGCGCATCGTTCCCGGTCAGTTTCCGCTGCGCGTAACGCAAATCGTCAATCTGGCGTTGCGCAACGCCAAGCCGGCAATGTTGGAGGGGGGCGATCTGCCATCGGCCGAGTCGATGGCGGAAAGCATGCACCAGTTGCTGCGGCGCCTGGCGCAGGTATTGATCAGGCTGGATGAGGCAGAGGACGACGATCGGGTGCAGCAATTCAAGCCGGCGCTGCTGCTGGCACAGCGCGCGGCGGAGCGGGTGCGGCTGATCCAGTTGGCCTTTTCCAGCACCGGGCTGGATTCGCTGCCGCATGGTGAGCATTTGCAATGGCTGCAGCAGGTGGATCGCGATCTGCTGTTCGAGGTGATTGTCGCGATCGAGGAAATTGCCTGGCGCCTGCGCGAACTGGGGCGCGATCTGCAGCTGCGCAGCGAGGATTTGCCCGAGGATGTGCGGTCAGTGTTCGTGCCGCTGATCGATGCGCTGCATTCGGCGCATGGTTGACGTTTCGTTGTGCTGTTGAATATAAAAAAGGCCGGAAATTCCGGCCTTTTGTGCTTTGCCCGCAGGCTTGCTTACATGTTCGGGTAGTTCGGGCCGCCGCCGCCTTCGGGAACGGTCCAGTTGATGTTCTGGCGCGGGTCCTTGATGTCGCAGGTCTTGCAGTGCACGCAGTTTTGCGCGTTGATCTGCAGGCGCGGCTTGCCTTCATCGATACCAACGTACTCGTATACCCCGGCCGGGCAGAAGCGTGCTTCCGGACCGGCGTAGATGTTCCAGTTCACTGCAACCGGGATCGACTCGTCCTTCAGTTTCAGGTGGCACGGTTGATCTTCGGTGTGGTTGGTGTTGGAAATGAACACCGACGACAGTTTGTCGAAGCTGATCTTGCCATCCGGCTTCGGATAGTCGATTTTCGGCATTTCCGCCGCCGGGCGCAGGTACTCGTGATCGGCCTTGTCGTGGTGGAAAGTCCACGGCAGCTTGACGCCCAGGCAGTGCATCCACATGTCAAAGCCGCCATACAGCGTGCCGCCGATCATGCCGAACTTGCTCAGCGCCGGCTTGACGTTGCGCACCTTGTACAGATCTTCGTAAACCCACGATTTCCTGTAGGCGTCGATGTAGCTGGACAGCTCGTCGTGGCCGGTGCGGCCCTGGTTGACGATCGCGTCGTAAGCCGCTTCGGCGGCCATCATGCCGGTCTTCATCGCATTGTGGCTACCCTTGATGCGCGGCACGTTGACGAAGCCGGCGGAGCAGCCGATCAGTGCGCCACCCGGGAAGGTCAGCTTCGGCACCGATTGCAGGCCGCCTTCGTTGATGGCACGCGCACCGTAAGCGATGCGCTTGCCGCCTTCGAAGAACTGGCGGATATGCGGATGGGTCTTGAAGCGCTGGAATTCGTCGTACGGGCTCAGATGCGGGTTTTCGTAGTTCAGGTGCACCACGAAGCCGACCATCACCTGGTTGTTTTCCAGGTGATAGAGGAACGAACCGCCGCCGGTGCTCATATCCAGCGGCCAGCCCTGCGAGTGCATTACCAGGCCCTGCTTGTGCTTGGCCGGATCGATTTCCCACAGCTCTTTCAGGCCGATGCCGAATTTCTGCGGATCGACACCGTCGCGCAGCTTGTATTTGGCCTGGATTTCCTTTGCCAGCGAACCGCGTACGCCTTCGGCGATGAAGGTGTACTTGGCATGCAGTTCCATGCCCGGCGTGTATTCGTCTTTCGGCTGGCCGTTGTGGTCTACGCCCATGTCGCCGGTAGCCACGCCTTTTACCGAGCCGTCTGCGTGGTACAGCACTTCGGCTGCAGCAAAGCCGGGGTAGATTTCCACGCCCAGCTCTTCGGCCTGGGTGGCGAGCCAGCGGCAGACGTTGCCGAGGCTGACGATATAGTTGCCGTGGTTGTTCAGCAACGGCGGCATCAGTTTTTCCGGGAATTTCTTGCTGCCGGTTTCGCTCAGGAACAGGAACTGGTCTTCGGTTACCGGCGTATTCAGCGGCGCACCTTTTTCTTTCCAGTCCGGAATCAGCTCGTTCATCGCAATCGGGTCGATTACCGCGCCGGACAGGATGTGAGCGCCGACTTCGGAGCCTTTTTCCAGCACGCACACGCTGATTTCCTTGTCGTTCTGCGCGGCCAGCTGTTTCAGTCGGATCGCGGCGGACAAACCGGAAGGACCGGCGCCGACGATCACGACGTCATATTCCATAAATTCTCGTTCCACGATAATCCCCCTGTTTGGCGCGGTTGGCTGCAGAGTACGGCTCAGCAACCGCGGTTATGTTTGCGAGCAGTCAAATCCTACGATTTTGCTATGAATTAGCTCTTTAGTCAAAAGTCAATCGAGCGTTTGCTTGGTATGGCGATGCTGACTTATGTTCATTTGTTCGTACGGATATGGCCGGCATGCTTCATGTCACCAGGTTGCGCGCTTCGCCACGCAGGAATGCTTCGATATTGCCGATCAGTTGTTCCGCCAGCGCTGCCAGTGCGCCGCTGCCAAGCCAGGCGCAATGCGGCGTGACGATCAGGTTCGGCAGCGGCGCCAGCAGCGGGCTGCCCGCCTGCGGCGGCTCGTGCTCCAGTACGTCGATGCCGGCGCCGGCGATGCTGTAGTTCGACAGTGCGCCGGCCAGTGCCTGTGCGTCCACCAGTGCACCGCGTGCGGTGTTGATCAGGATCGCACCTGGCTTCATCTGCGCCAGTTCGCGTGCGCCGATCAGCTGGCGGGTTGCTTCGGTGAGCGGGCAATGCAGCGACAGCACGTCGGCGCTTTGCAACACTTCGTCGAACGGTGTGTAGCCGTTGCGCAACAGCCGGGCCTGTTTGCGTTCGGCGAACAGTACGTGCATGCCGAAGGCGCGTGCCAGGCGTGCCACGCTTTCGCCCAGCGCACCTTTGCCGACGATGCCGAGCGTCGCTCCGGCCAGATCCTGGATCGGGTGTTGCATCAGGCAAAACTGGTCGGCGCGCTGCCACTCGCCGGCCGCAACCGAGCGCTGGTAATCCAGCAGTTTGCGTCGCAGCGCCAGCATCAGCATCAGCGTATGTTCGGCAACGCTATTGTCGGCATAGTTGCGGATATTGCACACGGCAATGCCGAGTTCGCGGCAGGCGGCGACGTCGATCTGGTTGACGCCGGTGGCCGAAACCGCGATCAGCTTGAGTTCCGGTAAGCGGATGAGCAGCTCGCGCTCCAGCGCAACCTTGTTGGAAATGGCGATCCGTGCGCCTTGCAGGCGTTCCAGCCGCTGCGCGGTGGCGGTGTTCGGGTATTCCTCCCATTGATGCGGCAGGGCTGGACGGCGTACCGGCCAGGGCAGGCTGTCGCGGTCGAGGAAGACGATACGGGGTACGGGCATGGCAGGGTTCAATGATCCATCGGGTTGGTGTCGCGATCCGGATGATCTGGCGCAAATGGCCGTCATCGGCACGGCGTTATACTGTTGACATGAGGAAATCGCATTTTGCCGAATTGCCCCGCCGCCAGCTTTACGGAGGCGTCATTATACTCTGGCTGCTGGTAACTGCCGCCACGTTGGCGCTCTATCTCACCAGCAGCCTGCGTGCCATGCAGCTGCAGTTTCACCATGTCGAATCGGCGGTTTACCAGCAGATTGCGGCACGTCTGGTGACCAACGAGGCGGTGCTGGACAGTTTTGCCGCAATCCACGGCAGCGCCGACAGTTTCGATCAGTCGCGCACGCGCCGCTTTGCGCGGCGCATTCTGCAGCGCTATCCGCATCTGTATGCGCTGCAGGTGAGCCAGCGCGTCAGCCAGGCGGAAATCGCCGGGCTGGAATTGCGCATGCAGCGCAGCGGCCTGCCGCGCTTCAAGGTGCATGGCGCCGCCGGCGCTGTGCCGTCGCAGGCGGTGGTGTACCCGCTGATTTTCACCGAGCCGCTGCCGGCCGGATTCGACCGGATTATCGGTACTGCAGCGCTGGCTCCACCGGCTGCCGGACCGCTGACTCTGCCCGATGGCGGCATTGCTTACCGTATCAGCCGGCGTGCCGGCGCGGGCGAGCAGGTTGCCGGCGATGCGTTCGAGCAGGCTTATGGCGCACCGTTGCACGTCAGCGTGCTGATTCGCGCCGAAGCCCTGCTGCCGCAGAATTTCGTGCTGCCGCAGGGAATGCGCCTGAATCTGGGTTATCGGCAGGCCGGCACGATGCTGCCGCTGTACGCAATCGGCCAGTTGCGCAGTGGCTGGCTGCAGCAGTTGCTGTTTCCGAATCTGCGCCAGACGCACGATCTGGATGGGCAGTTGCAACCGTTTGTGCTGGAGTGCGAATGGCAGCTCGGCTGGGGCGATGTCGATCTGCCGGTAGTGCTGGCGCTGCTGTTGCTGGCCGGATTGGCGCTGCTGTCGATGCTGCTGCTCGGCCGTCACCTGCATTTGCTCGATACGCGGCGCGTCGAGCGCGAAAGCGAGTTGTACGATCTGGCGATCCACGATCCGCTTACCGGGCTGTTCAACCGCTATTATCTGGAACGCCAGCTGCGGCGCTGTATCGAGGAGCACCAGCGGTATCATGCGCGCTTTGGCGTGGCATACATCGATCTGGATCGCTTCAAGCCGGTCAACGACATCTACGGGCACGAAACCGGCGATCAGGTGTTGCGGGTGGTTGCGGCGCGGCTGAAAAATGTGGTGCGTCAGCACGATACCGTGGCGCGCATCGGCGGCGATGAATTCGTCGTGCTGTTCGAAGGTGTCGATAGCCCGCAACGGGTGCAGGAGCTGACGCACGATCTGGGCGAGGCACTGGCGCAGCCGATTCGCCTGACTGCCGGCATTTTCGAAATCGGCGCCAGTACCGGTGTGGCTTTTTTTCCCGACGACGGCGAAAGCGTCGATCAGTTGCTGCTGGTGGCGGACAAGCTGATGTACGCCGCCAAGCAACTGAAAAAACGGGCGCCTCAATCGGTCGGCGCGGCGACGATGTCGCGATAGGCATGCCAGCTGGCCAGCCCCAGCAGCGGCATGCTGATGATCAGCCCGGCGTAATACAGCGCAATGCCGGCGAAACTCAGCAGCGCGATGCACAGCCCCCACACGCACATCGCCAGCGGATTGCGCAGCATGGCCTGCACACTGGCGAATATCGCCGTCAGCGTGTCGCTGTTGCGATCCAGCAGCATGGGCATCGAGATCACGCTGATGGCAAATACCAGCAAGGCAAACAACGCGCCGCAGCTGAAATACGCCAGCAGAAAGGCGATATTCCCGGTGGTGAAAAAAGTTGTGCTGAACATGTCGTCCAGCGTGGGCACCTGATCGGTGTAGAGCAGCGCGAACAGCACTACCGATACGCGCATCCAGCCGGCGAACGTCAGCGCCAGAATCATCGCGAACAGCCCGATGCCGGACAGATTGGCTTTCCAGGCGGTAAGCGACGGCAGCAGCACCCGCTTTTCGCCCAGCTCCAGCCGCCGGCCGATATCGTACAGGCCGGTTGCCAGGAACGGGCCGAGCAACATGAGCCCGGTTGCCAGCGTGATGATCTGGTGCGGCGCATGCACGAACAGCCAGTGCAGCCACAGCTCCAGCAGGGCAAATACCTGCCCGTAAAACAGGCAGGCAACCGGCGCTTTGAACAGGTCGCGCATGGCCTGCCGCAGCCAGCGCAGCGGCCGCAGCAGCGGCACATGGTTGATTGCGGGAAGCAGATTGACAGCAGGCGGGCGTTCTACGGCTTTGTGCATGGTCGTTTCCTTGCTCGGGTATCTCAAAGCCTGCACATGGCGCCGCCGCGCGACCCTGTGCGGGGTTGCGCGGAGAGATCCGGCAGGCGCTCCGTGGTTAAGTACTGCTGTTTTTACTTTTGTCCTTTGATTTTAGGGAAAAAAGTGGCGTTTGGCTCAGGTCCGGCCATTTGTCACTGTGGATTGTCATGTTTGGCGCGCATAATGCCCGCCGTAACCGGATTGTTGGAAGGATTCGCACACCGATGCAGACCATTGTTGTCATCAATGCCGGCTCGTCCAGCATCAAGTTTTCCCTGTTCGACGTGCGTGGCGATACGCTGGAGCTGGAGCTGCACGGCCAGATCGAGGGTATCTACACCGCGCCGCATTTTGTCGCCCGCACCGCCGCCGGCGCCGTGATCGCGGAACAGCGCTGGCCCGCGGGCAGCGAGCTGGGCCACCACGGTGCGCTGGAACAGGTGCGCGCCTTCCTGCGCCAGCAGCAGGATGGGCGGCAATTGATCGGCGTCGGCCATCGCGTGGTGCATGGCGGCCCGCAGCACGCGCGGCCGGAGCGGATCACGCCGCAGTTGCTGGACGAACTGCAGGCGTTCGTGCCGCTGGCACCGCTGCACCAGCCGCACAATCTGGCGCCGATCCGCATCCTGCTGGACGAAATGCCGGAGCTGCCGCAAGTGGCGTGTTTCGATACCGCATTTCATCGCAGCAACCCGGATGTGGCGCAGCGTTTTGCGCTGCCGGCGCGGCTGCACGATGCCGGGGTGCGGCGTTACGGCTTTCATGGCCTGTCGTACGAATACATTGCCGAAGCGCTGCGCGACTGCGATCCGGCCGCCGCAGCCGGCAAGGTGGTGGTGTTGCACCTGGGCAACGGCGCCAGCATGTGCGCCATCGATGGCGGCCGCAGTATCGCCAGCACCATGGGTTTCACCGCGGTCGAAGGTTTGCCGATGGGCACCCGCTGCGGCGCGCTCGATCCCGGTGTGCTGCTGTACCTGATGCAGCACGACGGCATGGATGCCGCAGCGCTGGAAAAGCTGCTGTATCAGCAATCCGGCCTGCTCGGCGTGTCCGGCGTATCCAGCGACATGCGTTCCTTGCTGGCCAGCGATGCGCCGGGGGCGAAGCTGGCGGTCGATCTGTACCTGTACCGCATCCGCCGTGAACTCGGCTCGCTGGCGGCGGCACTGGGCGGGCTGGACGCAATCGTGTTCACTGCCGGCATCGGCGAACACGCAGCACCGATCCGCGAGCGCGTGTGCCGCGACGCAGCCTGGCTCGGTGTCGAGCTCGATCCGGTGGCCAATGCTGCCGGTCATGCGCTGATCAGCACGCCGGACAGCCGCGTGCGCGCCTGGGAGCTGCCGACCAACGAGGAGTTGATGATCGCGCGCCATACACGCGATCTGCTCAACGGTACGACCAATTGATTTTGCATCTCAACCGGAGTTGAACATGGTAGTGGATATCCCGCACCCGATACTGCAGGGCAAAAAGGTACTGATCGTCGGTATCGCCAACGAACATTCGATTGCCTACGGCTGTGCCAATGCATTCCGCGAGCTGGGTGCCGAGCTGGCGATCACCTATCTGAACGACAAGGCGCGGCCGCATGTCGAGCCATTGGCACAGGCGCTGGACGCTGCGTTGTTCCTGCCGCTCGACGTGGCCGAGCCGGGACAGCTGGAGGCGGTGTTCGAACGGATCGAGGCCAAATGGGGCAAGCTGGACATCCTGGTGCATTCGATTGCCTTTGCGCCGAAAGACGACCTGCAGGGCGGCTTGCTCAATTGCTCGGCCGAAGGCTTTGCCAAGGCGATGGATGTTTCCTGTCACTCGTTCGTGCGCATGGCGCGGCTGGCGGCGCCGCTGATGGTGGATGGCGGCTCGATGTTCGCCATGAGCTACTACGGCGCACAGAAGGTAGTGCCCAACTACAATCTGATGGGGCCGGTAAAAGCTGCGCTGGAGGCCAGCTGCCGCTATCTGGCGTATGAACTCGGGCACCGCAAGATCCGTGTGCACGCGATCTCGCCGGGGCCGCTGAAAACCCGTGCCGCTTCCGGGCTGAAGGATTTCGAATTGCTGTTGAACGAAGCGGTGGAGCGTGCGCCGGTCGGCGAGCTGGTGGATATCGACGATGTCGGCTTTACCTGCGCCTACCTGGCCACGCCATATGCGCGGCGTTTGACTGGCGACACCATTTACGTCGATGGTGGCGTAAACATCATGGCCTGATTCCGAATGCCGATTCGTAACCGCTGGTGACATCGCCGCTGCGACAAAAATATGCGCTTTTTGCAGGTCGGACTTCAGCCCGACGCAGTTGCTGGCGTTCGGCACCGCGCCGGACTGAAGCCCGACCTACGGCCTTATTTGCGCGGCAGCGATGAAGCTCAGATCACCTTGAGCAGTTCCACTTCGAAAATCAGCGTCGCATTCGGCGGAATCACGCCGCCGGCGCCGCGTGGGCCGTAACCCATGTGCGGCGGAATGGTCAGCTTGCGCTTGCCGCCAACCTGCATGCCGGCCACGCCTTCGTCCCAGCCGCGGATCACTTCGCCGCCGCCGAGATGAAAGCGGAACGGTGAATTGCGGTCGAGGCTGGAGTCGAATTTCTCGCCGTTTTCCAGCCAGCCGGTGTAATGCACCACTACATGCTGGCCTGGGTTGGCGCTGGCGCCGTCGCCGGTCGTCAGGTCTTCGATTTTCAGTTCTGCTTCACTCATGTGTTTACTCGCTGTAAATGGGAAATTGCCACCGCACGGTCAATCGATGCTTCAGGAGCGGTAGCTCTTGATGGTGCTGCCCAGTGTAGCGGAAAGCTGGTTCAGATTCTGCGCCAGATCGGCCAGTTGTGCTGTCGCTGCGCTGTTTTCCTCGCCCATTTGCGCGATTTTCTCGATATTCTGCGCGATCTGCGTGCTGGCTGCCCCTTGCTGGCCGATTGCCGCCGCGATGCCGGAAATCCGGTCGGCCGAGTGTATTGCCGTCTGCGTGATCGATTCGAGCGAATCGGCCACTTGCCGGGTCAGCGCCACGCCACGGTTCACGGTATTGGTGGCGTCGCCCATGCTGGCGACCGCGACATTGGTATCCTGCTGTACCGCCAGGATCATGGTGGTGATCTCGTTGGTGGCCTGGGTGGTTTTTTCCGCCAGCTTGCGCACCTCGTCCGCCACCACTGCAAAGCCGCGTCCCTGTTCGCCGGCGCGCGCTGCCTCGATAGCTGCGTTCAGTGCCAGCAGGTTGGTCTGGTCGGCAATATCCTTGATCACGTGGACAATGCCGCCGATTTCGGCCGAGCGCCGTTCCAGCGACGCGATCACCGCCGACGACTGGCTGAGTGAATCGGCGATGTGATTGATTTCGCCGGCGGTCTGTTCCGCCAGCGTGCGGCCGTCGGCAGCCAGCTGCTGCGACTGGCGCGCATCGTGTTCCACGGCGCTGGCGGTGTCGGCGACGTGGCTGATGCTGACGGTCAATTGTTCGATCGATGCCGCGGTGGAAGAGGTGGCGTCGGCCTGATGGCCGATCGCACGGTTCTGCTCGCTGGCCACGGTTGTCAGGCTGCCGGCGGTCTGGTTGAGCTGATTGCAGCCGTTCTTGGCCGATTCGATCAATTCGCGTACGCCGGTAAAGAATTCGTTGATGGCAGCGACGGTGGTGCCGATTTCATCCTTGCCGGCATATTCGACCCGAGTGCGCAAGTCACGTTCACGCGTCGATTTCTGGATGCTGTTTTCCAGCAGCGTCAGCGGCGCCTGAATCGACCTTGTGATCAGCCAGCTCACCAGCAGCGCCAAGCCTATCGCCAGCGCACCGACCGTGTAGGCGATGGAGTTGCTGCGGGCTACCGTGGCGGTGATCTCGTCGCGTGCAAGCTGCTGGTGTTGCAGCTGCAGCGAGAAGTAGCTGGCGATCAGTTGTTCCAGCTCGTGCACCGGTTTTTTGAATGGCTCCATGGCCTGATTGACTTCCGCCGGGCTGCTGAATTTGCCGGCAACGGCATCGCTGCCGACGCGGTGGAATCCATCGGTATATTGCCGATTCAGCGCCTCGATTTGCCGGAACAGGACGATTTCGTCGGCATCGGCCAGCTTGCGCTCATTATTGAGCACCTGCTGCATGCCTTTTTCCGCATCCTGCCACTTGCCCAGATATTGGAGCACCTTCTCCGGCTTGCCCAGGTTGAGGCTCATGTCCTTTTCAAAGCGCCGCATTTGCAGCATCTGCAGGCGCATCGCATTACCGTTATTGGCGGCGGAAATATTGACTTGCAGTTCTTCCAGGTTTTCCTTGATTTGCCAGCCGCTATAGATACTGCTGCCGAGCAACAGCAACAATGTCAGCAGCAACAGGCTGAAACCAAGTTTGATGCGGGTACCGATTTTGAATCCGTTCAGCATTACATGCTCCCGAATTGGAATTTTTGGAGGCTGAGGCTAGAATCGCCGCAATCTGAAAGGCTTGAATAACAAGCATAGAAAACAGAATACCTATTTCCAATGAGAGGTTTATCCATGCGTTTTGGCACGCCGCTGGCCCGCAATGCAATGCGGGTGATGTTGTTGGGCTCGGGAGAATTGGGCAAGGAAGTGCTGATCGCGCTGCAGCGGCTGGGGATCGAAACCATTGCCGTCGACCGCTACCCGAATGCGCCCGGCCATCAGGTGGCGCACCGCGCGCACGTGATCGACATGAGCGACCCGGCGCAGGTGCGCAAGCTGGTAGAGCAGGAGCGGCCGCACCTGATCGTGCCGGAAATCGAAGCGATTGCCACCGAAGAGCTGGAACGCATCGAACACGAAGGCCTGGCGGAAGTGATCCCGACCGCGCGCGCCGCGCGGCTGACGATGAACCGCGAAGGCATCCGCCGCCTGGCCGCCGAAGAGCTGGGCCTGCCGACCTCGCCCTACGCCTTTGCCGATTCGCTGGCCGGGCTGCAGGCCGCCATCGACAACGGCATCGGCTATCCGTGTTTCATCAAGCCGGTGATGTCGTCATCGGGCAAGGGCCAGTCGCGCGTGACCGGGCCGGAGCAGGTGGCAGCGGCGTGGGATTACGCCGCATCCGGCAGCCGCGTCAACATGGGGCGGGTGATTGTCGAGGGCGCCATCGATTTCGACTACGAAATCACCCAGCTGACGGTGCGCGCCAATAGTGGCGATGGCGATATCGGCACTTATTTCTGCGAGCCGATCGGCCATCTGCAGGTGCACGGCGATTATGTCGAATCGTGGCAGCCGCAGGCCATGTCGCAACTGGCCTTGCTGCGCGCGCGCGAAATCGCCAAGGCAGTCACCGACAACCTCGGCGGGCGTGGCATTTTCGGCGTCGAGCTATTCATCAAGGGCGATCAGGTGTGGTTCTCCGAAGTCAGCCCACGGCCGCACGACACCGGTTTGGTCACGCTCTGCTCGCAGCGTTTCTCCGAATTCGAAATCCACGCGCGCGCCATTCTCGGCCTGCCGGTGGATACCAGCCTGCGCCGCGATGGCGCATCGGCGGTGATCTACGGCGGCATGCAAGCGCAGGGCATCGGCTTCGACAATGTCGATGAGGCGCTGCAGATCCCCGAAACCGACCTGCGCCTGTTCGGCAAGCCGGAAGCCTTTGCCCGCCGCCGTATGGGCGTGGCGCTGGCGAACGGCGACGATACCGATCAGGCCCGCGAACGCGCCAAGATGTGCGCCGCGACGATCAAGACTGTTGCCGATGGAGCTGAAAATGAGTAATGATCAGCCGCAAGGCCAGACGGCCTATGAACTGCTGGGCGGCGAGGGCGTGGTGCGCCGGCTGGTGGATCGTTTCTACGAAATCATGGACACCGACCCGGTAGCGGCGCCGATCCGCGCCATGCACCCGCCGGATCTGCAACGCTCGGCCGACAAGCTGTTCATGTTCCTTTCCGGCTGGCTCGGCGGGCCGGACCTGTTCGTGCAGCAATTCGGCCACCCGATGCTGCGCGCCCGCCATCTGCCGTTCCCGGTGGACGAAGGCGCGCGCGACCAGTGGCTGTATTGCATGTACAAGGCAATGCAGGAAACACCGATGCCGGACGCACTGCGCGAACGGCTGGAACAGTCGTTTTTCAACACCGCCGACTTCATGCGCAACCAGGATTGAAACCGTTGCCCTGCAGCCCGTGCCAGCATTGGGCTGCAGGCCGGCCTGCAAGCCAGTACCAGAGCGGTCTGCAGGGTAGAGGCACTCCACCCCTCTCCCCCGGCCCCTCTCCCGCAAGGAGAGAGGGGAGTGGCCGTACGGTGTTTACCGTCAGCTGACAAAACGGCAGGATTTCCTCCCCTCTCCCCTTGCGGGAGAGGGGTTGGGGGAGAGGGGGCAAAGGCGTAACCGCTCGCTTTGCGCCCGCCAAGTCGCTGCGCATCCCGCAAGGGGAGAGGGGGCAAAGGCGTAACCGCTTGCCAGCCCGCTCTGGGCGCACCCCGCAGCTTTGCCTGCAAGCCAATGTCAGCGCGCCCCGCAGGCCGATGTCTCAAGCGTAATGCGCCGCCGCGCGGCGCACTTTGCCGGCTGCGTCGAATTCGAAATATTCCGCCGCCAGCTTGGCGCCGGCGCTGCGATAGTGCACCACCAGCGAATCGACTCCACTCAATACTGCCAGCAGCTCGAAGCGCAATTCCGGCATGCGTGCCAGCGCTGCCTGCCAGTAGGCGCCGACTGCATTCTTGCCCTGCAGCCGGCCACTGGCTTCGCCGGCAATTATGGCGATATACGGCGACTGCATGGTGAAATCGTCGCAGTACAGGCGCAAAACACGCGGCAGATCGTGCGCATTCCATGCGGCGATCCATTCATCGGCAAATTCCTGGGCAAATTGCGGGTTCACTGGCTGGTCTCCTTGGGGATATACGCCGTCTGCGGCTGTAACCGGCGCCAGCAGCGCAGCAAGAGGCTGCGCACGATGCCGGTGGCCGGTTGCAGATGATAGCTGCTGTCGGCCAGTGCTTCGACCAGCAATTGTTCGCCATTTGCCGCACGATGGCGCTGGCCGGCCTGCAGTACGATATCTTCGCCATTTTGGCTCAGCCACAGGCAGCCATGCCGGCATACCAGGCTGGCGCCGCGCCGTAGCTGCAGACGGCGGATTGCGCCTTGGGCGAGGGGAATGGGGCTGGGCATGACGACCTCCGGGCGGCTGATTGCGAGTCGTTACAGCTTAACGATTTGCCCGTGTGCCAGACAGTTGCAGCAGTTGCCGGTTTCTTGCGATACAGTTGACTCCGGTACGAAACTGTTATGCCCGAATTGGTCGAAATCTGTCTCTGTATCGTTTGCCCGCATGTGTGCGAGCATTGGCCGACCCCGTCTTCAGGAGTGCATCGTGAATCTGCCGCCAGCCGCCCACTTGTACGAATCGCTTGCCGGCGAGATTGCCCACATGATCAGCGCCGGCGTGATCAAATCCGGCGAACGCCTGCCATCGATCCGCAAGCTGTCGAGCCAGCGCGATGTCAGCCTGTCGACGGTGATCCAGGCGTTCCGCGTGCTCGAAGACCGTGGCCTGATCGAAGTCCGGCCGCAGGCGGGCTTTTTCGTCCGCCGTCAGGCTTTGCGCGCCCTGCCACGCACCAGCCAGCCGTCGCCGGAGCCGGCACCTGTCGCAATCGACGATGTGCGCCGCCGGCTGTTGCGCGACAGCCAGTCGGAAAGCGGCGTCGCGCTCGGCCCGGCCTTGCTCGATCCGGCGCTGTATCCGAATCAGGCGCTGCAGCGCTTGCTGGCATCGATCAGCCGCCGTGAACCGCAACTGATCGGCAGTTATGCCTTTCCACCCGGCCGTAGCGAGCTGCGGCGGCAACTGGCACGGCGCTCGCTCGAATGGGGCGGCGATCTCGACCCGGACGAGCTGGTGATCACCAGCGGCTGTATCGAGGCGCTGCATCTGAGTCTGCGCGCCGTGACCCAGCCCGGCGACGTGGTGGCGATCGAATCGCCGGCGTATTACGGCACCCTGCATCTGCTCGAAGCACTCGGCTTGCAGGCGATGGAAATCCCTACCCACCCAATCGAAGGCATGTCGGTCGCTGCGCTGGAGCTGGCAACGCGCAGCGGTGGCGTCAAGGCGGTGCTGGTGGTGGCCAATTTCGGCAATCCGCTCGGCAGCCTGATGCCGGACGACAGCAAGCGCCGCATGGTCGAGCTGCTGGCGGCGCGGCAGATTCCGCTGATCGAGGACGATATCTACGGCGATTTCCATTATGGCAACGAGCGGCCACGGCCGTTGAAGGCATTCGACCGCAGCGGCAATGTGCTGCTGTGCAGCTCGTTCAGCAAAATCCTCGCCCCCGGACTGCGGGTCGGTTGGGTGGCGGCAGGGCGCCACCAGCGCAAGATCGAGGCGTTGAAGACCATCTCGACCATGGCCACGCCGGAGCTGCTGCAACTGACGCTGGCGCAATTCATCGAGGGCGGCGGTTTCGACCACCACCTGCGCCGGCTGCGGCGCGCCTGCGCTGCGCAATTGCACCAGATGCACGAAGCGGTGTGCCGCCATTTTCCCGCCGAGGCCAAGGTCGGCCTGCCGCAGGGCGGCTATGTGCTGTGGGTCGAACTGCCACAGCACATCGATTGCGTGCAGCTATTGCAAGCCGCGCTCGTCGAAGGCATTTCGTTCGCCCCCGGTGTGCTGTTTTCCAGCAACCCCGAGCAGTACCGCAACTGCCTGCGCCTGTGCAGCGGCATCGGCTGGAGCCCGGCGGTGGAACAGGCGATCAGGCGCCTGGGTGAGTTGATCGGGTTGCAGGGATAAAAGCGCGCATTCGACCCGCGGAATGCGCCGCCTTATGCACAAGGCAAAATATTCCGACTGCAATTTCCCGATAAAAATTCGGTAATGTTCGCTTGTTAAGGTGCTCCGGCCTATTCAGACAAGGGAATACCGAAACATGAAGCTGAAACTGATTGCAGGGATGCTGGCCGCGGCCTCGCTCTGTGGTTGCGTGACTGACAGCAAAAGCAATAACGACGACGCTCAGCCGCAAGCCAGAAACGTGATTTTCTTCCTCGGCGATGGCATGGGTATTGCCACCATGACCGCCGCGCGTATCTATGCCGCCGGTGAGGACGGTGAGCTGACCATGGATACGCTGCCGGAAACCGGCTTCGTCAAAACCTTCTCCAACGATTCGCAGGTAACCGATTCGGCGCCGTCGATGTCGGCGTACATGACCGGCGTGAAGATGAACAACGAAGTCATCTCGATGTCGGCCGATACCAGGGCGATCGATCCGAAAACCGACCTGACCGGCAATTGCGGCAGCGGCAACGGCAGCGCCGTTACCACCATGCTGGAGCTGGCCAAGGCCGCCGGCCGCGGCACCGGCGTGGTGACCACCACCCGCGTCACTCACGCCACTCCTGCTGCAACCTATGCGCACGTCTGCCATCGCGACGCCGAGAACGATATCGCTGCGCAGCTGGTGCCGGGCGGTGTCGGTTTCAACAGCAAGCTGAGCGATGGCGTCGATGTGGTGTTCGGCGGCGGCAAGCAGTTCTTCGTGCCGACCACAGCCGGTGGCAAGCGTCCGGATGGCCGCGATCTGACCTCTGAGCTGAAAACGCAGGGTTACAACGTGGCGCTGAGCCGCAGCGAATTCGATGCGATCGATCCGTCCGTGGCGAAAAAAGCGGTTGGCCTGTTCACCAACAGCCACATGAGCTACGACCTGGATCGCGACGCGGCGAAAGAGCCGAGCCTGAGCGAAATGTCGCTCAAGGCGCTGAAGCTGTTGCAGAAAAACCAGAACGGCTATTTCCTGATGGTGGAAGGCGGCCGCATCGACCACGCGCTGCATGAAACCACCGCCAAGAAGGCGCTGCAGGATACGCTGGCATTCGACACAGCGATCAAGTCGGTCATCGATGAAGTGAAAAAGACCGATCCGGAGCTGAAAAACACCCTGATCGTCGTCACCGCCGACCACGATCACACCATGGTGCTGAATGGCTACGCCAAGCGCACCGGCAAGACCACTGCCAGCAATCCGGGCGTGCTCGGCCTGCTGCGCAATTACTTCGACGGCAGCGTCGCCAAGGATCTGGACGGCAAGCCGTTCACCATCATCGGCTTTGGTAATGGATACAACCGGCCAAACGGCAACCGTAGCGCGTTCGCCGATCTGACCGACGACGTGGTGTTCGCCAATACCTACCACCAGGAAGCGGCAATCCGGGTCAGCGCCGGCAGCGAAACCCACGGCGGCACCGATGTGTTCATCGGCGCGCAGGGTTATGGCGCGGAGAGCTTCCAGGGATTCATGGATAACACCAAGGTATTTACCCTCGTCCGCAAAGCCGCCGGCCTGTGATTCGACGCAGATCGGCTGTGGCTTTGTCGGCTGCGCTTTGCCGTGCTAGCGCACTGTCTGCAGCGCGCCTTCGCGCCACAACCGATCTGCGCCCGAATCACGCTTTGGATCGACAGAATAAAGGAACTGCAATGAACCAACGCATTATCGCCGCGAGCCTGCTCGCGCTGTCTCTGCCGCTCGCAGCACAGGCTGCCGGTGAGGCCAAGAACGTGATTTTCTTCCTCGGCGACGGCATGGGGCCGGCTACCGTGACTGCTGCGCGCATCTACAAATACGGCGAGGCCGGCGCGCTGAACATGGAGCAACTGGCGCGCACCGCTCGTATCAAGACTTTCTCCAACGACGCGCAGACCACAGATTCGGCGCCGTCGATGTCGGCGTACATGACCGGCGTGAAGATGAACAACGAAGTCATCTCGATGTCGAGCGACACCAAGGCAATTGCGCCGACGCTGCCGGCTGGTACCGGTAACTGCGGCAGCAACAACGGCAGCGCAGTGACTACCATGCTGGAACTGGCCAAGGCCAGGGGCAAGGCGGTCGGTTCGATCACCACCACCCGCATCACCCACGCAACGCCGGCTGCAACCTATGCGCACGTCTGCCATCGCGATGCCGAAAGCGATATCGCGGCACAGGCGGTGCCGGGCGGTGCCGGTTTCAACGCGGCGCTCAAGGATGGCGTGGATGTGTTGATGGGCGGCGGCAGCAAGTTCTTTACCCCGACCACTGCCGGCGGCGTGCGTGTCGATGGCCGCAACCTGATCGACGAAATGAAAGCCAAGGGCTACAGCTACGCCAGCACCGGCACCGAGCTGAAAGCCGTGGATGCCAAGTCGGTAAGCAAGCTGTTCGCGCTGTTCCACAAGGACCACATGGATTACGAGCTGGACCGGGTGAAGAAAAATCTCGACCAGCCGAGCCTGGCCGAAATGACCGTCAAGGCAATCGAGGTGCTGAGCAAGAACGGCAACGGCTATTTCCTGATGGTGGAAGGCGGCCGCATCGATCACGCGCTGCACGGCACCAACGCCAAGCGGGTGATGGAAGACACCATTGCCTTCGACGAAGCGATCAAGGCGGCGCTGGCCAAGGTCGACCTGAACAACACGCTGCTGGTGTTCACCGCCGACCACGACCACACCATGGCGATCAACGGCTATTCCAAGCGCGGCAACCCGATTCTGGATATCTCGCGCAATTACAAGGATGGCAAGGAAGCCAGGGACGCCGACGGTAACACCTACACCACGCTGGTATTCGGCAATGGCCCGAATCGCAAGGACACGCGCACCAGCATTGTCTCCGGCAATACCGACAGCAGCATGGCGCTGCACGACGACTATCTGCAGGAAACCGCAGTGCGCCTGGCGTCGGAAACCCACGGCGGCGGCGACGTGATGCTGGGTGCCAGCGGCGCCGGTGCCAGGAGCTTCAAGGGCAGCATGGACAATACCAAGGTGTTTACTTTGCTGAAGAGCGCTTTTGGTTTTTGATCGAGTGTTGTGATTTATTGATCCGGCCCGATGATGTTTGAACTTGCCACTGAACGGCTCCCTCCCCTTCAAGGGGAGGGTTGGGGTGGGGATGGGGTAAGCAATTCGGCTGTTGTCGTCATGCGCAGTGTACCCATCCCCCTCCCTGCCTCCCCCTTGAAGGGGGAGGAGCAATCTTTGCCAGTTCAAGCTTTATTTGGCCGGATCAATAGCCAGCACAGGCGGCCGGAGATCGGCTGCCTGTGCCGTTTTGGAGAGATAACATGAACATGCAACAACTATTCGCCTGCGGCTTGCTGGCAATCGCCGGCGCCGCACAGGCCGGCCCGCTGGATCTGGCCGCTACCCTGACTTACGAATATCACAGCGTGACTGCGGATGGCGTGGTCAAGGATTCGCGCTTTCAGGAAAAACTCTATCGTGTCGGCAATCAGGTCTGGACCGAGCGCATCCTGCCGGCCAACACACCGCACAACGATGCCGGCCATGACGAGCACGAACACAAGCACGATCTGGGTCTGGCGGCAGCCGCCAAGCACGTTGTGCGCGATGCGCGCGGCAATCTGAATCTGGATTTCGTCCGCCGTGCCGACAGGCAGATCATCCATGCCGAACAGCGCGATTACGCCGAACTGGGCTTCGATGGTTCGTGGGCGGGCACCTACTACATCGTTAATCCGCAGCAGCTGCAGAAGATGCAGAAACTCAAGCGCCCGGCCGCAGCCGGCCAAGTCTGGTACGAGCAGCAACAGCAGGATCGCTTTGTGCGCGTATTGTGGTCGGAAACGCGCCAGATACCGCTGCTGATCGAATCCGGCAGCAGCAACGGCAATCTGTACGCGCGCACCGCGATCAAGCCGGAAACCCTGCCGCAGCTGAGCCAGCTACCGTGGAACCGGCTGGCCGGCTATCGGCGCAAGGATTACGTCGATCTGCTCGATTGAGCTTTACGGTCGTAGCGATTCGGCCCAGTGCAATGCCGCCAGATGGCAGGTATCGACTGCCAGCGGCTGCAGGCCTGTCTGCCGTAGCAGGTCGTCGAGGCGGGCGGCACTGCCGCCTTCGGCGGTGGCCGCCAGTTCGTCGAGCTCGTCGCGCTCGCACAGCAACGCCAATTGCAGGTAGGCGGCGTGCGGGCCGTTGTTTTCCAGCAATGCCTGACCGACGGTCGGCGGCAGCTGCAGCAGCCCCAGCGCACGCTGCAACGGGCATTGCAGCAGTACGTCGAGCAGCGAGAACAGCCCGACCAGAAAGCGCTGGTTGGCTTCGGCCGGCGATCTGGCCGCGCCGCCGATGGTTTCCATGAAGCGTGCGCGGATCAGCGCCTGATCCAGTAACGACAGATCGCGCGCCGATTCGCCATCGACCTGGAACAGCAATACCGTCAGCCAGCGGAACAATTGCTCGCGCCCCAATACCATCAAGGCCTCTTCGGCGCTGGCAATGCTGTGGCCGGTGCGCAGGCCGGGCGAATTCACCAGCCGCAGGATGCGGTACAGCAGCACCGAATCCTGCTTCAGTGCCTGCGCCAGTGTGTCGTTGTCGGCGTCCTGATGCAGCTGGTTCATCAGCTCGATGATCTGCAGCCGCCCCGGCTCGACCGGATGCTCCGGCCAATGCTCGCGGCTGCTGATGAAGTTGCCCTGGAACAATTCCACTTTGCCGCCATACAGCAGCGAGCGGTGCGCCGACAGGAATGCCTCTTCCGAATCGATGCGCCGCGCCAGCAGCTGCAGCTGCGACTGGCGATGGATCCAGTCGGCAACGTCCGAGGTCCAGGTCAGCGGGTCGTCCGGCTCCAGCAACAGGTAGTCGATATAAGGCTGCACCACCGCAGCCAGCGGGTGCGCATGCTGGCGGATGCTCAGCCCGAAGCGCAGCCCGAGTTTGCGGTACGCCGCCAGCAGGCTGGCCAGCGCATCGGGCTTGATGCCGTCGCTCAGTTCCAGCAGCAGCACGCACTGGCGCAGCGGCAATTGCGCCAGCGCCGGCTCGTTCAGCTGGCGTGCGTCGAGATGGAACAACGCCAGCCGCTTGCCGAGCAGTTTGCCCAGATCCAGCACCTGCAGATGGCTGAGCAGCATCAGGTCGCGCAGGTGGCGCGTGGCGCTGCTGTCGCCGCGCGACTGACGGGCCATGCCGTAGCGCAGCGACAATTCGTAGCCGATGGTCTGCTGTTGCCGGTCGAGCACCGGCTCGCGCCGGATTACCGCTTTTTCCCCCTCGACCGTCAAGCCTTCAAGCGGCGCGTGCGGCATTGCCGGCGCAATCGCTGCAGGGCCGTCAGGACGGGCCGGGGATTTACCGAATAGCAGCTGCAGCAAGCGCTTGAACATGGATGCTCCGGACGGAGGAGGGTTGTCGGTGTCGTCACGCCGCTATCGGCCAGAGCGCGCGCCTGCAGGGCTGGAGCGAAAACCGCTCGCCCATTTGCAAGCCGCGTCTGCGGTGTGTTTCAGCTTCGTTGCATACTGTCGTGGGCCGGCAGGACAGCAGTCAAGCAAAAAGGCGCGCCAGCGCGCGCCTTGGCCGGAATCGGGGCTGCTCTGGCGTTCAGGAAACGCTGATTTATTCGGCGAGCGGGATGAAGTGCAAGGAGTCCGGCGCACAGAGCTCTGCATGGCCATTCCACTAGGCGGCGAGCCGCCAAGTGGCTGGTCAAGCGAGACATATCATGAGGATAGGCGAGCTTTCGAGCACCGCGCGACGCAGCAATTCGCCCGCGCAGCCAATAAATCAGCGCTTCCTTCAGCTCCAGCCGCCCACCTGCGCCCAGCGTTCCATCTGATCCAGACTATGGGCACCGCCGAACATCTCGTCGCCGACAAACACCGTCGGCAGCTCCAGTATGCCGCGCTGAAATGCGACGTCGGACATCTGGTGCAGCCGGTTCATGATTTCCTGGTTGTTGATGCCGTCGAACATCGCCGCCGAATCCAGCCCGTAGCGCTCGGCAACGTTGAGGATGAAGTCGGCATCGCCGATATTGTGGTCGGTAACCCAGTAAGCCTTGAAAACGCCCAACGCAAACTGGATGGCTTTGTCCTCGTCGTAATTCTGTTCCACCCAGTAATAGGCGCGCGCCGCGGCAATGCTGTTGACCGGGTAGGCGCTCGGCCAGTTGAGCGGCATGCGCTGCTGGCGCGC